>Ga0326597_10006213_pt1 | contig 16412 bp, 14 predicted proteins | sample RVTome_12_FD_203789 | JGI IMG/M metagenome (GOLD analysis project Ga0326597, IMG submission 203789) | Soil microbial communities from uranium-contaminated site in the Upper Colorado River Basin, Wyoming, United States - RVT100D185 | ecosystem: Environmental > Terrestrial > Soil > Contaminated >...
GCGCGGCAATGCTTGCCGGGTGCTCGAACAGCCTGTCGGAGACCGGCGGGATCAGAAAGGCGATCGGGCTCACCGCCAATCCGCCCGACGAATTCATGGTGGTGTCGAAGGCGCCGCTGATCATGCCACCCGACATGCAGCTCAGGCCACCGCGCCACGGCGCCGAGCCGATCGGCCAGAGCGACCCGCGCGCGCTCGCGCGCTCCTCGATCACCGGCGGCGCGGCGGGCGGAGCGGCCGCCGCTGCCGGCGGTTCGGCCGGCGAACAGGCCATTCTCGCCCGCGCCAACGCAGACGCGGCGGATGCGGCGGTGCGCGAGGAGTTGCTGCGCGAGGAGGGAATCGTCACCAGGGACCAGCTTCCTCTCGATCGTCTTCTCGGCCGCGCGCCCGAAGGCGAAGAGGCGCTCAACCCCTATGACGAGGCGAACCGGCTGCGCCGCGACCAGCCTCCGGCGCAGCCGGTCGAGGCCGCGCCCGGTGCCGAGGCCCGGCAAGGTGAGGCCGGCGGGCAGCCGACATCGATCCTTCTCGAGGACATCCTTGGCAGCGGTTCGGCGACCAACTAAATACCCGCTCACGGCAAGCTGAACACCGGCCATGCCCGATTGCGGTTATGGTAGCCCCCCATGCCGTCCACCGCCGCGCCCGCGCCGTCCCGACGGGCCGGCGGGCAGCAAGGAGATCGAGGTTTGTCCACCGGCCGACTGGTTCGCGTCCTGATCCCCTTGATCGCGGTCTTGATTGCGCTCGGTGGAATTGCCGCCGCGGACGAGGGTCCGCGCCTGCCGGTCTCGAGTTTCACGCTGGAGAACGGGTTGCAGGTGGTGGTGGTGGAGGATCACCGCTCTCCGGTCGTCACCCATATGGTGTGGTACCGGGTCGGATCGGCCGATGAGCGCGCCGGCAAGTCGGGCATCGCCCATTTTCTCGAGCATCTCATGTTCAAGGGAACCGAAACGCTGGGCCCGGGAGAGTTCTCCGAGAAGGTCGCGCTCAATGGCGGCACCGACAATGCCTTCACCGCGCAGGACTACACCGCCTACCATCAGCGGATCGCCCGGGACCGGCTCGACATCGTCATGGCGCTCGAGGCCGACCGGATGGTCAATCTCAGGCTCGACGAAAGAGAGGTCGACCTCGAACGCGAGGTGGTCCTCGAAGAGCGCGCGCGGCGTTACGGCAACGAGCCCGGCGCCCAACTCGCCGAGCAGATGGATGCCGCGCTCTATCTCAACCATCCGTACGGGCGGCCGATCATCGGCTGGGAGCACGAAATCGAGGAGCTCGACCGCGCCGATGCGGTGGAGTTCTACGAACGCCACTACACGCCCGCAAATGCGATCCTGGTGATCGCGGGCGACGTGACCCCGGACGAGGTGCGCACGCTTGCCGAGGATACCTACGGCGCGATCGCAAATCGCACCGAAGCGGTCCCGCGCCAGCGCCCTCGCGAGCCGCCGCAGTCCGCGGCCCGGCGCGTCATCCTCGAGCACCCCCAGGTCACGGTCGAGCGCTGGCGGCGCACCTTTCTGGTGCCTTCGTTTTCGACCGCGTCGCCCCAAACCCGCGCCGCGCTCGAGCTTCTGGGCGAGGTTCTGGGCGGCGGCAGCGCGGGCAGGCTCTATCGCGCGCTGGTGATCGAGGAGAAGGTGGCCGTCGATGCCGGCGCCTACTATTCGGGCACCGCGCTCGACTACGGCGAGTTCGGCGTCCATGCGATTCCCGCTCAAGGCGTCTCGATGGAGGTCCTCGAGCAGCGGGTGGAGGCGGTGATCAGTAACCTTGTCGCCGGCGGAATCGAGGCGGGCGAACTCGACCGGGCCAAGATCAAGATTATCGCCGAGCTGGTGTTCGATCAGGACAGCCAGGGCCGGATGGCGCGCACCTTCGGCGCGGCGCTCGCAACGGGCGCCTCGGTCGAGGATGTGGTGAAGTGGCCCGCCGATGTGCGCTCGGCTTCGGCGGAGGACGTGGTCGCCGCCGCGCGCGAGCATCTGGTCAAGACCCGCTCGGTGACCGGCGTTCTGCTCGGCGATGATGACGCCCGGGAGGCGGTGCAATGAGCCGGTATGTCATCCGGTTGCTGGCGGCGGTCGCGCTCGTGGCGGCGCTTGCGGGCCTGCGCGCGGGTGATGCCGCGGCGGTCGATATCCAGCGCGTGGTCAGCGCCGGAGGCATCGAGGCGTGGCTGGTCGAGGAGCACGCGATCCCGATCATCGCGGTCGCCGTCGCGGTGCCGCGCGGCTCCTACCACGACCCGGACGGCAAGGAGGGACTGTCCTACCTCCTGTCGGCGACGCTCGACGAGGGCGCCGGCGATTTCGACAGCCAGGCATTTCGCGAGCGCCTCGATGTTCATGCGATCAAGCTCGCATTCGATTCGAGCCGCGACCAGTTCACCGGCAACCTCGAGACGCTCAGCGAGTTCCGGGACGAGGCGTTCGAGCTTCTCGCCCTCGCCATGACCCGGCCGCGGTTCGATGACGAGCCGGTCGGGCGGATGAAAAGCCAGATCCTGGCGCAGATCGCGCGCGACGACGCCGATCCGGGCGAAATCGCGGCGCAGGCCCTGTTCACCGCCGCGTTCGGACCGTCCGGCTACGGGCGCCCGACCAACGGAACCGCGGAGAGCGTCGCCGCGCTGACGCCGGATGATCTCAGAGGCTTTTACAAGGACATGCTCGCGCGCGACGGCATGAAGATCGGCGTCGTCGGCGACGTGACCGCCGCGGAGCTGAAGGCTCTGCTCGACCGGACATTCGGCGGGCTCGCGGAATCAACCTCCCTTGCGCCGATCACGCCTTCGCTCGTCTCGGAGGGCCCCAAGGTGGTGGCGGTCGAGTTCGACGTGCCGCAGACCGAGATCAGGTTCGTCATGCGCGGGCTCGAGCGGTCCGATCCCGATTTCGTTCCGGCCTATGTGATGAACTACATCCTGGGCGGCGGCGGCTTCAATTCGCGGCTCTATGAGGAAGTGCGCGAGAAGCGCGGCCTCAGCTATTCGGTCTATTCCTATCTCTATCCGTTCAAGGGCACGGGTCTCCTCCTCGGCGGTGCGGCGACGCGGGCGGACCGCGCCAGGATGACACTCGACATCATCAGGGCCGAGATCAGGCGCATGGCCGGGGAGGGACCCGGCGCCGATGAGCTCGATGGTGCCAAGAAGTATCTGACCGGCGCCTATCCGCTGCGATTCGACTCAAACTCAAAGATCGCCGACCAGCTGGTGGCGATCCAGATCGAGGAGCTCGGGATCGACTATATCGACCGCCGCAACGCACTGATCGAGGCGGTCACCATCGCGGATGTCAGGCGGCTCGCGCGGATGCTGCTGAGGCCCGAGCGGATGATCGTGATCGCGGTCGGGCAGAAGCAGTCGATCGCGGCGGTGGAAGAGGGCGGCTGAGACGCGCCCGCCCCGAGCGCCCCGAGCGCCCCGAGCGATTTGCGCCGCCGGCGAATCCGGCTAGGCTGAAGCCGTCCCGAACGCGCCGGCGCAATGCCGGCATCCAGGAGTCCCGCCCCGATGCGTGTGCGACGGCTCGACGAGACCACCATCAACCGGATTGCCGCCGGCGAGGTTGTTGAACGGCCGGCGAGCGTCGTCAAGGAGCTGGTCGAGAACGCGATCGATGCCGGCGCGCGGGAAATCTCGGTCGCGATCACCGGCGGCGGGCGTGACGTGATCGAGGTCATCGACGATGGCGAGGGAATGGATGCGGGCGACCTTGAACTCGCGGTCGCGCGCCACGCCACCTCCAAGCTCGCCGGCGACGATCTCGTCAACATTTCGAGCCTCGGTTTCCGCGGCGAGGCGCTGGCGTCGATCGGCGCCGTCGCCAGGCTGACGATCCGGTCGCGGACGGCGTCGGGCGAGGGACACGGGATCACCGTCGCCGGCGGCGAGACGGGGCCGGTGGGTCCCGCGGCCGCCAACCGGGGAACGCATGTCGAGGTGCGCGACCTGTTCTGGAAGACCCCGGCGCGGCTCAAGTTTCTCAAGAGCGAGCGGTCCGAAACGCTGGCGGCGGTCGAGGTCGTCCGCCGGCTCGCGCTGGCACATGGGGCAATCGGTTTCACGGTCACTTCCGACCAGATGCGGGCGCTGCGCTGGCCGGCGGCCGCGAACGGGCCGGCATCCGCCGAACGGGTGCGCGCGGTGCTCGGTGCGGAGTTCATGGAAAGCTGCGTCGCCGTCGCGGCGGCGCGTCAGGGGCTCGCGCTCTCGGGGTTCGCGGGGCTCGCGACCTTCAACCGCTCGAACCGGTTGATGCAGAATCTGATCGTCAATGGCCGGCCGGTGCGCGACCGCGCGCTCACGGGCGCCGTTGCCGGGGCCTACAGCGATCTGCTGCCGCGCGGCCGGTTCCCGGCGGTGGCGCTGTTCCTCACCGTGCCGCCGGACGAGCTCGATGTGAATGTTCACCCGGCCAAGACCGAGGTCAGGTTCGCCGACGAGGGCGCGGTGCGGGCGCTGGTCGTCTCAGGCCTGCGCGAGGCGCTCGCCGGGGCAGGCCACCGGGCCGCCGATGCGGCACGTGGGTTCCGGGGCCTCGTCCGCCGGCCCGGCGGGCAGATGGGCGCCAGCGCGGGAGAGATCTCGCGCCGGTTCCATGATTGGGGTGGAGGCGGCGACGGTCCCGCGGTTTCAGGCTTCGCCGAGGGGCCGCAGATGGAGATCGCGCCCGGGAATGGTGGTCATGGCAGCAATGAAGATGGCTCCGGCTGGCCCGTGGCCGCGCGGGCGGAGATGGCGGCGGGCGAGCCCGGCGGCCATCCGCTCGGCGCGGCGCGGGCGCAGCTCCACGGCACCTACATCTGCGCCGAGACCCGCGACGGGATCGTTATCGTCGACCAGCACGCGGCCCATGAGCGGCTGGTCTACGAGCGGCTCAAGGCGGCGCGTGCCGGCCGCCGGGTCGAAGCGCAGATGCTCCTGGTTCCGGCGGTCGTCGATCTCGATCCGGTGGCGCGCGGGCATCTGTTCGCGGCCGGCGACACGCTGGCCGGGCTTGGCCTCGAGGTCGAGGAATTCGGCGACGCGGTGCTGGTGCGCTCGGTGCCGGCACCGCTCGCGGGCGCCGATGTCGCCTGCCTCGTGCGCGATGTCGCCGACGGCCTCGCCGAGGATGGCGGCACATCGACGGTCGAGGAACGAATCAACCATGTGCTCGCGACCATGGCCTGCCACGGCTCGGTGCGTGCGGGGCGGCGGCTCGCGGCGGAGGAAATGAACGCGCTCCTGCGCGACATGGAGCGCACCCCGGGCTCGGGGCAGTGCAACCACGGTCGGCCGACCTACGTCGCGCTGTCGCTGGCTGACCTCGAACGGCTGTTCGAGCGCAGATAGCTCGTTTCCCGCCGGCGCCGCTTGCATGCGGGGCGGGACCCGCTCACCCGGCGCGGGCGATGCGCACCACCGTGTCGCCGTAGCGGCGCTCCTCGATCGCCGCAAGGCCGTCCGGCCAGGCGAAATCGGCACCGGCGACCTCTTCGACCACCACCACCGCGCCCGGGTTGAGCCAGCCGCCATCGACAAGGGACCGGGCGGCGGCGGCGCCGAGATGCTTGCCATAGGGCGGGTCGGCGAGGACGAGGTCGAAGGGCTGGTACCTGCCGATCGGACCGAGGTCGGCCGCGTCGCGGCGCGAGATGCGCGAGTGGCCGGTCATGTGCGTGCGCTCGACATTCAAGCGCACGAGGCCGCGGGCGGCGGCGTCGATGTCGATGAAGACACAGAAGCCCGCGCCGCGCGACAGCGCCTCGAGCCCGAGCGCGCCGGAGCCGGCGAAGAGGTCGAGGACGCGCGCGCCGGTGAGGTGGAAGCCGGCGATGGCGTGCTCGAGAATGTTGAACAGGGCCTCGCGGACCCGGTCGCCGGTCGGGCGGATGGCGGCGCCCGCCGGCGATTCGAGCCTCGTGCCGCGCGCCTTACCGGCGATAATGCGCATGGGGCTCTCGCTCCGGCCGGCGCGCGGTGTTGAACGGGGCGGGAAGCTGTTCGCGCAGGACCCGGCGCGGCACTTCCTCCACCTCGCCGCGCGTCAGCGCGCCCAGAGAGAACGGCCCGAAGCTCGTGCGGATGAGCCGGGTCACCTCGAGGCCCATGGCGGCGAGAACCGTCTTCACCTCGCGGTGCTTGCCTTCGCGCAGCGCCATCGAAATCCAGGCGTTGGTTCCCTGGCGGCGCTCGAGTCGGGCATCGATGCCGCGATAGCGGATGCCATCGAGGGTGATGCCGCCGGCGAGGCGCGCAAGGCGGTCCTCGTCGACGACGCCGTGAACGCGCACCCGGTACCTTCTGAGCCAGCCGGTCTTCGGCAGCTCCAGCGCGCGGGCGAGCCCGCCGTCGTTGGTCAGAAGCAGCAGGCCCTCGGTGGTGATGTCGAGCCGGCCGATGGTGACGACCCGCGGCAGCCCCGCCGGCAGGCGGGCAAAAATGGTGGGCCTTCCTTGCGGATCGCTTGTCGTGGTGACGAGGCCGGGGGACTTGTGGTAGCGCCACAGGCGCGGCGGCTCGGGGGCGGCGAGCTGCTTGCCGTCGACCCGTATCTGGTCTTCGGAGCCGACCGTGACCGCGGGACTTTCAAGGACCTTGCCGTTGAGGGTGACGTGGCCGCCGAGAATGAGAGCTTCCGCGGCCCGGCGCGAGCAGAGCCCCGAGCGTGCGATCACCTTGGCGATTCTTTCGCCCCGCTTTTCGGCGGCTTGACCCGGTCCCGACATGGCGCGAATGGTGCTCGGATGACGGCCCGTGATCAAGACGCGACGGCGCCCCGGGCGATGGCGGCGGCGCTCGGGGAGGCGCGCGCCGCCTTCGCGGCCGGCGAGGTGCCGGTCGGCGCGGTGGTCACGCTGAGCGACGGCAGTATCCTCGCCCGCGCGCGCAACGCCATGCGCGAGCGGGCCGACCCGACGGCGCACGCCGAAATCCTGGCGATCCGGGAGGCGGCGCGAATTACTGGCAGCGAGCGTCTCACCGGCTGCGATCTTTATGTGACGCTCGAGCCCTGCGCCATGTGCGCGGCGGCGATTTCGTTCGCCCGCATCCGCCGGCTTTACTATGGCGCCGAGGACCGCAAACAGGGCGCGGTCGACAACGGGCCGCGGTTCTTTGCCTCTCCGACCTGCCATCACGCGCCCGAGGTCTATGGCGGAATTTCAGAGCGCGAGGCGGCCCGGCTGATGCGCCGTTTCTTCGCCGAGCGGCGGGACTGAGGCCCGGTGAGCCGGTCATGCGCCGGCGCCGCCGCGGGCGATGGCGCGCCAGGCGATGTCGCGGCGGCAGAAGCCGCCGGGCCAGTCGATGAGGTCGACGGCGGCGTAGGCGCGCCGGCGCGCCTCCGCGATGGTGGCGGCCCGCGCCGTCACGTCGAGCACCCGGCCGCCGGCGGAGACGAGCCTGCCGTCCGCAAGCGCCGTGCCGGCATGGAAGACTTCGACCCCGTCGATGGCGCCCGCTCGCTCGAGCCCCCTGATTTCCTCGCCGCTGCGGTAGCTGCCGGGATAGCCTTTTGCCGCCAGGACCACGGTGAGCGCCGCGTCGTCGCGCCACCTCAGATCGAAGTGCTTCAACCCGCCCTCGACGGTCGCGACCAGCGCCGGCAGCAGGTCCGATTTGAGGCGCATCATCAGGACCTGCGCCTCCGGGTCGCCGAAGCGGACATTGTACTCGATGAGCTCGGGCCCGTTTGCGGTGATCATGAGCCCGGCGTAAAGGACGCCGCGATAGGGCGTGCCCGCACGGGCCATGGCAGAGACGGTCGGCTCGATGATGCGGTCGAGAACAAGCCCGGTCATCTGCTCGTCCATCACCGGAGCCGGCGAATAGGCGCCCATGCCGCCGGTGTTGGGGCCCTCGTCGCCGTCAAGGGCGCGCTTGTGATCCTGGGCGCTCGCGAGCGGCAGGATATGGGTCCCGTCGCAGAGGACGAAGAAGCTCGCTTCCTCGCCGGCCAGCATGTCCTCGATGACGACCGACGCGCCGGGTCCGAACGCGCCGGCGAACACCGCCTCCACCGCCTCGCCTGCCTCGGCGCGGGTGGCGCACACGGTGACACCCTTGCCGGCGGCGAGGCCGTCGGCCTTGACCACCATCGGCGCCTCGCGCGCGGCCACGTGAGCCGCGGCCGCCTCGCGGCTGGTGAAATGGGCGAAGGCGGCCGTCGGAATGGCGTTGGCCCGCGCCAACTCCTTGGTGAACGATTTCGAGCCTTCGAGCCGGGCCGCCGCCCTGGAGGGACCGAAAACGGGGATGCCGGCGCTCTCGAGATCATCGCCGAGCCCGGCGCAGAGCGGCGCTTCGGGCCCGACCACGACGAGATCGACCCCGTTGGCGCCGGCAAAGCGGGCGACGGCGGCGTGGTCGGCCGGATCGAGACGGACGATTTCGGCGTGCTCGGCGATCCCCGGGTTTCCGGGGGCCGCGTACATCCTGGCGAGGAGCGGGCTTGCGGCCATCGCCCAGGCCAGCGCGTGCTCGCGCCCGCCGCCGCCGATCAGGAGAACGTTCATCGCGTGTCCGGTTGCGATCCTTCGCCCCGGCGCACGGGCGCCTCGCGGGGCTACGATCTTGCTCGGCTGTCTTCTATCATCGGGCGGGCTTTTCAGTGAAGGCGCGAGGCATGGCTGTGGACGATCCCGGGCTCGGCGACAATCTGCCCGAACTCACGGTCTCCGAACTTTCCGGCGCGATCAGGCGCACGATGGAGGAAGCGTTCGGCCATGTCCGGCTGCGCGGCGAGATCTCCGGATTTCGCGGGGCCCATTCCTCGGGCCATTGCTACTTCTCGCTCAAGGACGAAGCCGCGCGGATCGACGCGGTGATCTGGCGCGGCGTCTATCAGCGGCTCAGGGTCAAGCCCGAGGAGGGGCTCGAGGTCATCGCCACCGGGCGGGTGACCACCTATCCCGGGCGCTCGGTCTATCAGATCGTCATCGAGCACCTCGAGCCCGCCGGGGTCGGCGCGCTGATGGCGCTCCTCGAGGAGCGGCGGCGGAAGCTCGCGGCCGAGGGGCTGTTCGACGAGGCGCGCAAGAGACCGCTGCCCTTTCTGCCGAAGGTGATCGGCGTCATCACCTCGCCCACCGGCGCTGTCATCCGCGACATCCTGCACCGGCTTGCCGACCGGTTTCCGGTCCGGGTGCTGGTCTGGCCGGTGCGGGTGCAGGGCGAGACCTGCGCGGGCGAGGTCAGTGCCGCGATCGCGGGGTTCAATGCATTGGAAGCGGGCGGCGCCATTCCCCGGCCCGATCTCCTGATCGTCGCGCGCGGCGGCGGCAGCCTGGAGGACCTGTGGGGGTTCAACGACGAAGGCGTGGTCCGGGCCGCGGCGGCGAGCGACATTGCGCTCATTTCCGCCGTCGGCCACGAGACCGACTGGACGCTGATCGACCATGCGGCGGACCGGCGCGCGCCGACGCCGACGGCGGCGGCCGAGTTCGCGGTCCCGGTCCGCAGCGATCTCGTTCTCACGCTTCAGGATTCGGGCGTGCGCTTGGCGCGTGCCCTGAGGCGGCTGGTTGGCGAGCGGCGCACGCGGCTCACCTCCGCCGTCAGGGCGCTGCCGCGGCGCGTGGCGCTGTTCGAGACCGAGCGCCAGAGCCTCGACCGGCTGGCGGACCGTCTCGGCCGCTGGCGCGAGGTGACATTCCGCCGCCACAACGAGCGGATGGCGGCGCTGGCGCCGCGGCTCACGACGAGGCCGTTGCGGAGCCGCCTTGGCAAGGAGCGCGGCCGCCTCGGCGAGCTCGAGACCCGGGCCGGCCGGGCGCTGTCGCGGCTCGCGGCGGAGCGGCGCCGGCGCCTCGATGAGGTCGGACCGCGTCTTGTCCGCTCGCAGGCCCGGCTGCTCGGCGAAAGGCGCTCCCGGCTCACGGCGCTCGCCAAGCTCTCCCGCAGCCTCGGCCATCACAGCGTGCTCGCGCGCGGCTTCGCGCTGGTGCGCGACGGTGCCGGCCGCCTGGTGCGTACCGCCGCGGAAGCCCGCGAGGCGCGCGCGGTCGAGATCTGCTTTGGCGACGGCAGCGTCGGTGCCGACGTCAGGGCACCGCATCCGCCCGTATCGGGCGGGGCGCCCAGGCCGGCACGGAAGCGCTCGAAAGGTGGGCAGGGATCCCTATTTTGATCGCTCCCGGCCGATCGATGGGCCAGGGCGATATCCGGTTCGGTTGAACCGGAGTGGTGCTCTTGGTCTTTGATTGCGCATGATCTTTTCCGAAAAGTGGTTCCCACCTTTCGGGATCATGCGCTAAATGAGAGCCATGCTGCCCGCACCGGCCCAGCCCCAGTGAGGATGTCCGATGAATCGCCACGAACGCGGCTTCCATCCCATGCGGGAAGCCAAGCTCAAGTACATGCAGGGTGATTTTCGCGTTGTCGTGCCGGGCAGTTTCGTGCGTTGCGCGGTGAGCGGCGAGACCATCGCGCTCGACGACCTCAAATACTGGAATGTCGATCGCCAGGAGGCCTATGCTTCGGCGGACATCGCGTTCCGGCGCCATCTCGAGCTGGAGGCGGCCAAGGACGGGTGAAATCTGCCGAGCGTGACCGGAGCCGGTGCATCATCCTCCGGCGCGGTCACTCGCGCCGCGCCGCAAGGGCGGCACGCAGGAGGGCGTCGAGACGGTCAGGCTCGCTGAACGCGATCTCGACCGGGAGCACCTTGAGGGCTTGCCTGAGCCGCCGCTGCGGGTCGTTGGCATCGTTCAGCCGGACCAGATCCTTTTCGGTGGTGACGGGAACCGCTCCGCTGTGGCGCGCGGTCACCTCCAGAATACGGGCGACGCCGCCGGCGCCGAAGGGATGGTGATCGGCAAAGGCGATCCTCGCCGCGAGACTGGCGCCGACCGCCTCGAGGCTCGCGAAGAACTTTTCCGGCCGGGCGATGGCGCAGAACGCGACGACGCGCGCTCCGGCGAGATCGGGCGCGCCCGGGCCCGGGACGAGGCTCGCGCGCAGGACTTCGACGCCGGCGCCAGTTGCCGCGCGTGCCGCCGCCTCGCCCGGCGCGCCGGCGCCGATGACGATGAGCGCGCTCGCCCGCGCGAGCTGATCGGAGAATGCCGCGCGCAAGGGGCCGGCGGGGAATACAAGGCCATTGCCGATACCGATGGCGCCATCGACGACGAGAAGCGCGCAGTCCTTGCCAAGCCCCGGGTTCTGGAAACCGTCATCCATGACGATCGCGCCGGCCCCGGCCTTGGCGGCCGCGCGCGCGCCGGCGACGCGGTCGCGGGCGACATGGGTCGGGGCGAGCGCTGACAGGAGCAGCGGCTCGTCGCCAACGTCGGCGGCGGAGTGGCGGGCCCTGTCGACCGTAACGGGCCCGGCGAGCCTTCCGCCATAGCCCCTGGTGAGGAAGTGGGGCGCGGCCCCCATGGCGGCGAGCCTGCGGGCAACCGCGATCGCGGTTGGCGTCTTGCCGCCGCCGCCGAGGCCGGGATTGCCGACACAGATGACCGGGACGGCCGCGCGCGCCGGCGAGGTCAGCGCGAACCTCAGCCGCACGGCGCCGGCATAGAGTGCGGCCAGCGGAGCGAGCAGCATGGCGGGCGTGCCCGGCGCGCCGGCGTTCCAGAAATCGGGCGGCCGCCACATGGGACCGGTCAGGGAGCCAAATGCGGCGCGAGCGCCTCGAGTGCGCGGTTCAGGGACCCTTCATTGAGCGCGATCTCGGCCCGGCTCGCGGCGATGAGCGCCTGGAGCCGCTGGTCATTGGTCAGGAGGTCGGCGACTTCGCTCGCGAGCTCGCCCGCGTCGGCAATCCTGACCGCGCCTCCAACCGCATCGAGCGCGGCATAGGTGTCGGCGAAATTGTTCACATGGACCCCGTGCACGACGGCGCAATCGAGCTGCGCCGGCTCGATCGGATTGTGGCCGCCGACCGCAACCAGCGATCCGCCGACAAGGGCGACCGGCGATAACCGGTAGAACAGGCCCAACTCGCCCAAAGTGTCGGCGAGGTAAACGTCGGTTTTGGCGCCGATCTCCTCGTTCAGACTGCGCCGGGCGGGGACAAGCCAGCGATCCTCGAGCATCCTCGCGATTTCGCCGCCACGTTCGGGATGGCGCGGAACGAGGATGGTGAGAAGGTCGGGGTAGCGATCGCGGATGGCGAAGTGGGCCTCGGCGATGATCGCCTCTTCGCCGTCATGGGTCGAGGCCGCGAGCCAAACCGGGCGGCCGGCGACCTTCGAACGCAGGGTTTCGAGATCGTGGGGCTCGAACGGCGGCGCCGGGCAGTCGAATTTCAGATTGCCGACATGGCGAACGTCGCGGGCGCCGAGCACGGCGAACCGGCGGGCATGCTCGGGCGACTGGGCCAGCACCAGATCGAGCGCGCCCAGCATGGCGCGCGCCGTGTCCGGCCAATTCCGCCACCGGACGAGTGCGCGCTCGGACATGCGCGCGTTGACGGTGGCGAAGGGCACGCGCGCGCGGGCGATTGCGGCCATCATGTTCGGCCAAAGCTCGGACTCGACGAACAGCGCCGCGCCGGGACGCCAGTGATCGAGGAAGGCGCGCGCGTATCGCGGCACATCGAGGGGGAAGTACTGGTGAATCACGCCGTCGGCCGCGCGCCGGGCGATGAGGCGAGCCGACGTCGTCGTGCCGGTGGTCAACAGCACGGTCTCGGCATGGCCGCGCGACCTGATCTCGCCGATCAGCGGCAGCACCGAGAGCGCTTCGCCGACGCTCGCGGCATGAATCCAGACCAGCCGCCCGTCCGGGCGCGGGACCCGGGTGCGGCCGCGCCGCTCGCCGAGGCGTCCGAGATCCTCCTTGCCGCTGCGCACGCGGGCGAGAAGATAGGGCAGCGCGATCACCGACAGGGCGCTCATCAAGGCGGCGTAGACGCGCAGCATCGCGCCAAGCGGCTGGCGGCCCGCCGCCGGCTGGCCTTCGGCCGGCGCGTCCGCGTCAGCGAACCGCTCGATGCAATCGATGAGATGGGCCCGCGAGACGGCGTCGCCGGGCGGGGCGAGAACGCCACGCCCATGGGCATCGCGGCGGCGCGGATCGAAGTCGACCGCCGCGCCAAGGCCGAGATGCCAGCCCATCGGCGCGGCCGGCCGGGAAAATGCAAGCAGCATCGCCGGGCGCGCCAGGGCGGCGAGGAGGTCGACGAGGCCAGCGACATGGGAAAACCCGGAGGTGGCGACGAGCACCGGCACGCCGGCCGCCGCGTCGAGGGCGGCGGTCGCGCTTTCGCCCGCGGACCAGCGAACCACCGGCGAGCCGCAGCGGGCGCAGATCCCGGCGATGCCGTCCCAGCCTTGATCGCGGGGGAGCACGAACACGACGCGGTCGGCAAACGCGCTCGCGGCGCGCAGGACGTCGCGGCTGTCGATCACGAGCGCCGTGCCGCCGGAGCGTGCCTGCGCCAGCGCCGCTTCGGCGCCGGGTGCGCCGGGCGCGCGGCGTTCGAGCGCGAGAACGGCCCCGGTCACCAGCCGGACGCACCAGGCCGGCGCCGTCCAGGCCGCCTCGTCGTCACTATCGGCCGGGCGCGGCGCGGGCTCTCGCGCGTCCGCGGACAAAGCCGGCTGTTGAAAGCCTTGATCCATGGCCAAATGCGGGCGCCGCTATTCGCGCTCGATCTCCTTGCCCGACTCCGGGTCGAGCAGCCGGTGAATGTGAACGATGAAGTAGCGGGTCTGGGCGCTGTCGACCGTGCGCTGGGCCGCGGCCTTCCACGCGTCATAGGCGCTCGCGTAGCTCGGGAAGATGCCGACAATATCGAGCGCGCCGAGGTCGGCGAAAGTGGCCGATTTGAGGTCGGTGAGCACGCCGCCGAACACAAGATGAAGGAGCTGCCCGGCGCCGCGCGGCTCATCGCTCATGGCCGTCGTTCCTCTTCAGCGCCGGCGGCGCCGAGGTCCATGGTGCCGCCCGGCCGGGTCATCCTGGCGGGGCATCTTGCCGGTTGCGGGCAATGAAGTCGACCAGGCTGGCGTGAAGCGCGGGCCCGGCGACGACCGCGCCGGGGTAGCGCAAATTCGCGGTATTGTAGCCGATCTCCTTGCCCTCGGGGGTGGTCATGACGCCGCCGGCCTCGGACACGATCACGTCGGCAGCGGCGAGATCCCACTGATGGATGCGGGAAAAGGCGATGGCCGCGTCGGCGCGAGCGCTCGCGACCAGGGCCACCCGGTAGGCGAACGAGTTGACCCGGGTCACCTCCATGTCGGGCCATGGCCGTGCCCATCGCTCCGGCGCCAGCCGGGAAGGCGTCGCCAGCATCCGGCAGCCGGCAAGGCTGTCGCGGTCGCTGACGGCGATCGGGTGGCCATTCATGGTCGCGCCGGAGCCGCGCCTGGCGGCGAACAGCTCGGCGCAGACCGGATTATAGAGAAAGCCGAATTCGGGACGGCCGGAGACGGCGAGCGCGACACTGACGACCCAGTGCGGCCGGCGCTTCAGGAACGCGCGGGTGCCATCGATCGGGTCGACGATCCACACCCGTTCGCGGTCGAGGCGCGCCGCATTGTCGGGCCGTTCCTCCGAAATCCACCCGTAGCCCGGGCGCCGGCCCATGAGCCGGTCGTGCAGAAACCGGTCGACGGCGTGGTCGGCATCGCTGACCGGGCTCGAATCGGCCTTGGTCCAGGCCCTGGCGCGGGCGAAGTAATAGGCGTGGGCCAGCATTCCGGCCTCGCGGGTTGCCGCCTCGGCGAGCCAGAAATCGCGCTCGAGGTCGCGGGTGGCATCAGCTTCCGGCAAGCATCATTCCTTCGATAACCAGGGTCGGGGCATCGCGGCCGGTGCGAATCTCGAGGTCGCTCGCGGCGACCAGCCTTGCGAACATGTCGGCCAGCGCCCCAGCGATCGTCACCTCGCTGACCGGCGTCGTGAGCTCGCCATTTTCGATTCTGAGGCCCGATGCGCCGCGGCTGTAATCGCCGGTGACTCCGTTCACGCCCATGCCGATGAGGCCGGTGACGTAAATCCCGTGCCGGATATCGGCGATCAGTGTCTGCGGCGTCTCGGCCCCGGGTTCCAGCGTCAGGTTGGCGGCGGCGGGCGAGGGGGGCGAGCCGATGCCGCGGGCGGCGTTGCCGGTGGGCGCAAGTCCGAGCTGGCGGGCGGCGGCGAGGTCGAGCAGCCAGGCGGTCATTCGTCCGCCGGTGACAAGCTCGCGGCGCGCGACCGCGAGCCCCTCGGCGTCGAACGGCCGCGAGTTGAGCCCGCGCGGGCGGAGCGGATCGTCGACGATGGTGATCGCTTGGCGAAAAACCGGCTCGCCCATTCGGTCCTGGAGGAAGCTTGCCCGGCGCGCCACCGCGCGGCCATTGATCGCCGAGGCGAAGTGACCGAGGAGCGAGGACGCGGCGCGCGGCTCGTAGACGACCGTGATCGGCCCGGTCTTGATCCGGCCGGCGCCCACCATCCTGACCGCGCGCTCGCCGGCCCGCCGGCCGATGCAACCGGCCGGCTCGAGATCGGCGAAGTGCCGCGCGAACGTGAAGTCGTGGTCGCGCTGCATGCCGGTTCCTGTCCCCGCGACCGCGCTGCACGAGGTCGCATAGCGGGTCGACTGGTAGCTCGCGGAAAATCCTTCGCTGGTCAGGAGCACGGTGCGGCTCAGCGACGCGCTGGCGCTGGCGCCGAGCGAATTGGTGACGCCGGCCACGGCGCGGGCGGCGTCCTCGGCCTCGCGGGCGCGCTCGGTGAGGGCGTCGATGCTCACATGGCCGTCGTCGGCGAGATCGAGATCGGGCCACGACGAGGCAAGCTCATCGGGTTCGGCGAGGCCGGAATGGGGGTCCTCGGGGGCGGCGGCCGCGACCGCGACCGCGCGCCCGGCAAGGGCGCCGATCGCCTCCCGCGACGGGTTGTTGGTCGACACCATGGCGCTCGCGCGGCCGACGAAGACCCTGAGGCCAATGTCGTTCGACTCCTCGCACTCCAGCTCCTCAACTGCGCCAAGTCGAAGCTGCACGCTGTCCGAGCGCCCGGCCACGGCGATGACGTCGGCGGCCTCGGCGCCGGCGGCGATGGCCGCTTCGAGCACGGCCTCGGCTGCATCGGCGATGTTGCGGGCGTCATCCACGCGTGGGTCCTGGCGTGTGTTGGCGGGGCGCTTTCGATTTGCGCCCGGTATAGCGCAGGCGGTTTGCCGCGGCCAGCGACCGGCCGTCAGGGCCTGAACCGCCAGACGCCGGTGCGCCGCAGGGCGCAGTCCTCGAGCTCAAGCGTGGTCGCGACCTCGTAGGACGCGATCTCGACCAACTCGGCCCGCGGCAGATAGGCCCGTCCCGGATCGCCGACAAGGACGCTGACGCCATCCTGGCCGAGGCGGCACAGCCAGGCGCAAACGCGGCCGGCGAGCGGCTGTTCGTAGAAGATGTCGCCGGCCAGGACGACGTCGAAGCCGGTGAGCCGGCGGCCGACCGGATCCCGGTCG
>Ga0326597_10006214_pt1 | contig 16412 bp, 14 predicted proteins | sample RVTome_12_FD_203789 | JGI IMG/M metagenome (GOLD analysis project Ga0326597, IMG submission 203789) | Soil microbial communities from uranium-contaminated site in the Upper Colorado River Basin, Wyoming, United States - RVT100D185 | ecosystem: Environmental > Terrestrial > Soil > Contaminated >...
ATGCTATTGAGATCCACAGCCCGCGGCGAGACTAGCTGCCTTCGGCTGAAGGCGATCAACTGGCGGGTCAATGCCGTGGCGCTTGTGCCTGCGCGACGGATTTCGTCCAGGTCCTGGAGTGTTGCAGGGTCTTCGGCAAAACGGACGGCCAGTAACTCGCAGTACCCGATGACGATCGTGAGCAGATTATTGAAGTCATGCGCGACGCCAGCTGCGAGGCCCCCGATCGCTTCCAGCTTCTGCGCCTGCCGGAACTGTTCCTCCAGGTTCTTCTGCAGGGTGATATCGATGCCCACGCCCACCGCTCGAATGGGTTCTCCCGCGTCGCTGTAGAACGTCCGCCCGATGCCGGCCATCCAATGCGTGGACCCATCCGGCCATGTGGTCCGGTATTCCAGGCGCGTGTCCAGTCGATTTCGAAAAGACTCTGAGATGCTGTTGAGCACGCGCTGACGGTCGTCAGCATGGATGCATTCGATGAACGCATCAAAGGTGCCCGCGAATGTCCCTACCGGCAGTCCATGCAATTGCTCCAGGATATCTGACCACGACGTTCTGCCGGACGCGATATCCCCCTCCCAGATGCCCACGCCGGCCGACTCGAGGGCGAACCGCATCCGCTCCTTCGTCTGTGAGAGCAACCTTTCCGCCGCCCGTCGCGCTCGCCGTCCTTCGGCCTCTCGCGTCTCGCGCTCGATGGCTGGAATCAGCCGGGCCAATCGGTCCTTCACGAGAAAGTCAGACGCCCCCGCTTTCAGCGCTTCGACCGCCGTCTCCTCGCCGATCATTCCCGACACGATGATCAACGGAATGTCGATGCCCGTCTCCTTCAGGACCGACAGCGCACCGATGCCGGTGAATGTTGGCATGGAATAGTCGGACAGGATGACATCCCACGGCTGCTCCACGAGTGCTGCACGCATGGCCTCGGCCGTTTGAACCCGGACGTGCACGACCTCGAATCCGCCGCGCCGAAGCTCTTCGAGCAGCATCGCCGCGTCGTCATCAGAGTCTTCGACAATCAAGACCCGAAGCAGTTGTTTCATGGTGCGTCTTTCTCTCCGCTCCGTTGTGGCGGCGCCTCGTTGAGCACGAGCCAGTACAATCCGAGGTGCCGTGCCGCCTCGATAAACTCGGCGAAATCCACGGGCTTCTGCACGAAGCTGTTCGCACCAAGGTCATAGCTCCGCAAGACATCCTGCTCTTCCTTGGTCGATGTCAACACCACGACCGGTACCCGTCGTGTTCGTTCATCCGCCCGCATCCGTCTCAGGACGCCGAGCCCGTCGATCTTCGGCAGCTGCAAGTCGAGTAGGACGAGTTCCGGCAAGAGCGCCGGATCTCGCCCTGTGTGGTTGCCAGTGGCGAACAGATAGTCGAGCGCTTCTTGGCCGTCCGTGGCCACGACAATCTCGTTGACAATCGTGCTCTGCTCGAACGCGAGAAGCGTGAGCTCGACGTCGTCGGGGTGATCTTCCACGAGCAAAATGATGCGACTGCGAATCATGGCCGAACTCCAGGGCGTGACGGCGGAAGGGTGAAATAGAAGGTGGCGCCGCGTCCGACCACGCCCTCGGACGAGACTCGCCCTCCATGGCGATCGACGATCCGGTGAACCGTGGCGAGTCCGACGCCGGTGCCAGGGTAATCGGCGGTGCTATGCAGCCGCTGAAACGGCCGAAAGAGCTTTTCCGCGTGAGCCATATCGAATCCCGCGCCGTTGTCGCGGACGAAGTACATGGTGCCGTCATCGCTCTGGCTGCTGCCAACCTCGATCCTCGGCTGCTCGGCTTTCACCGTGAACTTCCAGCCATTGCCGAGCAGGTTCTCGAACACGATGTGCATCAGTCGTCGATCAGCATCCGCGACGAGCCCATCCTGGATGTCAATCTCGATCTGCCGGTCCGGATCCCTCTTCCGCAGCTCCGCCGCCACTGTGCGGGCGATCTCGGACAGATTTGTGTGGCCCCGCCTGAGCTCAGCACGACCCACGCGTGACAGCTCAAGCAAATCGTCGATCAACTCGCCCATGCGCTGCGCCGACGCGCGCACGCGCCCAAGGTAATCCTTTGCTTTCGGATCCAGCGCATCCGCCCACTGGTCGAGCAGCGCTTTACTGAACCCGTCAATGCTTCGAAGCGGCGCCCGCAGATCGTGCGAGACCGAATAACTGAAAGCCTCGAGCTCCTTGTTCTTCCGTTCCAGTTCTTCGACGAGGGCGGCCCGAGTCTGAGTCAACTCGTTCGCCGCCCGGGCTTCCGCGGTCTCCAGTTCCTTGCGCAGGAGTTCTTCGCGTATGCGCCGGTGCTCGTCTTCGAACTGCTTGCGCCGAATCTGCGCACGGACCCTGGCTTTCAAGACGTCAAACTCGCTCGACTTCGAAATGTAGTCGTCGGCCCCGGCTCCAAGCCCCTGAATCATCGCCTCGCGGTTCTCCAGGGCCGTGAGCATGATGAGAGGAACTTCCCGCACGACGGGCGCGCTCTTGATCCGTTGACAGGTCTCATGGCCACCGAGTCCGGGCATGACGAGGTCGAGCAGGATGCAATCGACGACTTGGAATGCCAAGAGCTCCAGCGCCTCTTCACCGGAGTGCGCGAGCACGACGTCGTAGCCCTCACCGTTCAACGCATCGGTCAGTGCGTGAAGGTAGGTCACGCTGTCGTCAACCGCCAGGATCTTCTTTGGACCGAGCAGGCTCCTCGTCGCCTCGTCACCCGGCGTCCTCGCCGTCGTCCGGCGAAGCACGGCGGAGAGCTTCGCCAGAATGATGTCGAGGTCTTCTTCCTTCCGCACGAACGTGTCCGCCCCGGCGTCGAGCGCTCTGAGTTCGGCACCCTTGTCCTCGGAGGCAGTCAGCAGGAGGCACGGGACGTCCCGTAACACGGCGTCTAGCCGAATGTGCCGAATCACTGTCGGCCCATCAATACCGGGGAGCACGCCGTCGACCACGATGGCGTCCGGACGCTGCGCACCAGCGACACGCAGTCCCTCCTCGCCGCTTGACGCGGTCAACACGCGATGACCGGCTGATTCGAAGGCCGTCCGCAGCGCCTCGCGGAATGTCACGCTGTCATCGATCACGAGAATGGTTGTGCCGCCAGCCTCCGACCGCTGGCGACTCTGAAGCAGCTCGCGCACCCTGGCCACCAGGTAGCCGGTGTCATACGGCTTGCCCACATATTCGTCGGCGCCGGTCTGAAGCCCTCGAACCCGGTCCTTGACTTCCGCTTCCGAGGAGAGCATCACGACGACGGCCGAGGCGCCCGCCGGCGAATTGCGAATCTCCTGCAGGAGATCCACGCCATCGCCATCCGGTAGAAGGACGTCCAGAATGAAGACGCTCACGGCGGCCTGAGTGAGCGCCGCTCGGGCTTCAGCCACGTTCGAACACGGCAACGCGAGAAAGCCCGCCTCGCGGAAGGCGTCGGCCAGGTCCATGCGTACGGTCAGGCTGTCGTCCACGATCAGTACGGCCTCATTCATCGGGTCCGCTCCTCGCGCTTGGACATCGCGAGCGCTGATAGCGCAGGGCCGATCTGGGCGAGTGGGAGCTCCCGCTCCACGGCTCCCAGGAGCACGGCTTCGCGCGGCATTCCGTACACCACTGACGTCCCCTCGTCCTGAGCGATCGTGAAGCCTCCGCACTTGCGCACTTCAAGCAGTCCAGCGGCGCCGTCTCGCCCCATGCCCGTGAGGAGGCTCGCGATGACCGCCGGACCGTACTCGCGTGCGACCGACTCGAAGAGCGCATCCACGGACGGCCGACACGAATGGCGTGGTGGATCCTGCGTGAGGTGAAGGCGTCCGTTCCTCGCCACCAGATGTGACTCGGGCGGCGCCATCGTGACCTGTCCGGCCTTTGTGCTCACCAGATCTCCGTCACGCGCGTACGAGACACGCATGCCGGTCTGGCCGTCGAGCCAGTCGGCGAACGCGGCGCCGAACGGCTCACCGATGTGCAGGACAAAGAGAATCGGCAACGGGAAGGGCGACGGCAGCGCGCGGAGGATCTCGAGGATCGCGCCAGGGCCTCCCGTTGATGCACCAATGACCACGACCTCGTGTCGCTGCCGTGGAAGCAACGGGAGAGGTGACCCGATTGGCTGGGACGAGATCCGAGCTTGCCCGAAGGCGCCCAGCCGTGCGCGTGGATGTGTGATGACGCGAATGCGCGAGACCAGCTTGACGGTGGCGATGAAGTGGCGTTCCCACGTCCCATCCGCTTCATTGCCTAGAGGTTTCTCAAGCACCTCGACTGCCCCCGCCGCTAGCGCCTCGTAGGTCTTGAACAACTCGCCCCGGTTTGTCGAGGACGAGACGATGACAATCGGTGTCGGGCAGTGCGCCATGATGTACTCCGTGGCGCCAAGGCCGCTCATGAGCGGCAGCATCATGTCCATCGTCACCACGTCGGGCCGAAGGCTTTGACACAGGTGGATGGCCCGCTTCCCATCCTCGGCTTCGCCCACGACCTCCAGGGATGGGTCGGCGGCGAGCACGTCGCACAGGCGTCTCCGCACGGTCAGCGAGTCTTCCACGACGAGAATGCGGATCGGCGCCATCACCCGACCAGCATGCGGATGCGCTCGAGCAGCACACCCTGATCGAACTCGCTCTTGACGATGTAGGCCTGGGCCCCGACGTCTTGGCCTCGCTGCCGATCCTCGGGAGAACCGCGCGATGTCACGAGAATTGAGGGGATGTGTTGGAGCGCGGGATCCGCGCGGATCCGCTCGATGAACGTAAACCCGTCCATCCCGGGCATTTCCACGTCGACCAGAAACAGCGCGTGTCGTGCCATGCGCGCCTTGCTCAAGGCCTCTTCGCCCGACGTCGCCAGGTCGACGTCGTACCCGGCTGATTCCAGAATGCTCCGTTCCAGCATGCGCGTGGTCAGCGAATCATCGATCACCAACACAGACACTCGAGAGGGCATCGCCTCGATGGTCATGGCACCAGGGCGCTGCGCTTCAGCGACGAGGCTGTCGGGATCAACGACGAGGAGCGGATCGCCGACCGCGTCAAGTGCGGCACCCGCCACGACGCCGGAGGCGGGCGCGAGATCCGGGAGCGGACGCATGATGACCTGCCCCGGTCCGACGACTCGGTCGACGGTAAAGGCAGCCAGGCCCGTTCGTCCTCGCACCACCACCGCCGAGGAATGGGGCGACAATCCAGCGGATGACCGCGTGGGAGAGACGGCGTGCGGCAACGACGCCAGCAGGATCGCGTGTCCGTCAAAAAGAACGGACTCGCGTTGCTCCGTCCGAATGACGTCCTCCCGTGCGACGCGCAGACTACCGCGCACGGCGTCAAAGGGAATCGCAATGGTTCCCCCTGAAGCTTCGACGACCAGCGCGTGAAACGATGCGACCGACAAGGGAACCGTGACTTCGACGGTGGTGCCCTTGCCTGCCTCTGTCCGCACCGAGGCTTCTCCGCCCAGGCGCTCGGCGGCCTCTCGCACAACATCCAGCCCGATGCCCCGGCCAGACACGTCGGTGACCGTACCGGACGTGCTGATGCCGCCTTTGAGGAGCACACGCAGCAGCTCCTCGGATTCCATCGTCAGGCCCCCTTCGGGACCGAGGCCTCTCTGCTGCGCGATGCGCCGCACCGCGTCGAGATCGATGCCACGCCCATCATCAGTACACGCGAACGATACCAACCTGCCACGCTGGGATACGCGGAGCGTGACCCGACCGTCGAGCGGTTTCCCGGCAGCCTTTCTCTCAGCTTCTCCGGCTTCGATGCCGTGAGCGACGGCATTACGGACGATGTGCAGGAGGGCACCTTGGACGACGTTGAGCACAAACGTGTCCACGCGCACATCTCCGCCGGAGGCGTCGAAGATCACGCGCTTCCCAAGGGCCTTGGCCACGTCACGTACCACCCGCTCCAGGAACGTGAAGACCGTGTTGGCCGGTGCGAGCCGCAATCGCTCAGCGGCATCGCGTACCTGCCGCAGCTCGCGATCGAGCTGATCGATGTTCGAGGCCAAGTCCCGCTCGAGCGCACCGAACATCCCTCGGAGGTCTGCGGCCATCGATCGGACCTTCTCGCTGGGAAGTTGACTACCGGCGCGGAACCCTTCGGACTCTCGCGGTCGGTTTAACTGATCGACGACAAGGGTCGCGACGTGACGGGCTCGCTCCACCTGCGCCAACCGGGGCCGCATCGCACTCAGTTGCACGTGCGCTTCGAAGACCCCGCCGAGCAGCGCGTCGAGGTCATGCATCGCCGGCCTGAAGGCCAAGATGGGCTGGTCGGGCGGATCCGCTTGAGCACTGATCGAGCTGGTGGGCGGGGGCGTGAGCAGAGCGACCTGGCGGCCGATCTCGTCAACGAGCGAGAGCACGCGATCGATGCGATCACGCGGAATGACGATCGATGACTCCAGAAAGAGGGAGAGCGCATCCTCCAGCGCATGCGCGCGATCGGCAATCTCCCGCTGTTTGACCGCCCCCGCCGCGCCTTTGAGTGTATGAGCCAGGCGCAACAACCGCGCGACCGAGTCGGGAGCCGACGCCCCTTTCTCGAGGTCGAGCACACCCTGACCAAGCTGCTCGAGGATCTCGCCCGCTTCCACACGAAAGTACCGGTAGCGGTCTTGCGCCAATCTACACGCTCACCTGTGGCCGGACCAGGCGAAGCAGATCCTTCGAGAGCAGCGCGAGCTGCGACGCCGTCTGCTGGGTCTGGCCTGAGCTGGCTTCGGTTTCCTTCGACGCCTGGGCCACGTTCCCGATCGCCACGTTCACTTGCTCGACGGCGGTCATCTGCTGCTTCGTGGAGAGCTCAATTTCACGCGCGGCTTCCGTGGTCGTGGTGACCAGATCCGCAATCTGCTTGAAGGACACCGCGACGTGCCCGAACTGCTTGGACCCGGCATCGACGGCCTTGGAGCCGGTCTCGGTTGCCATGACAGTCGTGTTGACGGCGCTCCGGACGTCGTCGATCAGTTCCCGGATTTCCTTTGCAGAGCCGGCCACGCGGTCGGCCAGCTTCCTGATCTCGTCGGCCACGACGGCGAACCGCTTGCCAGCCTCTCCTGCGCCGGCCGCCTCAATCGTGGCGTTAATCGCGAGGATGTTGGTCTGTTCGGCGAGCTCCGAGACGATCTCGAGCACCGCGCCGATCTGTTGCGACTTCTTGCCGAGCTCCAGCATGTGGTTCACGATCAAATCCACCTGCCGGCGAATGCCTGCGATCGACTCATGGGCCGTCTCGACCGTTTCGTCGCCCGAACGCGCGGCGGCTGCTGTCTGCTCGGCAATTTGCGCGACTCGCTGTGCACTTTCGGTGATTTGGCGCGAAGTCGCCAGGAGCTCGCTGATGGTCGTGCTGATTTCGCTCATCGCGGTCGCCTGCTCCTTCGAGCCCGTCGCCTGCTGCGTGGCGGCCGCTTGGAGCTCCGCCGATGAGCTCTGCACCTGGCCAACGGCCGTCCCGACCTGCCGGCTGAGCGTCCTGGTCAGGACCACCGCCGTGGCAACCGCGAGGAACACTAGACCGAGCGCCATCACCGTCACGGCGATCGTCGCCCAGGACGCAGTGTCCGACGCCGCCTGCCTGGCTTGTCTGAGGAGCTGCTGTTCTCGAGCCACGAAGGATTCGATGCTGTTGCTGAGCCGATCGCCGATCGGATCGAGGGCCTCGAACGAGCCATTGACCGTGTCCAGCGCGGCGTCCGTGCGCCGCAGCGCGATGACCTGATCAACCCCCTGCTGGTGCTCGCGCTCGGCCTGTTCGATCCCGTCCAGGAGCCTTCGTCCTTCGTCGGTGTACACGTTGGCGCGCAGGCTCTCAAGCGCTCGCGCAATCGCCGCTCGCGCTGCCTGCATCGCGGTAATGTACTGTTCGTCTCGTGTCAGCAGGAACGCGCGGATGCCGACAGCCTTTTGTTCCCGGGCCGTTTGAAGCGCCTGCGCGTCAATCAAGAGCTGCGCGTCGACGTCGATGACGCGGTCCTTGCTCGCCACGACACTGCGAAGCGCAATGACGGCCACCACGCCGATCGTCACGGCCAGGGCGACCGTCACGGCGAACCCGGCGCCAACCTTCTGCCCGAACGTCCAATGTCGCGTCATCGTCTATTGCTCCTTTTCCAGGCCGTCGCGGGACGCCCTGTGCCGAATCCATTCGAGCACCGAGGCCAGGGATATGACCGGTCGCACAAGCTCACCGGCCCGCACGACCTCTCGCACGTGCCGTCCACGCGCTCCAGCCTGGGGCTCTGGCGCAATGGCTTCCTCTCGCGTGGTGACGTAGCCATCGAACTCCTCGAACGCGAGGGCCACGGGCGTAACAGCGATCACGACCAGCCAGCGCGGCGAGGCCGCTCTTGGATACCCGAGCAGCATGGCCAAGTCATAGACCGGAAGGACCGCACCTCGAAATCCCGCGATACCCGACAACTCTGAAACGGGGCTCGGAAGCCGTGTGACCTTCTTGTCTGCAAAGAGGCCGGCGACTTCAGTCATTCGCAGCACGTACGGATCCGCGCCAACCCTGATCGCCAGCAGATTCTCGACAGCAGCGACTTCACGACTCGGGGCCTGTGCAAAAGACCGGTCGAAGGCTTCTCGCAACTCGGCAACTCGGTCTGTCGCACGAGCGTCGCTGGTGCTCATGGTTTCCCTCCACAGCTCAGCAACTCTGTTCGGCACAGCGCAACGAGGGTGTCCCGGCCAAATCCACCGCCAAACAGGAGGAGCCGCGAGCTGTCCTCGCGCTGCAGCAGCAACAGCGCGTGTCCCAGTTCCCGCAGCGCCGCGGCCCGGTCTCCCGTGCGTCTGGCCAGCAGCCCGAGGTGCAGGTGAGGCATGGCAAAACTGGGATCCAGGTAGATCGCCACCTGGTCGTGAGACACCGCACTCGTTCGGTCGCCTGCACCTTCCCGGCAAAGTGCCAGCAGATAGTGGGCGCCCGCGCTCAACTCGTCGACATCGAGCAGCCGTTTGCACGCGTCTTCCGCTTCGGTCAGCCGCCCACGGTGCGTCTGCAGCACCGCGCGCAGTAGCAGGACGTCCGGGTCACGCCCGGATTCGGGTGGGAGCCCCTGCATCATCTCGAGCGCCTCCGTGAAGCGCTCTTCGCGCAGAAGCTCGTGCGCTACTCCAAGATCCCACGTGGGGCTCGCGGCAGACGGACTGGATCCCGAACGCGGCCTGGCCGGCCCCGTCAGGGTCTGGATGCGTTCTGTCGCCTGGCGGATCGCCTCGATCCACGTATCGGCGCCCTCCACGGCGGCCACCACCGTCGGAACCAACCCGCGCAATGGGGCGCTCGTTGTTGACGAGCGCGAGGGCTCGAGGCGATCGCGCCGTTGGTAATAGAACGTGTCGTGTGTGTGCTGCAGATGGAAGTCGCCGGACAGCCCCCGCAGCGTCTCGGCGTGTCCAAGAAAGAGATAGCCCCCAGGTTTGAGCGCGCGGGAGATGCGTCCGATGACGGCCTGCCCAGTCTCGTGCGTGAAATACATGAGCACGTTTCTGAAGAACACGATGTCGTACGTGTCAGGGGGCCAGAGTTGTGGATCGTCCTGCACGAGATTGCGCGCGTCGAATTGCACCGCTGCCCGCAGGGCTTTGTCGAGCACGAACTCGCGACCGTCCGGGCTGAACCATCGCTGCTGGACGTGTGCCGGCGTCTCTCGCAGCGCCCAGGGCGAATACCTGGCGCGCGCCGCCTTCCTGACCATCTCGGGGTTCACGTCCACGCCGAGAATCGACACGTCCCAGGACGGATCAACCGCTTCCCGGATGAGAATGGCGAGGGAGTAGGCTTCTTCTCCAGACGCGCAACCGGCCGACAGGATTCGCAGCCGCCTGGCGCCGGACTGAGCGGCGAGGCGATCCGGCAAGGCGATCTCCGCAAAGGCACGATACTGATCGCTGTTGCGGAAGAAATAGGTTTCCGGAACGGTCAACTCCTGCGCGAGCGCGCCGACTTCATCGGGAAGGTTTTCCGTCTCCAGACAGGCAAGGTAGACGTCCGTGGATTGCCCGAGAGCGTCGAGCCTGCGACGAAGGATGTCTGCGAGGAATCCGAGCTTGGCGTCTTCGAAGTAAAGTCCCAGACAACGGGCCACGGCGCAGCGAAAGCGCTCAATGTCAGCCGAGCTGCTCGGCTGGATCATGCCGTGGTGCCGCCGGATTGGATCGTGGCCCAGACATCATCGGGAACGAGGCGAGCGCTTCGCAGAACGAGCAGCAGGTCCGCATCCAGCACACCAATGGCCGAGATCGCATCAAGGCCATTGCTCTGAAACAGCGGCGGGAGCACCTCAACCGCGTCAGGCGGAATCTCGATGATGCCCACCACGGCGTCGACCGCCAGCACGACGCGCCGCGTTCCCGTCTTCACCGTGACGAAGCGCGTCGGGCGTGATGCATCGCCGCCGAGGAGAGACGCCGCGTCAATGACCGGTGTCGGGATGCCCCGGACGACGGCAAGGCCTTGAACAAACGCGGGCACGCCGGCGATCAGCTCGGCTGGAAGCGGGCGCATCGTCTCCTCCACGTGCTCGAGAGGAAGCGCACACAGCATGTTTCGCACCCGGCAAACTAGAGACACTTGGCGAGGCAAAATCAGTCGCTACCTTATAACTCAGTTGACGGCTACAAGCCTGCGCAGTCCGTCTTTGTCCTACAGTGACTTCCTGAGAGGAGAATGGGACAAGGCAGGGAGGTCATTGGACTCGGGGGTTCTTCGTGCCGGTAGCTCGGACAGGACCCCACTGATATCGGGTGTTCGGGAGCAAATTGTTCACAGATTGTTCACCCCCAGGTTCAAAGGAGGGCAGTCGCGTCCCCGCTGGCACCGCCACGGCCTCGCGGTCGTATAATCGGGTCGAGGCAGCACCTTGATGGTCCCGCAAAAGAACGTAGCCCTTGAACCCGAGGTCTTCGCCCGTGTTGCTGCAGAGGCTCAGAAAGAAGGCAGGACGCCTGACGAGTTGGCCAACGAGGCGGCGAAGCGGTTCCTCACCTCGCGGCGGCTTCAGGACCTCCAGCAGTACGGGCGGCAGCGCGCCGCGGACATGGGCCTGACCGAAGACGACGTGCCCCGTCTGATCAGCGAGTCCCGGGCCGAACGGCGCCGGTGACAAAGCGTCACGCTGGATTCCAATATCTACATCTCTGCCTTGGCCTTTGGCGGCAAGCCGATGCGCCTCCTCGAGATGGCGACAGAGGGCGCGATTCACGTCGGGATTTCCGACGCGATCATCGCTGAGACTCAGCGCGTACTCCTGACGAAGTTTGGCTGGTCTGCCGAGCGCGTCGCCGCTGCAGTCGAAACCATTGGCACGATCACCGAGCGAGCGGCGCCGACCGAGCCGCTCGAGATCGTCAAGACAGACCCTGACGACAATCGCGTGGTTGAATGCGCGGCGGCTGCAGGTTCTGAATTCATCGTCAGCGGTGACGCGGATCTATTAGCGATCGGAGGGTTCGGCGGCATCACGATCGTAACGGCCGCCACGTTCCTCGCACAGTTCGACGATCAGGGCCGTTAGGACGGCGGTGTCGGCTGTAATCGCATGCGGCTAGACGATAGCCGACATTAGCTGTTTAGTCCCATGGTGTGGTGGTGGCACGATCGACGTTGCCACGGCCAAGGAGACACTATGGGACAAGTACTTCACGGGAGCGCCACGACCACTCACGCCCTCCGAGCAGCAATACAGCGATCAAAGACTTCGATCCACGCGCCCGCGTGCCGCGCCTGCATCAACCAGTTTCAATCCACGCGCCCGCGCGGGCGCGAACACACGGGGCCGGGCTCGTCTCATCGGTCGACTCCTTTCCACGTTTCCCCGCCAAGAGAAACTCGTGGAAGGATAGGCCGACTGGCCCTCCTGTCGTTTGGGCGGTCCCACGACTCAAAGTGTCAACACTAATGCGGAACAGCACATGCTAGATAGAAGCGCGATGGCCGGGATCGACCACCGGGGCTATCGCTCGAGTCCCTGGATGATCGTCTGTTGCGCCCCGTGAGGGCGAGAGACCGACGTGTCGACCGACTCACTCGGGCGCCTCGGGCGAGAGTCGACTCCACGGCAGACCGATGCGAGACGTCGCGGCTGAGCGCTTCTGCCAGCTGGGACTTGTCGTTGGTATAAAGCTGCGCGTCGTACCGACCTCGAGAGACCGCCACGTAGGCCAGGCGCCGGTTGACAAGCTGCTCTCCCGCTCGCTCCGTGTCGATGTGTACGAGCACGCGGTCAGCCGTCTGGCCCTGGCTGCTGTGACTCGTCACCGCATAGCCGTAGTCGAGATGGGGATACGCGTCGAGGTTCAGCGCGATCGTCCGGACTGAACCGAGACGCAGGCGTAGCTGTTTGCCCGGTTCCATCGCCTCGATGGTCCCGATCTCGCGATTGGCGATCTGCCGCTCTCGATCCGGGGCCGTCACCTGCACGCGATCGCCCTTCGCGAACGCCCGGTCTGACTCTCGATAGAGCGTGACGCCCTGCAGTCGACGGGGATCGTAGGTGATACGAGTCCCATATTTGCGCCTGACTGTCACCAAGTTGTGCGCCGCGTCCACGTGCGCGACGCGCACATACTCGCCGGCCGCGAGACCGTGGGTCCGGCTGCCTTTCGTGTAGCGCACGACATCGCCCGGCTTGTATTGCTCCGCCCATTGGCGGTCGGCACCGGTCACCTCCTGCCGAGGGACCAAGACCCGCACATGGTGCTCCCGGCGATGCACCGCACCCGTGGCCTGCATCGCCCGGTGGATCACCTGGTTCGTAGCCAAATAATCGACCTATCGGTGGTCCAGTCAGCTGCCTGATTAACGCCAGCATCGGCGTGGGAATGCTGGTGCTCGTTGGGGCGATCGAGCCGGATCAAGTGTCGCGCGTTGGTGGACCTGGTGGGTCGGAGAGCCGAACGTGTGGCGACCGCGCGCTGCGTCGTTCCCAGCTGCTCGCGAGCCAGAGCCGCGTCAGCGGACCGGCCGGTCCATCGCCGCGAGCGTGTCCAAACATTCGGCCGTCGTCCTGACCACCCCGATGCCGAGCCGCTGCGCCACCGGCAGGACGCCGTCGTCTCCGCGCCACACGAGCACCGCGCGGGCCTTCGAGTCGGCGACGACATCGACGCAGTTCTCCGGGCGATCATCGACCACGATGTCGAGGCCTAGGTCGGTTGCCAGCCGCCCGCGCGAGCCCCGTACCACGAAGACCCCGGGCAGTGGGAACCCTTTCGATGTGAGCCACTGGCGTGACTGATCCTGTGCAGTCGATCCGGCGGTCTCCGGGCGCGTGGTCAGGAAGATCGTCTCCCATCGCCGCTCGGCCGCAAGCCGCGCCAACCGGCCGACGACGCCGGGCTCGACCTCCGGAAGCGTTTCCCAGAAGTTCTCGACGCCCTTGATGTGCCGCCAGAGCGCCTGCTGCTGGCGGGCCGTCATCGTCTTCTCGAACGGCGGCGCAATGTCGAGCCGCACCCCTGTGGCGCGCCGCCATCGGGCAGCAGCAGCATCTTCGTGGCCGCCGGGGCCGTCGCCGTTGGCCCAGGCACCGGACAGCGGCCCAGCCGGATCAACCGGGTCCTCCAAGAAGCGGCGCGTCAGCGGCGGGCCGAACAGGACTTCGGCCTGGCGGACCAGCACCGACTCCATGTCGGCCAGGACGCCGTCGAGATCAAAGGCGATGCGCAGTGACACAACAAACCTCCCCAGCCACGGCTTCAGCGCGGGGCGTGGTGTCCGAAACTTCTACAGGGCTAGCAAGAGCGGCGTTTTGTCAGTTCGGGGAACGGTACGTGGGGACCTCGCGGCGGCTGGGATGGAGGCCGTAGAGGACTCGAGCCGAAGGACCAGCGGGGCCAAGGAGCCTACCGCCCTGCGGGCGGAGGATCCGGGCGGCCATCGTCGTCGGCATCCACGGCCGTGCTCGCCAGGATCCCGTCCTCGTAAGTCGACCAACGGTCCGCGCGGCCGTTCCGATCCGTGTCTTCCTCCACGCGAGCGAGCTGGCCGTGCTCGTAGTATTCCCACCGATCGACGACCTCGTCTCGTCTGGTTGCCACCTCGATCCTCGTGACCGCTCCCTGCTCGTCCCGGTACGCCCAGGCGTCCAGCACGCCGTCACCTGCGAGCGAGAAGCCGACTTTCACGAGCCGGCGGCTGGTGTCGTAGTACTCCCACGCGTCGATGCGGCCGTCGCCGTCGCGGTCGCGATCGACGCGCGTGATGTCGCTCCCGGACACGTGGGCGCGAATCTCGCCCCCTCGCTCTGGATCCGCGAGACGAACTTCCTTGAGGGTCGTGCCATCGATGACCCGCCGCACGATGCCCGCCTCGGTGCGCGTTTCGTGTACGAGAAGCGACTTGCCGGTCTCAGGATCGGGGATCCGCCGATACCCGCTGGCAAACGGACCGTCTCCATATAGCCCGACGATCCGGTATGCGACGAAACCAGAGATGACGGCAGCCACCAGTCCAACTATTAAGATGGTGACCTCGAGCCGCGACGCGCTCGGTCGTCTCGGGGATGGCCGCCAATATTCGCGAAGCATGGAGCGAGCGCTCAAAAACAAACGAGGCAGCCTCAGCGTGAGGCTGCCTCGTAAAGAATCCCGTAGGGGGCCTCTGTCGCGGGGACGTCAGCTTCCAGTCGTGATCACGACAGTCGTGATCACTGCCGCCGCGATGCCGCCAAGCACAAGCGCTTCCGTCAGCGGTTGGAGACCGGGGATGAGAAACGCCGCCGACGGTGCCGCCGCGCTCGGCGCCACGACCAGCGCGTTGGCGACTGCCTGCCCCGGCGTCACAGACACGCGGATGCCGCTCACCTGACCATTGATGACGATGCGGACGACATAATCGCCGGGTGAGACGTTCGTGAACGTCCACTCACCACGACCGCCAGTCGTCGTCGTCTGAACCACGTCGCTCGCCTGGACCAACTCGACGCGCTGACCTGCCAGGGCCCGGCCGCCGGCGTCCAGTAGCTCACCCGAGACAGTGCCGAGCGACGATGGGCCTGAAGTCTGCGCGAAGAGTCCAGCAGGAACACCCAACGAAGCGGTGACGATGACCAGCGCCAGTACTATCGTGTTCCGCACTGCTGCCTCCTTGGATGGAGAAACTCGTAGGCGTTATCGGCTCGTGGCTAACTCTACTACACGTCGGAGGCGGTTCAACGAATTTCCGGGCAACGATCACCCTCCTCGGGACGATCGAGGCGCATCAGCAGTCTGCTGAAGTCGACCGTGTAGGCGGAATTCTGACACTCCAGCTCTGTCGCGCGCCGCTTGAACGACCGCGCCGCTTCGAAGGTGCCATCGTCTCGAGCCAGCAGGTCAGCGAGCCGCTCGTATGCGGGAGCGAACTCCGGATTGAGGTCGATGGCCCGCCGCAACAGATCGTCGGCCCGGCTCGTCTTGTATGTGGCGTCCGGCTTCAGCCGGACCTCGTCGCCGTTCAAGACCCCTGCGAGAATCGCGCGATAGAAGTACGCCAAGTGGCTTGCCGCCCCACTTTGGATGGCGCGGTCGAACCAGCGCGCGGCCTCTGCCGGGTTGTTCTCCTGGAAGTGCAGGCGGCCCAGCGTCTCCAATGCCGCCGGCTGCCCTGGATCCAGACGGAGCGCCTCGGCCAGCAGCGGTGCGGCGGCGCGCGGCCGTTCGCCGTCCACAAGGAAGCCGGCGCGGACGGCCAGCGATTCCGCAGGCGACACTGCTCGAACGCGAACCCAAGGATCCCAATCCCGTGCAGCCGACGACGAGACTTCGCTGTCAGAAGCGTTGATGCGAAGCGCGCGAAGCTGGCCTGCGCGCACGTATGCGGCCAGTGCCTGGTCGAGCTGCGTCAGGTCGCCGAAGGCCCGCCTCGCAGCTTCCACGGGAGTTGTGCCCTGCTGCAGTTGCTGCACGTAGCTCGAAGAGGCAAGCCCCGGCGCCGTAGACCGGGGACCCAGCAAGAGATAGTGGGCGAGCGCCCAGGACTGCGCGTAGAACAGGGAGAGCGTTCGCGAATCGCGCGCATCCGGTGCCCGCTTCCTGGCCAGAAGCTCCTCGATCGGGATCCAGGAGCGCCGAGTCTGCAGCAGCCGCAGGGATTGCAGCACCGGCCGTCCAATCTCCACCCCACCGTCGCGGGCCACCGCCGTGCCCCACAGTTCAGAGAGCCCCTCGTCGAGCCATGCGGGAAGCTCGGGGAGGCTGGTGCGGGCGAGCAGGTGCACGTACTCGTGAAGGACGCGCCGATATCGTTCAGGCTCGTGAGCATCCACGCGCAGGACGATGTAGTGCCGGTGCGGTCCTGCGGCGTAGACGGCGACGGGGCGCCGTCCGTTCCGATCCCAGAATTGTGGCAGCAGCTCCCTGAGGCTGGCTTCGTCCTTCACGGCGAGCACGGTCACGGGCATCCGGACATCTGCCTGCCCGCTC
>Ga0326597_10006215_pt1 | contig 16411 bp, 14 predicted proteins | sample RVTome_12_FD_203789 | JGI IMG/M metagenome (GOLD analysis project Ga0326597, IMG submission 203789) | Soil microbial communities from uranium-contaminated site in the Upper Colorado River Basin, Wyoming, United States - RVT100D185 | ecosystem: Environmental > Terrestrial > Soil > Contaminated >...
GCTTCGCGGGTTCGCCGCCGCCGTGGCCCACCACGGCGTGGACCAGCCGCACTTTCCCGCCATCTGGCTGCGCGAGATGGCCGACGGCGGCCGGCACCTCGACGGCTCGATCATCGCGGAGATCGCGCGCGTGCTCGCCACGCTGTCGGCCATTCTCGCCGACGGCCGGCGCGCCGGCCGCTTTCGCGCCGCCAATCCATTCCTGACGCACATGGGTATCGTCGCCCCCTTGATGTTTTTTGCGGCGTCGGCGCCCGTGCGCCGGCGCTTCGGTCGCGCCAGCCGCCAGAACGTCGAGCCGCCGCCCGAGGCGCTGCTCGCCTACGTCCAGCAGAGCGCGCTCGCGGCGCTCGCGCCCGCCGGGCACGGCGCCGCCCCTCCCGAGGAGCTCAGATGACACGCCTCCTGATGACCACCCTCGCCGCCGCGGCTGTGGCCGCCGGCGGATGCGCCGAGGCGCCCGGGACGCCGCCGCGGTCGAGCGGCTTCGTCGAGGCCACCGACGTCCGGCTGGCCGCGAAAGTCGGCGGCCGCGTGCTCGAGTCGCACGCCGTCGAAGGCGCCCGCGTCGAGGCCGGCCAGCCGCTCGTCGTCCTCGAGACCACCGACGTGGATCTCGCCGAGCGGCGGGTGAGGGCCGAGCGCGATCAGGCTGTGGCTGCGCTGCGTCTGCTCGAGGCCGGCGCTCGGCCCGAAGAGCTGCGCCAGGCCGAAGCTCAGGTCGCGGCGGCCGCCGCGGACCGACTGGCCGCGGAAGCCGATCTGGCTGCCGCCCGCACCGAGGCGGACCGCTACGAGCGCCTCGTCGCCACCCGCGCCGGGGCCGAGAAGCCGCGCGACGACGCCGTGGCCCGGCGCGAGCTGGCGGCGGCACGCGCGCATGCGGCCGCAGCACGCGTGGCGGCCGTCGAGGCGATGCTGGCCAACCTCCGCGCGGGCGCGCGACCGCCGGAGCTGTCCGCGGCACGCGCGCGGATCGCCGGCATCGACGCCGAGCTCGCGCGCCTGGCGCAGAATCGCGCCGACGCCGTCGTCACCGCGCCGTCGGCCGGGGTCGTCACCTCGCGGCTGGTCGAGCCCGGCGAGCTGGTGGCGCCGGGCGCGCCGCTCGTCGTGCTCGTCGATCTCGATCGCGCGTGGGCCAACGTCTACGTCGATGAGCCGTTCGTGCCGGCGCTCCGTCTCGATCAGCCGGCGACGGTGCTGACCGATGCCGGCGACCGGCTCGACGGTCGCGTGGCGTTCATCTCCCCGCGCGCCGAGTTCACGCCGCGCAACGTGCAGACGGCCGAGGAACGGGCGCGCCTCGTGTACCGCGTCAAGATCACGGTCGACAACCGCGCCGGCATCCTCAAGCCCGGCATGCCGGTCGAGGCCGAGTTCCCGGTCCGCTAGGGGAGGCGTCGATGGCCGACCGGGAGCGGGTCGTCAGCCTCGCGGGCGTTACCAGGCGGTTCGGGGCCGTGACGGCCCTCGACGACGTGTCGCTCGACGTGGTCTCCGGCCAGATGTTCGGCATGATTGGCCCGGACGGCGCCGGTAAGACGACCGCGCTGCGGCTGATGTGCGGGCTCGTCGCGCCGGACGCCGGGGAAGTCCGCGTGTTCGGCGCCGATCCCTTCCGCACGCACCGTGTCGCGACCGACGCCATCGGATATCTCTCGCAGCGGTTCAGCCTCTACGGCGACCTGTCGATTGACGAGAACATCGAGTTCTTCGCCGAGCTGCACGGGGTGCACGACTTCGCCGCGCGCCGCCACCGGCTGCTCGACCTGACCGGCCTCACGCCGTTTCGCGCGCGCCTGGCGGACCGGCTGTCGGGCGGGATGAAGCAGAAGCTCGCCCTGGCCTGCACGCTCGTGCACGAGCCGCGACTCCTCGTGCTCGACGAGCCGACGACGGGCGTCGATCCGGTCGCGCGGAGGGAGTTCTGGAAGCTGCTGGCGGAATTCCGGTCGGCCGGTCTCACCGTCGTGATGGCGACGCCGTACCTGGATGAAGCGGAGCGGTGCACCCGCATCGTGCTGCTCAGCGACGGCCGGGTCGTCGCCGCCGACGAGCCGGGCGCCCTGCAGACCGCGATGCGCGGCGTCGTGCTCGAGGTCGTCGCCGACGCGCCGCGGCGCGCGATGCACCTGCTCGGCGCGCGCGTGGGCGTCGATCGCGCGCAGCTCTTTGGCGATCGCGTGCACGTGCGCGTCGAGCAGGTGCCCGAGCCGGGCCGCATCGAAGCCTGGCTTGCGGCCGGCGGCGTCACCGCGCTCGCCATCCGGCCCATCGTCCCGACGCTCGAAGACGTGTTCATCGAACGGCTGCAGGCGCGCTCGACCGGGGCCGCCCAACCCGAGGGGAAACACACATGAAAGGCATGGTCGCTCTCGTCCTGATCGCGTCGATGTGGTCCGGCGCCGCCCGGGCCCAGGACCGGCCGGCGACGCCGCTGGCGCTCGCCGACGCCGTCGAGCGCGCGCTGGCCCGCGCGCCGGCGATCGCCGAAGCCCGGGCGCGCGCGCGCGCGGCGTCGTTCGTGGCGGACGCCGGCGCGACGCTCAGGCTCCCGAGCCTGACGACGACCGCGGGTCTCCTGCGGACGAACCACATCGACGAGTTCGGCGTCCGGCAGCCGGACGGCACCCGGTCGGTGATCTTCGCGGACATTCCGTCGAACTACCGCGCCCGGGTCGAGGCGGCGATTCCGTTGTATCTGGGTGGACGGGTGGAGGCCGCCGTGTCGGCGGCCGAGGCCGATCGGCGGGCGGCGGAGGCGGACCAGCGTGTCGCCGAAGCGGACGTCCGGCTGGCGGTGACGGCGGCGTACTGGCAGGCCGTGACGACGGCCGAGGCCGTCGGCGTGCTCGAGCGCGCGCTGGCGCGGACCGACACGTGGGTGGCCGACGTCGGCGCGCGCGTCGACGTCGGCCTGTCGCCGCCCAACGACGTGCTGTCGGCGCGCGCCGAGCGCGCGCGGCAGCACGTGCAGCTCATCGACGCGCGGGCGGCGGCGGCGATTGCCGCCGTCGACCTCGCGCAACTCGTCGGCGCGGATCTCGGCGCGACGTTCGACCTGACGTCGCCCGTGGACGCGCCCGACGCGGAGGCGGCGCGGCTCGCCGCGCTGCCGGCAAGCGCGCTCGGCGAAGAGGCCCGCTCGCGCCGGGGCGAGCGGGCCGGTCTCGAGGCCCGCGCCGAGGCGCTGCGCGCCTCGGCGGCGGGCGCGGCCGCCGCGACCCGCCCGCAGGTCGCGGCCGTGGCGGCCGTCGAGCCGGCGCGGCCGAACCGCCGGTTCGTCCCGCCGGCCGACCGCTGGGACACGTCGTGGGATCTCGGCGTCAGCGTCAGCTGGACGTTCTTCGACGGCGGCCGGGCGCGCGCCGAGCGCGCGGCCGGCGACGCGCGGGCCGCGGCCGTCGACGAGCGCGTGCGCGAGTTCGACGACCGGCTCGCCGTTGACGTCCGGCGGCGCCAGCTCGAGCTCGAGGCGGCCGCCGCCGGCGTGGCGGCGGCCGACGAGGGCGTCGCCGCCGCGGCCGAGGCCCGCCGCGTCGTGGCCGAGCGGTTCGCGGCCGGCGTCGCCACGAGCACCGACGTGCTCGATGCCGAAGTCGCCTTGCTCGAGGCCGAGCTGGGCCGGACGCGGCGGGCCGCCGAGGTTCGTCTGGCCGAAGCCCGGCTGCTGCGGACGGTGGGTGGCGCGTGACGGCCGCCGACCGCCCGGCCATCGAGGTCCGGGAGCTCAGTCGGCGTTTCGGGAGGTTCGTCGCCGTGGATCGCGTGTCGTTCGACGTGCGGCGCGGCGAGGTCTTCGGGTTTCTCGGCAGCAACGGCGCCGGCAAGTCCACGACGATTCGCATGCTCTGCGGGCTGCTGGCGGCCTCGTCGGGCTCGGCCAGCGTCGGCGGCGTCGACGTCGGGCGCGACCCTGACGGCGTCCGGCAACGGATCGGCTACATGTCGCAGCGCTTCTCGCTCTACGAGCTGCTGACGGTTGACGAGAACATCCGCTTCTACGCAGGCCTGTACGGCCTCGAGGGCGAGCGCCTCGAGCGGCGGCGCCGGTTCGCGCTCGACATCGGCGGCCTGGCCGGGCGCGAGCGCGAGCGCACCGGCAACCTCTCGAGCGGCTGGCGCCAGCGCCTCGCACTCGGCTGCGCGCTGCTCCACGAGCCGCCGATCATCTTCCTCGACGAGCCGACGGGCGGCGTGGATCCGCTCTCGCGCCGGGAGTTCTGGCGCTTGATCGACGACCTGTCCCGCGCGGGCACGACGCTCGTGGTCACGACCCATTACCTGGACGAAGCGGAACGATGCGACCGCGTCGGGATCATGCATGCCGGTCGGCTGGCCTCGCTCGGGACGATTACCGAGCTGAAGCGCACTTTCGTCGGCCGGCCGATCCTCGAAGTGCGATCGCCGAACCCGGTCGGCGTGATGGACCGGCTCGACAGCCTGCCGTTCGTCGGGAAGACCAGCCTCTTCGGCACGGCGGTGCACGCCGTGCTCGCGAGTGAGGCCACGTCGCCCGACGACGTGAGGCGCGCCCTCGAGGCGGCCGGCCTGCCGGTGACGGCGATTGTCGGCGTCGTCCCGTCGCTCGAAGACGTGTTCCTCGACGTCGTCAGCCGCGTTGAGGAGAAGCGAGGGAGTGCGGCATGAGGCGCCTCGGCGCGGTGGCGGTCAAGGAACTGCGGCAGATCCGGCGCGATCGCCGGTCGCTGATGATCCTCGTGCTCCTGCCGGCGTTCTTCCTGTTCCTGTACGGCTACGCCCTCAACTTCGACATCCGGCACGTGCGGCTCTCGGTCGAGGACCGCGACCAGTCGCCGGAGAGCCGCGAGTTGATCGGCCGGTTCTCCCACTCGACGTACTTCGACGTCGAGGCGCTCGTGCATCGGTCCGGCGACGTCGCGGATCTTCTGGACCGCGGCGCGGTCCGCGCGCACCTGGTCGTCCCGGCGGGCTTTGCCGAGGACCTGCGGCAGGGCCGGAGCCCGGCCGTGCAGGTCATTCTCGACGGTGACAACGCGAACACGGCGACGACGGTGCTCGGCTACGCGACCGCGGTGCTGGCCGAGGCGTCGGCCGCGCTGGGTGCCCGGCCGGAGGCGCGCCTCGTCGGGCTCGAGCCGCGCGTCTGGTACAACCCCGAGCTGCGCAGCACGCTGTTCCTGGTCCCCGGCCTCATCGCCTACATCGCGATGATCACGGCCGTCGTCTCGACCGCGCTGTCGATCGTCAAGGAGAAGGAGACCGGAACGATCGAGCAGGTCCGCATGGCGCCGGTCGGCACGCTGTCGTTCGTGCTGGGCAAGACGCTGCCGTACCTCGTGCTGTCGCAGCTCGCGGCGCTCCTCGTTATCCTCGCGGCGATGGCGCTCTTCGCCATGCCGATGCGGGGCGACTGGCTCTCGCTGAACGTTGTGGTCGCGGTGTTTCTCGTCGGCGCGCTCGGCACCGGTCTGCTGGTGTCCACCATGGCCGACAGCCAGCAGGTGGCGTTCCAGGCCGCGATGCTCGTCGCGTTCCTGCCGACGTTCCTGCTGTCGGGCTTCATTTTTCCGATCGCGAGCATGCCGGTGGTGCTGCAGTACATCACGCTGGCCGTGCCCGCCCGGTACTTCCTCGTCGCGCTGCGGGGGGTCGTGCTCAAGGGGCTCGACCTGACCGCGGTCTGGCCGTCGCTCCTGGCGCTGGCGGTCTATGCCGTGGCCGTGCTCGGCCTCTCGGCGGTCAGGCTGGCCCGGCGATGATCGGCCGCATCCGGAGCCTGATGTGGAAGGAGTTCCTGGAGCTCCGCCGCACGCCGCGGCTGTTCGGTCTGGTGCTCGTCGCGCCCGTCATCCAACTGGCGATGCTGGGCTACGCGGCGACGACCGACGTGCGCGACGTGCCCATTGTCGTCGTGGACGGCGATCTGTCGGCGGAGAGCCGCGGCTTCCTGGACCGGTTCCGCGCGTCGGGCCATTTCGTCGTCGTCGGCGCCGAAGGCAACCCGCGCGATCTCGATTCGTGGCTGTCGAGCGGGCGGGCGTGGCTTGCCGTCGTGGTCCCGATGGGGTTCGGGTCGTCGCTCCAGGGCGGCGGCGACCCCGCCGCGCGCGTGGTGCAGGTGCTGGCCGACGGCACGGACGCGAACTCGGCGGGCGTGGCGCTGTCCTACGTCGCGCGGACCGTGAGCGAGTTCAACGCGGAGCGCGCGCACGCCGCCGGGGACACGGCCGGCATCGACGGGCGCGTGCGCGTCTGGTTCAACGCGGAGCTGGAGAGCCGAGACTTCATGGTACCCGGCGTCATCGCGCTGCTGCTGCTCGTGATCACGGCCAACCTTTCGTCGATGGCGATCGTCCGGGAACACGAGCTCGGGACGCTGGAACAGCTGAACGTCACGCCGCTCGGCCGGTGGGAGCTCATCCTCGGCAAGCTGCTGCCGTACGCGGTCGTGGGGTTCATCGACGTCCTCATCGTGCTGGGGGTGGCCGTGCTCTGGTTCGAGGTGCCGCTCCGGGGCAGCGCGCCGCTGCTCCTCGGGGCCTGCCTGATCTACCTGTCGTGCACGCTGGGACTGGGGCTGTTCGTCTCGACGATCTCGTCCACGCAGCAGCAGGCGATGATGACGTCCACGTTCTTCTTCCTGGTGCCGATGATCTACCTCTCCGGATTCGTGTTTCCGATCGAGAACATGCCCGAGGCGATCCAGGCCGTGACCTTCGTGATTCCGCTCCGGTACTTCCTGGTGATCCTCCGGGGCATCTTCCTCAAGGGCGTGGGCGTCGCCGTGCTGTGGCCGCAGTTTGCGGCGCTGGCGGCCTGGGGCGCCAGCATGATCGTGCTCGCGGCGCTCAGGTCCCAGAAGCGCGCGTGAGCGGCGCCTTTCTGGCATGATCGGACCCCAGCCGGTTTCCCATGCGCGTCCACGTCGGCACCTCTGGCTACAACTATCCGGAATGGAAGGGCACCTTCTATCCGCCCGACGTGAAGACGAAGGAGATGTTCGGCTACTACGCGGCGCGCTTCCGGACGGTCGAGATCAACTACACGTTCTACCGCATGCCCACGGCGAAGACGACGGGCGGCTGGCGCGACCAGGCGCCGGAGGGGTTCACCTACGTCCTCAAGGCGCCCCGGCGGATCACGCACGACAAGCGCCTCAAGGACTGCGAGGAGCTGGTGCGGTTCTTTTGCGACGCCGCCCGCGTCCTCGGGCCGCACCTGGGTCCGCTCCTGTTCCAGCTGCCGCCCTCGGCGCGGTGCGACCTGCCGCGCCTCGAGGCGTTTCTCGCGCTCCTGCCCGGCGACGTGCGGGCCGCGTTCGAGTTCCGCCACGACTCCTGGCTCACCGACGAAGTGTGCGAGGTGCTCGCGCGGCATCGCGTGGCGCTCTGCATCGCCGACTTCGGCGACAGGACCACGCCCGTGCGCGCGACGGCGCCGCATGGCTACATCCGGCTGCGCGACGAGGGCTACGCGCCGGCCGATCTGGACGCCTGGGTCGCGCGCCTCGCCGGGCAGGCCGCCGCATGGGCGGACGCGTTCGTGTACTTCAAGCACGAAGAGGAGGGGAAGGGCCCGGCGTTCGCCGCCGCGTTCGTGGAGCGGCTGCGCGCGGCGGGCCTCACCGTGGCATAGCCGCGGCGAGGAACTCGACGGCGGTCGCTTCCGCCCAGTAGCCGTCGCCCGCCGCGCGGCCCGCGAAGAACCCGCAGTGTCCGCCATGCCGCTCGAGCCGCACCGTCACGGCCGGGTTGGCGGCGACCGCCGCCTCGCGGAACTGGTGCGGGGGCACGACCGGGTCGTCCGCGGCCGAGATGATGAGCGTCGGAATGCGCGCGAGGTCGATGACCCGCATCGCACTCGCCAGCCGATAGTAGGTGGCCGCGTCGCCGAAGCCGTGGTGCGGCGCCGTGTACACGTCGTCGAACTTGCGGATGGTCCAGATGCGGTCGAGGGGCTCGAGATCGAAGCGGCCCGGCCACAGCTCGGCCATGCGGCGCAGCCGCGCGCGGAGCTGCCGCACGAAGTTCAGATGGTAGGCGATGTTGACCTTGCGCTCGATGGCGCGGACGCAGACGTCGAGCTCGATCGTCGGACTCACCGCCGCGATGGCGCGAACCGGCAGCTCGCCGGCGTCGGCGAGCTCCCCGGCGAGCTTCAGCGCAAGGTTGCCACCGAGCGAGTAGCCCACCAGGCCGACGTCGCGGAGGCCGTCGCGTTCGACCAGTTCCCGGATCACCGCGCGCGGGTCGCTCGTCAGCCCCGAGTGATAGAGGCGCGGGCCGAGAGGCTCGGTGCCGCCGCAGTTGCGCTGATTGACCAGCACGGCGTTCCAGCCGCGGCGCCACGCCTTGTCGGCGAGCCCGGCCATGTAGTGGCCGTCATGAGAGCCCTCGAGCCCGTGCAGCGCCACGAGCGTCGGGCGCGCCGCGGGTTCAGGCTGCCAGTAGCACCGGGCCAGCACCTGGCTTTCGGGATCCACGCGAAAGAGCCGATCGGCCGGCGCCGGCAGGTCGGGGTGCCCGCGCCGCCGTGCCCACGCGAACATCGTCATCGCGTGGCCGTTACGCAGCCAGCGCCGCGGGGCGAACGGCGGGGACGAAGCGACGGCGGCGCGCGACGTCGACGGCTGGGTCATCGAGGGTCGTACACCACGAGGCGGTCACATCCGCTCGTCGGCGGTCGGTCCGTAGAGCGGCGGGAGCGGCACGTTCTGGAGCCGCAGGTACACGGATAGCTGGCCCCGGTGGTGGATCAGATGGTGAATGACGAATCGTCGCAGCGCCGCGACGCGGGGCAGCGACATCAGGACCTGCTTTCCGCTGCGCAACTCCCAGGGCGCGTCGAGCTCAGCGGCGGTGCGCCCGAGGAGGTGCTTTCGAACGGCCGCGACGTTCCGGTCGAAGGCCGCCAGCACGTCGGCCGGGTCCCCAGGCGGTTCGGGCGGCACCTGGCCGGACGCCTCGGCGATGTCGTAGGCGTCGTCGGCGAGAATCCGCTCGCCCCAGCTCACGAGGCGCGCCAGGTGCATCGCCAGCTGGCCCATCGAAAACGACTTGTCGTGCGGCCTCCAGGCCATCGCGGACGCGGGCACGCGCTCGAGCAGGCGGCGGGCAGCCGCCGTCTCGTGGTCGAAGTCGGGAAGGAGCGTGTCGTACACCGCCATAGAATACGAGCATGCGACTCCGCGTGCTGAAAGTCGGGTGTTTTGGCGGCGGGACCGGCCTGCCGAGCCTCCTCGGCGGTCTGAAGAACAACCCGTGGGTCGATCTGCACGCGGTCGTCACGATGTTCGACAGCGGCGGGTCGTCCGGGCAACTGCGCGACGAGCTGGGTGTGCTGCCGCCCGGCGACGTGCTCAAGTGCGCGCTGACGCTCGCCCGCAACGAGCGCGAGGCGCGGAAGATCCTGCTCGCGCGGCTCCCGACGCTCGAGCACGGCCGGCTCGCCGGCCATACCGGCGGCAACCTGCTCCTCTCGATGATGGAGCAGTACACGGGCGACTTCATCGCGGCCGTGGACGGCCTGCGCGCGCTCCTCGGGTGTGAGGGCAAGGTGTGGCCGATCACCGTCGAGCGCGCCACGCTCTGCGCCGAGTACGCCGACGGCACGTCCACGCGCGGCGAGGTCGAGATCGACGTCGGCCAGGCCGGCGGCCGCGCGGTCAGCCGCCTGTGGCTCGACCCGGGCGTGTCGATTCATCCGGCCGTCGCGGACGCGATCCGGTCCCTCGACGCCGTCGTCATCGGGCCCGGCAGCTTCTACACGAGCCTGCTGCCGATCTTCCTGGTGGCCGGCTGCCGCGAAGCGCTCGCGGACGTGCCCGGCCCCGTGATCTACGTCGCGAACCTGCTGACCGAAGGCCGCGGCATGGACGGGTTCTCCGCCGGCGAGGCCGCTCGCCGGCTGGCCGACGCGATCGGCCGGCCGATCGACGTGGTCATCGTTAACGGCCGCGCGCCAAGCGCCGACGTGCTCAGCCGGTACGCGGGAGAGCACAAGCACCCCCTGCCGACCGGGGAGATGCCGGCCGGGACCGAGATCGTGGAAGGGGAGTTCTGGCGGCGGCCGATCGCGCGTCACGACCGGCGTCGTCTGCGCAGCGCCGTCTGGGCCGTCCTCGCAAACCGGATGCTGATGCGCAACGGCGACGAGCCGGGATGAAGCGGGCCGTCGCCGGCCTCAGGGCTGGACGCGGTCCGGCTGCTTCTTTGCCGTCCACGTCGCGTCGCCGAGCCCCTCGATCGTCGCGGTGCCCTTGAGCGATCGGTGGTCGTCGCCGACGTCGCCCGCAAAATACATCGTCGAATCGCCGGCATCCGTCTTCAAGTAGACGGTGAACTCGAGCTTCCGGGCCCTGACGACGCCCTCGAGCGGGAACTGGCCGTAGCGGCCAGTGTAGGTGCCCGTGAGCTTTTCGCCGTCCTGCACGAGCACGAGCGTGACGCTCGCGACGCCCATGTCCTGGATGTCGAGCGCCATCGCCCAGCGGCCGGTCACAGGCGCGGCCGGCGCCGGTTTGGGGTCCTGCGCCGCGTGACCGATCGAGCCGATCGCGAGGGCCAGGGCGGCGCCCGCGACGCCGCGGGCCGTTCTGCGTGCCATGCTGCGCATCACTGAGATCCTCCCCGTGGGCAGTTACTTCTTCCGTGCCCCCGTCGGTGTTCGCGTTGACACCTTCTTCACCGCGGCCTTCCCGGTCCGCCGCCGGGCCGGCCGTGCCCCTGCGGACGCATCGGCGCGCGCCTGCCGGATGGCGGCGGCCTCCTCGATCACCTGCCGGAGCATCGCGCCCGTCTCGCCGCCGCCCGGCTTGTTCGACATCCACTGGTCCGGCTGCTCGGCGGCGAGGATCTCCGGGAAATCGGCGCCGCTCTTGACGCTGAGCGGCGCGAACTCCGTGATGTCCAGGTCGCCGGACCAGCCGTCGCGGTGTTTGATGAGCAGCCAGCTCCTGCCGGCCGCGCGGTCCCCGCCGTATCCGCGCGTGCGGACCAGCACCCACGACCCCTTGAGCTTATAGCCATCGAGCGTGAACTTCAGGTCGCCCTTCTTCAGGGCGGCGTCCACGTCGGCGCTGGCCGGCTGCCACGTGCCCTTGTCCCAGAGCATCACGAGTCCGGCGCCGTAGCCCTCCGGGATGACGCCCTCGAAGGACCCGTAGTCGATCGGATGATCTTCGACGAACATCGCCAGCCGCTTGACCGACGGATCGAGCGACGGCCCCTTGGGCACGGCCCACGAGAGCAGCACGCCGCCGTGCTCGATGCGGAAGTCGTAATGCAGGTGGCTGGCGAGGTGTTTATGGACGCAGAAGTAGCGGCGTTTGCCCTGTTTGCGCGGCTGGGCTTGCGCCTCAGCGCCGGCCGGTTCGGGCGATCGCGTGAAGTCGCGCTTGCGCCTGTATTCGTCTAGGGCCACGTCGTTGCCCCGACCGCCGCCGCTCCGGTCGGCCGCCTACTTGACGCCATGCATCAGCTTGTTGACCTGCGGGGCGGCGAAGAAGAGCACCACGCCCGAGGCGAGGAGCGCCCAGAACCCGAAGGTGTAGCCGGCGAGCGCGGAGGAGGTGGTCATGCCGCCCTCGCCGCTGACCACACTGGCGAAGATCCCGGACAGGTTGTTGCCGATCCCGGTCGACAGGAACCAGCCCCCCATGCCGAGGCCGACCAGGCGCACCGGTGCCAGCTTGGTGACCATCGACAGGCCGATGGGGGACAGGCACAGCTCGCCGACCGACTGGATCACATACACCGCGACCAGGGTCCAGAACGGGATCGTGTTGTCGGCGCCGACCAGGCTCGACAGCGCGTACATGAGCAGCAGGAAGGCCAGGCTGTTGAACAGCAGGCCGAGGCCGAACTTGCGCGGGATGGACGGGTTGGCGTTCCGGCGCGCGAGCCAGACCCAGACCCAGGCGGCCACGGGCGCCAGCGCGATGATGGCCACCGAGTTCACGCTCTGAAACCAGGCGACCGGGAAGATGAAGCTCCCGAGGTTGCGGTTGACGATCTGGTCGGCGAGGAACGTGAACGAGCTGCCGGCCTGCTCGAAGAACATCCAGAACATGATGTTGAATGTGAAGATGATCATCATCGCGATCACCTTGTCCCGCGCCACCCTGCCCTCACGAATTCCCTCGACCAGCAGCATCACGGCCAGACCGATGAACATCGCGCTCAGCACGTACTGCAACACTTCGGCGCCAACCGCGAGCAGCACATAGACGACCGGAATCATCACCAGCGCGCCGAGCGACACGTAGACGACGCGCCCGGCGCCAGTGGCGTCGGCCGACGGCGCGCCGATCCCCTTCAACTGGGCGCGGCCGACGTAGAACCAGGCCAGACTCACGAGCATGCCGATGCCGGAGGCAATGAACACGACCTTGTAGGCCGGCGCCGCGTCGGTGCCGAACACGGACTCGGCCAGCCAGCCGGTCAGGAGGGGCGCCACAAACGCGCCCGCGTTGATGCCCATGTAGAAGATCGTGAACCCGCTGTCACGACGCTCGTCGGCTGTGGCGTACAGCTTGCCGACGACGGTCGAGATGATCGGCTTGAACATGCCGTTGCCGACCACGATGGTGGCCAGGCCGAACTTGAACACATCCGGGTCCGGCCACGCGATCAGGAAGAGGCCGGCGGCCATGAAGGCCGCGCCCGTCAGGATCGATCGCTGGTACCCGAGGATCTTGTCGGCAATGTAGCCGCCGAAGATGGCGCCGGCGTACACGAGCGCGAGGTACGATCCGTAGGTCAGGTTCGCGCCGGCCTGTCCGCTGGCCGACCCGCCGTGGAACTCGGCCACGATATAGAGGACGAGAGCCCAGCGGATCCCGTAGAACGCGAAGCGTTCCCAGAACTCCGACATGAACAGCATCCAGAGCGGCCCTGGATGACCAAGCACCTGCTTGAATTCCGGAATGGCGGCTTCCGCGCGGGGCGTGGCGGCACTGGTCATGCGGTGTCTCCAGAAAGAGGGCTAGTGGGGGTCCGTTGGCACGTAGTCCGGCGGCAGCGCCGCGCCTTCGCCGAACAGGAACTCTTCCATGTGCTGTGCGACGATGTTCTGGGCTTCCTTCTGGAAGGGGAGCAGGCGGTACTCGTTGAGGATCATCTTCATCCGCTCTTCCCACTGCTCCCAGGCTTCGGCGGAGATCTGCTCGTAGATGCGCTGGCCGAGCGGGCCGGGCCACGGCGGGCTGTCGAGGCCCGGCAGCTCGCGCCCGAGTTTGACGCACTTGACCATTCGCGGCGCGGGTGGTTCCGGCGATGCCATAATCAGATCACTCCGTGCTCGGGCTGGGCGACAGTCCCGCATCTTATCCGAAACCGGCGCCTGTCCGGCCGGGGATGCCGGAGCCGCTGCTGATGACGAGACTCGACCGGCGGGCGTGGCGACGCGTCGTAAGCCTCTGGCTGCTGCTGGCCGCCGTGCCGGCGGCCGCCGACGCGCAGTACTTCGGCCGCAACAAGGTCCAGTACCGCTCCTTCGACTTCGAGATCCTGCGCACGCCGCACTTCGACCTCTACTACTACCGGGAGGAAGCGGCGGCCGCGACAATCGTCTCGCGGATGGCGGAGCGCTGGTACGACCGTCTCTCGCGGTTCTTCCAGCACGAGCTGCGCGGCCGGCAGGTGCTCATCCTCTACGCCGCGCCCGCCGACTTCCGCCAGACCAACGCGATCGAGGGCCTGATCGGCGAGGGCATCGGGGGCGCGACCGAGGCCCTCAAGCGGCGCGTCGTGCTGCCGATGTCCGGCTCGCTGGCCGACACCGACCACATCCTCGGGCACGAGCTCGTCCACGCGTTCCAGTTCGACCTGACCGGTGACGACTCACGCGACGGGGCGTCGGTCGCCCCGGGCATCCTCGCGTTCCCGTTGTGGTTCGTCGAAGGGATGGCTGAGTACCTGTCGCTCGGGCCCGTCGACGGGCAGACGTCGATGTGGCTGCGCGACGCCGCGCTTGGCGAGCGGCTGCCACACGTCCGCGACCTCGACGACCCGCGCTACTTCCCGTATCGCTGGGGCCACGCGTTCTGGGCGTTCGTCGGCGCCGAGTACGGCGACCGCGCGGTCGCCTCGCTCATCCGCTCGGCGGCCAACCCGCGCCACGACCTGGCGGGCCTCATGCTGCAGCTCGGCACCGACCCGGACGCGTTCACCGACACCTGGCACGCGGCGATCGTTGCCTCCATGCATGCGGCGGTCGCCGATCGGCCGGCGCTCTCGAGCCGCCTCGAGCGGCGCGTCGATCGCGCCTCGGGCGGCGGGCGTTTCAACGTCGGCCCGAGCCTCAGCCCGGACGGCCGCCTCGTCGCGTTTTTCTCGGAGCGCGGCCGGTTCGGCATCGACCTCTACGTCGCCGAGGCCGACACCGGCCGCATCGTCCGGCGGCTGTCCCGGTCGGCGACCGACCCGCATTTCGACAGCCTGGAGTTTCTGAATTCGGCCGGCGCCTGGAGCCCGGACGGCACGACGCTCGTCGTGGCGGCCGACCGCGGCGGCCACCCGGTGCTGGCGTTTCTCGAGGCCGCGTCTGGCCGCATTCGCCGCGAGCTCGCGCTCACGGGCCTCGATGACGCGCTCAACCCGACGTTCACGCCTGACGGACGGACGGTCGTGCTCAGCGGCAACCACGGCGGCCTCATCGACCTCTATCGCGTGGATCTCGCGACGGGCTCGCTGACCCGGCTCACCGACGACGCGTTCGCGGACCTCGAGCCCATCGTCTCGCCCGACGGGCGTACGGTCGTCTTCGTCACCGAGCGCTACAGCACGGATCTCGACCGGCTCGTGCCCGGCCCCCTTCGCCTCGCGCGGCTGGATCTGGATTCCGGAGAGGTGGTGCCCATTGCGGGGTTCCTCGCGGGCAAGCATCTCAGCCCGCAGCTTTCGCCCGACGGGCGGACGCTGACGTTCATCGCCGAGCCGGACGGCATCAGCAACCTGTACCGGATGCCGCTCGACGGCGGTCCGATCGAGCAGGTCACGGCCCTGCCCACAGGCGTCGCGGGCATCACCTCGTCGAGCCCGGCGCTCTCCGCCTCGTCGGCTGGCGGCCGGCTGGCCTTCTCGGTGTTCGAGGGCGACGGCCACGCGATCTACACGCTCGACGCCGACGGTGTCGTCGGCCTGGTCGCGCCGCCGGCCGAGTCTGGAGCCGCGCTGCTGCCCGGTCGCACCGAGCCCGACGGCGAGGTCCTGCGGCTGCTGCGGAACCCGGAGCGGGGGCTGCCGTCGGCCGAGGCCGCGGCGGCCCTGCCGGCCGAGCGCTACGGCCGCAAGCTGTCGCTCGATTTCATCGCGCAGCCGACCGTGACGGCCGGCGTCGACGAGTTCGGCGGGTTCGTCGGCGGCGGCGTGTCGGCGTACTTCAGCGACATGCTCGGCGATCGCCTGATGGCGTTCGCCGTCCAGGCCGGCGGGTCGTTTGCCGACATTGGCGGACAGCTCGCGTACATCAACCGCCGGCACCGCTGGAACTGGGCGGCGGTCGTCGAGCAGCTGCCGTACCGGGTCGGCTACTTGCAGTTCGGCGACCCGCTCGCGCCGGACGAGCTGACCGTGACCGAAGTCATCCTGCGCCAGACGAGCCGCGGCGGCTCGTTCGTCACCGCGTATCCGTTCAGCACGGCGACGCGCGTCGAGTTCTCGGGTGGTCTGCGGGCGCTCTCGTTCACGCGCGAGGATCGCGTGCGCGTGTTTTCGGCCGAGACCGGCGAGTTCCTCGGCCGGCGCGACACGCGCGACAGTCCGTTCGACCCGCTCTACCTGGCGGAGACGAGCGCCGCGCTCGTCTACGACACCGCGTTCTACGGCGCGACGGCGCCCGTGTACGGCGAGCGCTACCGTCTGGAGGTCATGCAGAGCCTCGGCAGCCTCAGCTACCGCAGCGTGCTCCTCGACTGGCGTAGATACGTGATGCCCGTCAGGCCCGTGACGGTGGCCGTGCGCGGCCTGCACGTCGGCCGCTACGGGCGCGACGCGGAGCACGAGCGGCTGATCGGCTTCGAACTGGGCTATCCCGAGCTCGTGCACGGCTACGGCATCGGCTCGATTGCGACCGGCGAGTGCGCCGGGCTCGTGCGCGCCGAGTGCTTCGCGGTGGACAGCCTCGTCGGCAGCCGGATTCTCGTGGGCAACCTCGAGGTGCGCGCGCCGCTCGTCGGCCTCTTTCGCGGCGACCTGACATACGGCGCCGTGCCGATCGACGTGGCGGCGTTCTTCGACGCCGGCGTCGCGTGGACGAGCGCGACGCGCCCGGCGTTTGCCGGCGGCACCCGGCACTGGGTCCGCAGCGCCGGCGCCGCCGCCCGCCTCAACGCCTTCGGCCTGCTCATAGTCGAGGTCGCCGCCTCGAAGCCGCTCGACCGCGCCAACCGGGCGTGGCAATGGCAGATTGGGATTCGACAGGG
>Ga0326597_10006216_pt1 | contig 16410 bp, 11 predicted proteins | sample RVTome_12_FD_203789 | JGI IMG/M metagenome (GOLD analysis project Ga0326597, IMG submission 203789) | Soil microbial communities from uranium-contaminated site in the Upper Colorado River Basin, Wyoming, United States - RVT100D185 | ecosystem: Environmental > Terrestrial > Soil > Contaminated >...
CTTCGCGATCGTCGTCACGTCCCCGGTATCCGGGGCGACCACCGGTACGCCGCAGCTCATGGCTTCGATCATCGCCTGCGGCAATCCCTCCATCTCGGACGTCATCACGAACACGCGCGAGCGCCGAAGCCACTGCGCGATCTCCTCGAAGGGCCGGGCCCCGGCAAAAGCGACCGCCGGTCCCAGCGCAAGGCGCTCGGCCAGCGCTTCCAGCTCGTGGCGCAGGACGCCGTCGCCGACCAGCACCAGGCGAAAGCCCGGGCGCTGCACGGCCAGCCCCGCCGCCGCGTGGAGGAGCATGTCGAGGCGCTTCACCGCCACCAGGTTGCCCACGTAAAGCACGTCGATGTCCTTCGCGACGGCCGGGTCAGGCCGGTAGAGATCGGGGTCGTACAGGTTCGGCGGGTTGAAGATGCGATCGGCGGGAATCCCGTGCGCTTCGAGCAGCCGTGCGGAGTGCGCGCCGCGGACGCCGACCGCGTGCGCGGCCTGGAGCGCGCCGCGATAGGGCCAGCGGGAGACGCCGAGCTTCACGTCCTCCTCGCTGAGCGTCACCGGGATGGTCGGGATCCCGAACAGCCGCCGGGCCAGCTCCGCGTACAGGGCGTGCGGCAGCAGGTAGAACGAGACCAGGAACGCGCCCGCCCGGCCGCGCAGGCAGAGCCAGAGCACGGTGGCGAGCCGCCATCCCTCGGCCAGGAATGCGACCTCACGGATGAGGGCCGGCGGGCAGTAGTTCCGCACCCCGGGGAGGTCGAGCGGTGTCCGCCGAATCAGCGCGATCTCCCCGATCTCTTCCATGGCGAGCAGCGGTTGCAGCTTCGCCCGCATCTTGTGGTCCTTGAGGCGGCCGATGACGGTGATGCGGAGCGGGGTCAAACGCGGGATTCTAGCAGTGGCCGGGAAACGGGAACGGGACACGTTCACGTTCACGTGCACGTTAACGTTAACGTTGCCCAACCGTGAGAGTCCTGATCGACGTCAGCCACCCCGCGCTGGCCCACGTCTTCGGCCACCTGATCCCCGCCTTCCACGCGAAAGGGCATGAGACGTTCGTCGTGGCGCGTGACAAGGACGTCACCCTCTCCCTGCTCGACTCTTACGGCATCGCGCATCGCGTGCTCGCGCCCGCGGCGCGCACCCAGCCCGGGCGGCTCCGTGAGTTGCTCGTCCGGGAAGCGCGGCTCCTGGCGCAGGGGCGGCGGTTCCGCCCCGACCTGATCACCGGCACCAGCGTGCACGCGGCGCGCGCCGGGTTCCTGCTGCGGTGCCGGTCGGCGGTCCTGAACGACGACGACGCTCTGGCGGTGCCGCTTTTCCGGTGGCTGGCTTATCCGCTGGCGTCGGCCATCGTCACTCCGACCGCGCTCGCCCACGAGCGATGGGGACACCGCCACCTCCTCTATCCCTCGTACCACGCGCTGTTCTACCTGCACCCGAACCGCTTCCGCCCCGATAGTGCCATCCGCCGCGATCTGGGGATCGCGGCAGCGCAGCCCTACGCCATCGTGCGCCTGAGCGCGCTCGAGGCGCATCACGACCGCGGCGTGAAGGGCGTGAGCCAAGCGTTCCTGCGCGCGCTCGTGGACGGCGTCGGCCGCCGCATGCGCGTCTTCGTCTCCAGCGAGAAGCCTCTGGCGCCCGATTTCGAGCCGCTGCGCATCGCCTTGCGGCCGGAGCGCATCCACCACGCGCTCGCGGGTGCCACGTTCTTCCTCGGCGACAGCCAGACCATGACCGCCGAGGCCGCGGTGCTCGGCACGCCGGCGTTCCGGATCAACGACTTCGTCGGACGGATCTCGTACCTTCGCGAGCTGGAGGAGTACGAGCTGGCGTTTGGCTTCCGTCCGAGCGAGGAGAAAGCGGCCCTGGAGACGCTCGAGCGGGTCCTCGCCCTGCCCGACCGGGCGGCCGTGTTCGCCGCGCGCCGCCGGAAGCTCCTGTCGGAGAAGATCGACCCCGTCCCCTGGTTCGTGGACCAGATGGAGAAGCTGGTTGCGCCTTCCATCTGAGCTTCGGTGTCCGTCTCATCTCCATGCGCTGGCGGCGGAGGGTGAAGCGTTCCTGGGCTGTCCGCAGGGGTGCCGGGTCCCGGTGGTCGGGGAGATTCCGCGGTTCGTTCCAAGCGACGGCTACGCCGCGGCCTTCGGCCGGCAGTGGCTGACCTACCGCCGCACCCAGCTCGACTCCGAGACCGGCACCGCAATCTCTCGGACGCGGCTGGAACGCTGCCTCGGCGCGCCGCTCGCGTCGCTGCGCGGCCGGAGCGTGCTCGAGGCCGGCTGCGGGGCGGGCCGGTTTACCGAGCTGCTGCTGGGCGCCGGTGCGCGGGTGTTCGCCTGCGACCTGTCGCGAGCGGTCGAGGCAAACCGCGAGAACTGCCGAGGGTGGGCGGAGCACTTCGTCTGCCAGGCCGACATCCTCGACCTGCCCGTCGCGGATGCCGCCTTCGACCTCGTGCTGTGCCTCGGGGTCATCCAGCACACACCGGATCCGGAGGCGACGATCCACGCCCTGGCCGCAAAGGTGAAGCCGGGCGGGCGGCTCGTGATCGACCACTACGCGACGCCACACGGCGCGGCCCGCATCGCCGCGCGGCTCATGCCCCGCGCCCTCCTGCGCCAGGCGTTGATCCGGATGCCGCCGGCGGCGGCGACCCGGGCCGCGTCCGCCATTACCGCCGCCCTCCTTCCCCTCCACCGCCTGCTGTGGCGGCCGGGGGCCGCGGCGCGCGCGGCCCGGCGGATGTTCCGCGCGGCCTCGCCGGTGCTCGACCATTACGATCGCCATCCCGAGCTCGGGCGCTCGCGTCTCGCGGAGTGGGCGCGCCTCGACACCCACGACGCCCTCACCGACCGTTACAAGCACTTTCGCGACGCGGGCCAGATCCGCGCCGCGCTCGAGTCGGCGGGGCTGTCGGCGATCGACGTGGCGGAGGCCGGCAACGGCATCGAAGCGCGGGCCACACGGAGTGGCTGAACTCCAGTCCGCGGTCGGCCGCGGTCTCCACCCCGCCATGATAGGCTGGCGCCGCCCTGCGCTTCGCTGACCCTCCCGCCACCGCCGCCCCGTGAAGACCGTCCTCTGCGTCGTCGGCACCCGCCCCGAGGCCATCAAGATGGCCCCCGTCATCCTCGCCCTCCGGCGCGAGCCGTGGGCGCGGGTCCGGGTGCTGGCCACCGCGCAGCACCGCCGGATGCTCGACCAGCTGCTGGGCCTGTTCGAAATCGCGCCCGACGTCGACCTCGACCTCATGCGCCCCGATCAGGCCCTCGCCGACCTCACCGCGCGCATGATCACGGCCCTGGACGCGAGCCTGGGGCAGGAGGATCCGGACATCGTGCTCGCGCAGGGCGACACCACCACCGTACTCACCACCGGCCTGGCCTGCTTCTACCGCCGGATCCCTTTCGGCCACGTCGAGGCCGGCCTGCGCACCGGCGACCTCGCGAACCCGTTCCCCGAGGAGATGAACCGCACGGTGGCGTCGCGGCTGGCGCGCATCCACTTCGCCCCCACTGCGGCGGCACGGGCCAACCTCCTGCGGGAGGGGATCCCCGACGCGGCCATCCACGTCACCGGCAACACGGTCATCGACGCGCTCCTGCAGGTGGCGGAGCAAAATGTCCCCATCGGCCCGGAGCTGGACGCCACGAAGAGGCTGGTCCTCGTCACCGCGCACCGCCGCGAGAGCTTCGGCCTTCCGCTGCGCGAGGCGTTCGGGGCCCTGCGCACGCTCGCCGACCGGAACCACGACATCCAGGTGCTTTATCCCATCCACCTGAACCCGAACGTGTCGGGGCCCGCGCGCGAGATCCTGGGCGGCCACCCGCGGATCGTCCTCTGCGATCCGCTGGATTACGCGCCGTTCGTCTCCGTGATGAAGCGGAGCCACCTGATCGTCACCGACTCCGGCGGCGTGCAGGAGGAGGCGCCAGCGCTGGGCAAGCCCGTGCTCGTCCTGCGCTACGAGACCGAGCGCCCGGAGGCGGTGGCGGAAGGAGTGGTCAAGCTGGTGGGCACCTCGCCGGAACGGATCCTGGCCGAGGCGCAGCGCCTGCTCGACGACCCGCAGGCGTATGCGGCCATGGCTCGCGGCGTCTCGCCGTACGGCGACGGCCACGCCGCGGACAGGATCGCGGCCGCGCTGCGGCAGTCGCTCCAGCCGCGAGACGCGTGAGGTCCGGCACGGTCATCGCGGGATCTCGTAGACCCGCAGGCCGCTCATGCTGTGGTACAGGAGCGGGAGCCCGGAGGACTCGATGCCCCAGGGCTCGGCCAGGCGATGATCCCGGAACTGTCCCGGGGCGAGCAGCACGTAGCGCACGCCGTAGCGGCGCAGGAGGCTGTCCACGCGGCGACCCGACAACACGGCGCGCTCGGCGCGGAACCTCCGCTCCTCGTCGGCCGCGGTGAGCAGCGTGGGGGCGCGAAGCACCCGCCGTCCGCCGAGGACGGCGACGGCGGGAGCGTAATCCTCCCCGGCGATGAACACCCCCTGGGGTTCGGTGCTCGAGCGGACCCAGTCCATCGTCTCGGCGAGGCCGTCGGGGATCGGCTCGAGGCTGGTCCTGGCCAGGGGGTCCATCCGCGGAGGGTCCCACCAGGTGAGGAACGAGCCCGCGAGCGTCATCGCCACGATCGCTCCCAGCACGACGGCGCCATCCGGCGACCACGCGCGTCCGCGGGGGAGCGGAACACGGAAAACGCCGCCCGCGCGATCCGCGGCGCCGGCGATCACCGGCGTCGCGGCGAGGACGAGGCCGGCCCGATACAGCGCACAGGCGACGACGGCATCGGCGAGGCCCAGGGCCGCGAGCAGGAGCGCCGCCACCCCGCCGGCGGCCAGGCCCAGCGCGGCGGGGTCCCGTCTCGACCACAACCCGATCAGGCCCAGCGCCACCCACGGGGCCGCATCGAGAAACACGACGCCGATCGCTTCTGCGGGCGCGAGGGCGGCATGCGCGTCCACGAGCACGGCGCAGATGATGGCGACGGCGGCCCCGGCCACCGCCGCCAGACGCGGCCGCGGCAGCCAGCGGCTGGCGGCCAGCGTCACCGCAGCCGCCGCCGCAACGGCGATCCCCGCCGACGGCATCGACCACAGCGCGGGAATCAGGCCGGGGCCGCGGACCGCATCCAGATCCAGGGTCGAAACCGCCATCCACAGGATCGCCCCCAGCGCGGCCCACGGCCTTCCCCACAGAAAGGCGATCAGCAGCGCGATCGCGGGATACACGGCCAGCGGCAGCAGCGTGGGAACGAGCAGCAGGGGCCGCGCGCCCACGCGCCGGCTCGCCGCGGCCCAGCCGCGATGCAGCGGCGGCTCGCCGGCCAGGAACCCGTCTTCCCCCCCGGCGTGCGCGGCGACGCTCACCTCCGCCGCCCAGCGGGTGGCCGCCGGATCCTGGAGGACGCCGTAGGGCCGGCCCATCGCGAAGGTCCAGAAGCCGAGGGCGAGCACCGCCCACGCGACCGCAAGCGCGAGCGCCCATCCGTGTCGCCGCCGCGCGACCGCCCCACCGACGGCAAGCGCCAGCAGGACGAGCAGGTCGCGCCAATACGCAACGTCGAAGGCGACGCTGGGGACTCCGGGAGGCAGGCCGAGGAGCGCCCCGGGCCACAGGTCCATCAGGACCGGACCTCGAACAGCGCGGCGAAGGACCCGTCGGCATCGCGCCCGACACGCAGCGGCGCGAGGTACGGGCGCTGCTCGAGGTCGGCCAGCGTGAGCCCGGACTCCGCGAGCATGGCCGACGTCACCACGAAGTGCGAGACCTCGTAGCGCGCGGCTTCCGCCAGGGCGCCCGGGTCGCCGCGCAGCAGCATCTCGTTCAGGCGAAGGCGCGCGGCGTGGTCCGGCGCCATGGGAAAGTCGCGGGCCAGGATGACCTTGCGGCCGGTGAGAGCGGCGATCCATCGCGCCGCGCCCGGATCGCCGGCAATGACGCCCTGAGGCGCGCCGTCCAGCGCCGCGGCGGGCTCGGTGACCGACGGGGGCAAAGGCGTGAGCGATCCCGGGAAGTAGAGGTCCATTCGTCCCGGGTCCCACCAGTAAGGCAACGCCCATGGCAGCGCGAGGACCGCCAGCGCGGCGGCGACCCGGTGCGGCGCGCCAAGCCACGCCGCCGCTGGTCCGGTGAGGCGGCGGGCGCCGCGACGGGCGAGGTCCCAGGTCCCGATCGCCGCCATTGCCGCGGCCAGGAACCGCAGCCAGTAGAAGGCGTCGTCGCGCTCCTTGGCCAGGTCCAGCGCGCTCAAGGGATAGAAGACGAGCCACAAGACGACAGCGCCGACCGCCTGCGCGGCCCACGCGCGCCCGAGACGGTCGCGCCGCCAGGCGATCACCGCGCCCCACACCGCGAGGGGAAACATCCAGCCGAGGCGCGCGGTGGCCTCCAGGAGGTGTGCAGACCAGGGCGGGATCTGGTGGCGCGAGTTCCCCTGGAACACGCCATGCTCGAGCAGCAGGAGGACGAGGTACGGGCTGACCACGAGAAGGTTGATGCCGATCACCGCCGCCACGTCGATCGCGTCCCGCCGCGCGTCCGGCCGCCGGGTGGCCAGGCCCAGGAGTGCTGCGACCACGAGGCCGATGCACGTCGCGCCCATGTGGATGACGAACGCCCAGCCCATCAGGTGCAGCAGCAAGCCGGCCACGATGCGCGACCGCCAGCCGGTAATTCCCGCGAACGCCCGGAGCACCCACGGGAGCAGCACGAGGCCCACGGCGTGGTTGGGCTTCAGCAGGAACGTCATGGCCCAGGGCACGCGATAGGTGCCGGAGGGATCGAGCGGAGCGGAGGACATCAGCGTGGCCGCCGCCGCCACCAGCGCGCGCTCCCACCCGGACCAGGGGTCGTCGGGCGCTCCCCTCGGAGGACGCAGCGCGTAGTAGAGGGACAGGGCGAACGCGCACAGGGTGAGCAGGGGGAGGAACGGGTAAAGCCGCAGCAGCCGCTCGGGGCTGAAGCCCGAGAGCACTGCGGTGACCATTCCCCAGAACGGCTCGAAATGGACGTGCCCGACCTGCGGCGTCTGCAAGGGCGAGTGGCCGGCGGCCACCCCCTGGCACATCGCGATGTTGTTCACGCGGTCGGAGCTGGGGCCCAGCGCGTAGAGCCGCTGCAAGGGCCAGTTCGTCTCGGCCCAGGCCCAGGCGTTGGCCAACAGGACGCCGGCGAGGAGCCACTCCGGGCGCCGCAAGCGCGGGACCCGGAGCATCGCCAAAAGCCACCCCAGAGCGAACATGGGAAAAAGGGCGCGCGCGGCGGCGAGGAACGCGCCGACGTCGAGGGCGCGGACGTCGACTCCGAAGAGGTTCACGGCCGCGATGCTACGACACAACGCGGGAAGGCTAGGTTTTAGCCAGCCGCAGGATCGTGTCGATCAGCTCGTCCCGCGCGAAGGGCTTCGAGAACACGGCCACGTACCCCGCCCTCTCCGCGTCCCGCCGGCTGTCGAACGAGGGATGAGCGGTGATCGCGATCCCCGGCGTCCTTCCTCCCTGCCCCGGCGACAGCTCGCGCACGCGCTTCATCAGGTCGAACCCGTCCATGTCCGGCATGTAGAGGTCGGAGAGGAAGAGGTCGGGCGCCTCTTTGGTGATGAGGCGCAGCGCGTCGTCCCCGGAGGGCGCGAACCAGATCTGCGCTCCCCACGATCCCACCATCGCGGTGATGGCCATGAGGCTGACGCGGTCGTCATCCACGACGACGACGCGCAGCCCCGCGAGCGGTCGCACCGGCACGCGCGGGGTCGTCTGGGCCGCCATCTGCACATCTTCAATCTAGGCCAGGTGGCAAGGCCCGGACGGCTTCGGGGCATCTTTTCCGGCGCCGTAGTGATCCAGATCACGTCCGTCCAGGGGCCTGAATTCCGATCAACCGATCTGCGCCAACCCCGGGAACAGTCGCGAGAACCACTGGGCGAGCACGGTCAGCCGATCCGTCAGCAGGAGGACCCCGACCGCCACCAGCAGGACGCCGGACACCACCTCCACCGCGCGCATGTGCTGCTTGAGCCGGCCGGAGGCGCGGAAGAAGCGGTTGATCGCCAGGCCGGAGGCGATGAACGGGATCCCGAGCCCGGCCGAGTAGCTCGACAGGAGGAGAACACCCTCCGTCACCGTCTCCCGCTGCGACGCGTACAGGAGGATGGCGGCCAGGATCGGCCCGATGCACGGCGTCCAGCCGAAGCCGAAGGCCACGCCCACCAGGTAGGCCCCGAACAGCCCCACCGGCCGCGACCGGATCTCCGCCCGGCGCTCGTACAGCAGCCACGGGATCTTGATGATGCCCGCGGTGTGGAGCCCCAGGACGATCACCAGCGCGCCGCCGACCATGCTCAGCTCGCGCTTGTACTGCTGCAGCGTATACCCGACCATCGTCGCCGCCGCGCCGAGGCTGACGAAGACGGTCGAGAAGCCGAGGACGAACACGCAGCTCATGATGGCCACGCGCCGCGCCAGGCCCGCCGGCGCCTCCGCGGCCTTGAACTCGGCGACGTTGACCCCGCTGATGAACGACAGGTAGCCGGGGACGATGGGCAGCACGCACGGCGAGACGAATGACGCCAGTCCGCCCGCAAAGGCGGTGATGAAGGAGACCGAGCCGTCCATCATTGCACCCGCTCGAGCATGAGGTTGTCGCAGGCCTTGCGGCCGACCTTGGCCAGGTCGTACCACCGGCCTTCGATGCGCACGCGGACCACGTCCGCGGTGTAGTCGTTGTTGGTCCCGCACACGTCGCAGCTCGACAGGAGCCAGGAGCCCACGCCGTAGATGTCGGCGGGCACCTGCAGGTCCTCGAACTGCCGGATCTTCGCCGGGGTGAAGCCCCCGGTGACGGCGATCTTCACCTCCTTGCAGTATCTCTCGGCCAGCGCGCGATCCTCCGCCGCCAACGCCCAGGATTGCCATTCGCGGTCGATCGCCTCGCGCATCGCGAACACGAGACGCGGGTTGACGCCGCAGTCGAGGCGCTTGTCGCCCAGCGGCAGCACCGACACGTCCCGCATGTTGGCGGCGGTGTCGGGGCGCACGCCGTACAGCTTGTACTTGCGCGCGTCGGCGGCCCGCCCCGCTTTCGTGAGCTCGAGGTACTTGCGGAACATGGCGCGGATCACGTGCACCGACGTCCCCACGCAATCGTTCCGGAAGTCCACCAGGGCGATGCGCGGGATGTCGGCGGGCCGGGTGGCGGCGAAGGCCATGGTGGCCTCGGCGGTATCGCCCAGGAAGCAGGCGATCGCGGAGTGGGCTACGGTCCCGCCGCCCGCGCCTCCCCACCAGTCACCCTGGGCGTCGGTGGAGATGTGGGCGGACACGCTCTTGCCGAAGTTCTGGTTGAAGAGCTGGATCGCCACCTGGTACGCGTAGCCGTCGGCGGCCTGGACCTCGTGGGCGTCGAAGCGCGCCGGGAAGAACAGGACCTGCTTGCCGCGGGCCGCCTTCAGCACCTCGTACACGTTGGTGGCCACGCGGCTCCCCCGGGTCAAGGCACCCATGGTGGGGGTCTCCAGGATCGCGAAGTCCCGGTAACGTCCGCGGACGCGCATCACGGGCGTGACGTTCAGCACGTCCCCATCGTACGGCGCCTCCGATCCGTCGTGGACGGCCCAGACCTCCATGTCCCCGAACGTGCTCACGAAGCGGTCCTGCGCGTCGAAGTAGCCCGTCCCTTCGCGCAGGATGGCCAGGGCCTTGTCCACGCCGACGACCACGCACGAGGGCTGCCGGCGCGGGAACCACTGCATCTCGACCTCGATCGAGCCCACGTCCACGTTCGCGAGGTCCACATCGAGGTCGGACAGGTCGGGGGCGGTGCCCCCGAAGCGATAGCCGGCGGCGGCCAGCTCGGCCAGCGTCCGCGCGATGTTGATGAAGTACTTGTCCGAGTACCAGCCCTGCCGCATGCGCTCGAAGTCCACCTTGAACACCGAGGCGGGCAGCCGCCGCCGATCGAACACGGTCATGGTGCGATTATTACCGGAACTCAGCGAGTTGCTGCGGTTTGGCCGCCGTCGAGGCGTGTGGTCTACTTGGCCGTCCGGGGGCTTCGAGGGGTCGACACCGTGGTGGATGCCGGCTTGTATCGACGCGGCCGCTTCATCACCACCGTGGCCCGCTGGCTCTCCCTCGGCTTCGGCCTGCTCTCCCTCGCCTTCGTCTGGGACAGCCCGCTCACCCGCCGCGGCGCCGCGGTCGGCATCGCCGTCGGCTACGCGGCCTGGATGCTGGCCACCCATGTCCGGCAACGGCGCCGCCCGGCGGACCGCAGCGTGCGCATCGCCCACGACCTGGCGGACGCGGCCGCGGTGGGCCTCGGAGCCGCCGCCAGCGGCGGGATGGCAAGCCCGGTCTGGCTCCTCCTGTATCCCCACGCGGTCGCGGTATCGATGCGCGCGGGGCTCGGGTACGCGCTCGCGATGGGCGTGCTGGACGCGGTCATCGTGTTCGCCCTGGCCGCGATGAGCGTGCACCATCCGCTGGGGCCCCTGCACGCGCTGGCTCTCGTGTTCTGCGCCTTCCTGGGGGGCCTCACCAGCTCACACCTGAAGGCCGTCCTGGCCGCGCATGAGGCGGCGCGCCGCGAGCAGGAAGCGGCGCTGGCTCTCCTGCGCCACAGCGAGGCGCGGTATCGCCATCTCCTCGAGCGCATCCAGGACGGCGTTCTCATCGTCCAGGACGGGCGCATCGTCTACGCGAACCAGGTGTTCGGCGCGATGGTCGGCGACGACCCGGCGGCGCTCACGGGCATGGATTTCCGCGACCTGATCCCCCCCGAGGACCGCGCGGAGGTCTCCGACCGTTACCAGCGCTGGGAGCAGAGCCAGGCCGTCTCCGGGGTCATGGAGTCCCGCCTGCGCACGCGCCAGGGCGCGACGCTCCTGGTGAGCCTGGGGGCGGGATCGGTGGAGTTCCAGGGGCGGCGCAGCGTGATCACCACCATCCGCGACGTCACCCGCGCCCGGGGCATGGAGCTGGACCTGAAGGCCCACGCCGAGCGTCTCGCCGCCATCAACGAGATCGCCAACGCCGTGAACCTGAGCCTCACCATCGAGGACATCTTCGCGGTAGTCGCGGAAGAGACCCGGCGCCTCGTCCCCTTCGACCGCCTGACCATCGCGCTGGTGGACGACGAGACCAGCGAAGTCGAGACGATCGCGGTGGGGCGCGCGGTCTCGCGGCAGACCGGCGCCTTCACCCGCGACCACGTGGCGTGGGCGTTCCGCCATCCGCGCGCGTGGTGCGAAGGCGACGCGGAGCCCGCCCCGCCCGGGTACCGGCACCTCATCGCCGACGAGGCGGTGCGCTCGGTGGCGGTGGTGCCGCTTCTCTCCCGGGATCGCGCCATCGGGTCGCTGAACCTGGGGCGGCTGCGGCCGACGGCCTTCTCCGCCCTCGACCTCGCGGTGATGGAGCCGGTGGCGCGCCACATCGCCATCGCCCTCGACAATGCGCGGCTGATCGAGGACGTGCGCCGCCGCGGCCACGAGATGGAGTCGCTGGTCGAGCTCGGGCGCCGGGTGGTCGAGCGGCTGGACGTGAAGGAGCTCCTTCCGCTGGTGGCCCGCAGCGTCAATCGGGTGATGCGGACTTCGCATTGCGTCCTGCTCCTGCGGTCCGGGGATTCGTTCCAGGTTGCGGCCCGGGAAGGGCTCGAGCAGGAGGTCGTGGACGCGTGGAAGGGGCTCGGTCTGCGCGACAGCCTGTCGGGCATGGTGCTGGAGCAGGGGCGGGCGGTGGCCTCGCTGGACATGCAGCACGAGCCGCGCCTCCTGTTCCCCGAGATGATCCGGCGCCTCGGCTACCGCTCCTTCCTCGGGGTCCCGCTGCGGCGCGGATCGGAAACCCTCGGCACCCTCGAGGTGCTCACCAAACACGTGCGCCGGTTCGGACCCGAAGACCAGGCGCTCATGCAGGCCTTCGCCGACCAGGCCGCGGTGGCGCTGGAGAACGCCCGGCTGTTCGAGGAGGCGCGCACGCACCTGGCCAGCGTCATCGAGGCCAATCGGCAGCTCGAGGAGCTGGACCGGATGCGGCGCCAGTACCTGCGCAACGTCAGCCACGAGTTCCGGACCCCGCTGACCGTGATCAAGGGATACGCGGAGTTCCTCATCGGCTCGCCCCCCGCCGCCGGGCGGGCGGTGACGGACGTGATGAAGGTCATCGTAGAGAGCTGCGACCGCGTCATCGACATGGTGGACACCCTGATCGACGTGAGCCGCATCGAGCAGGAGAACGCCGGGCACGCGCTCGAGCTCTCCGCCCTCGACCTGAAGGAAGTCACCGCCGCCGCCGTGGAGTCGCTGCGCCCCGCCGCGGAGCGCAAGGGCATCGCTCTCGAGCTGGAGGTGGCGGGCGACTCTCTTTCGTGTAACGGCGACCGCGGGCTGCTGCAGCAGGCGGTGCGCCGGCTGGTGGACAACGCGGTCAAGTACAGCGCCCCCGGCGGCCGGGTGGTCCTTCGCGCCCGCGGCGAGGGGGGCGCGATCGCCCTCGAGGTCGAGGACTTCGGCATCGGGATCGCGGCCGAGCACGTGCCGCGCATCTTCGAGAAGTTCTACATGGTCGACGGCAGCGTCAGCCGAAGCACCGGCGGCACCGGTGTCGGCCTCTACCTCGTCCGTGAGATCGTCCGCCTGCACGAGGGAACGGTCGAGGTGCGAAGCCGTCCGGGCCAGGGCACGCTTTTCTCGGTGCGGCTGCCCCGAGGCGCTTCGGAGCCGGCGGCGGCCTCGGGGTGAACCTGAAGACCGCCGCCCCTGCCGTCCTCGCCTGCGTTGCGCTCGCCTCGAGCGGCCCCGCGCAGCAGGCGGCGCCCGGCGCCCCGGCAACGGAACCGAGGCAAACCCTCGACGCCCTGCAGGCGGCGTGGCGTGCACGGGACGCCGATGCCTACCTTCGACTCTGGCGCTTCGGCGACGAGGAGGCGCGCCGGCAGGAACGGGCGTTCCTCGCCGAGCGCTGGAGCGGCGAGGAGGCGGTCCTCGCCGTCGAAGCGCCCCTCGCCGCCGCGGGCATCCCCCGCCGCGTCACCGCCTCCGCCCAGGTCTTCACGGTGACGGAACCCCGCGGCCGGGTCGCCCAGATGATCTACACCCTCGACCGCGGTCCCGACGGCTGGGCCGTCATCGGCCGCGAGGAGGTGGGAGACATCGCCGGCCTGGTTCATCTCTCCCTCGACCCCCAGGGGTTCCGCGCCGGCGGAATGACGGTGCGGCTGGAAGACTTCGAGATGACCTGGACCCGCGGCTCGTTGTTCACCTCGCCGGTGGGGGTCGGGCCGACGGTGCTGGTCTTCGTCGGCGAGGGCACGGTGCGCTTCCGGCCCCGGCTGGAGACGGAGCGCAACCAGTTGCGCCACTACGGCGGCAGCCCCGAGCTGGTCGAGACGGTACGCTCCGCGTTCATCCGCATCCATGCCGCCGACTTCCACCGCGTGTTGTCACCGGGGCGGCTGGAGCCGGACCCGGAAGCCGCTCCCCGCTTCGCCGCCGCGCTGCGGATGTACCGCGATCAGGTGGAGCAGGCATTCGTCCTCGACACCACGCTGCCGCGCTCGCCGTGGTGGCTGATGCCCGCCCTCGGAGACGCGCTGGTCGCGTTCCAAGGGCGGCGCCGCGTTCTCACCTACGTGCTGAGCCACTCGGACGCCGAAGGGATCACCCTGTTCGACCGCCGGCGCCGCCTGCAGATCTCCCTCTACCCGGTGGAGGGCCGCGATACGGCGTACAACGAGGACGACGGGATGGAAGCGGACGTCCTGCACCACGACCTCTCGGTGCGCTTCCAGCCGGACCGATCGCTCCTGTCCGGCGAGGACACCATCCGCATCCGCCTGCGCACGGCCGCTCCGACCGTGAAGCTGCGCCTGGACGATTCGCTGCGGGTCGAATCCATCCGGTCCCCCCAGGGGGGCCAGCACCTGTTCTTCCGTGTGCGCCACCAGGACAGCCTGATGGTGTCCCTCGGCCCGCTGTCCGGCCGCGTGGGCGAGATCGTGCTCACCGTCCGCTTCTCCGGCGTGCACCACCCGGAGCCGATCGAGCGGGAGGTGCTCCAGGTGGCGGAGCCGCCTTTCGGCGCCGTCGACCCCGACGCGGAGATCCCGCTCGAGCCCGTGCTCGTCTACTCGAACCGGACGGCCTGGTATCCGCAGGGCGCAGCGGGCGATTATGCGACCGCGGTCCTCAGGCTCGACGTGCCGGCCGGGCAGATGGCGGTCACGGGCGGGACGTTCGCACCCCCCCGCACCGAGGGTGGACGCACGCTGTTCGAGTACCGTCAGGAGCTTCCTGGAAAGTACATCACCGTGGCCGTGGGCCGCCTCGTGGAGGCCGGCGGGCCTGCGGCGCCCCCGAACCTGCGTGGATTCTCCGTTCCCCGCGTGCGCACGCAGACCCCCGCCATCCTCGCCCAGGCCACGGCGATGATCGCCTTCTTCGAGGGGATCTTCGGCCCCTGCCCCTATCCCACGCTGAATGCGGTGGTGATGGAAGGACGCACCCCCGGCGGCCACAGTCCTCCGGGCATGATCGTGATGTCGCTCAGGCCACCGCTCCTGCGGAGCACGCTGCGCGACGACCCGGCGACCTTCTGGGACGTGCCCGGCTTCTTCCTCGCCCACGAGCTCGCGCACCAGTGGTGGGGACAGGGGGTCGCGGGGCAGAACTACCACGAGCGCTGGCTCTCGGAGGCGATGGCGCAATACGCGGCGGCGCTGTGGGTGCGCCACCGGCTGGGCGACGCGATGTTCCAGACCGTCATGGATCGGATGGCGCGATGGGCGAAGCGCCATTCGGACCAGGGTCCCATTCATCTCGGCCACCGGCTCGGTCACCTGCAGTCCGATCCCCAGGTCTACCGCGCGGTGGTCTACGACAAAGGGGCATGGGTCCTTCACATGCTGCGGCAGCTCGTGGGCGACGACGCGTTCGCTCGTGCGCTGACCGCGCTCCAGCGCGACCACCGATTCGGCAAGGCGGGCTCCGAGCACCTCCGCGCGGCGCTCGAGAAGGAGTCCGGTCTCGCCCTGGAGCCGTACTTTCGCGAATGGGTCCACGGAACCGCGCTGCCGGAGCTGCGCGTGTCGCGGCGGACGACCCCGGGCGCCGGTTCCTTCGCCACCGCGGTGACGATCGCCGCCCGCAACCTGCCGGGGCCGGTGCCCCTGGAGATCGCGGTGGTCCACTCCGGAGGACGCGAGGGGAGGCGGGTCGCGCTCCCGCCCGAGGGCGGAACGTTCACCATCGAGACGAAGACCCGTCCCCGGCGGGTGGAGGTGAACGCCGAAGGCGGCATCCTCGCCCGCGTCGTCGACAGCCGCTAGGCCGAGCGACGGGAGTCTAGCGGTACCGCGCCCGGCGGCCTTCTTCCTGGATGTCCAGGACGGACTGCTGAGCGAGGGCAAGCTGGCGCTTCCCCTCGTCGACCCGGGTGATCAGGCCGGCGCGCGTGCCGCCGTAGAGCGGGCCGCTGATGTCGTTGAGCGCCGTCTGGGCCCGGTTCACTTCCTCGGAGATGCGGGCCACGTCGGCCTCCGCCCTTTGAAGGCGCTCGCGCCACTCCGCCTGCTTCTCGGCCCGCTCCTCCTCCTCGGTCTTCGGCTTCTCGCCGGCGGGAACGGCGCCCGCGGCGCCGGGGGCGGGCGACGCCGCCGACGTGGCGGCCGGGCCCTCCATCTGGGACATGGAGCCGGAAGCGGCCGGCCGCCCGCGCAGGTCGGTCTCGGTGTAGACCTTGGCCGGCTTTCCGGACTCCTTCTTCTTGGTCCGGGCCGCGACCTCGGCCAGGCTCTGGGCGGGCGAGGGCAGGGCGAGGACAGCGACGGCAGCGGCGGCGGCGGCGGCGACAACCCATGGGCGCATGAGAACCTCCTCGAAGATTATAGGCCCAGCAGCCCCTTCGCCGCCTCCCGCACGAGGCTCACGAGGTCGGCGTGCATCGCGTCCAGCGACTGGTAGCGGCGGTTCCGGTCGCGGGCCAGCGCCTTCAGGATGATCCGCTCGAGTCCGGGCGAGTACCCGGTCACGGGGAGCGCTTCGGGATCGGGCGACCCGTGCAGGATCTGGAACATCACCGCGGTGAGGCTGTCGCCCTGGAACGGCTTGCGATGCGCGACCATCTCGTAGGCGATGGCGCCCACCGAGAAGATGTCGGCGCGATGGTCGACGCTCGCGCCCTCCACCTGCTCGGGAGCCACGTACTGGACGGTGCCGAGCAGGCGGCCGCTCTTCGTCACCGTCGAGGACGGCAGCCGGGCGAGCCCGAAGTCCATGATCTTGACCTCGCCGGCGGGGGTCACCCGGATGTTGGGGGGCTTCACGTCGCGGTGCACGATGCCGTTGCGATGGGCGTAGGCCAGCCCCTCGCACACCTGCCGGAGGACGTCGAGCTTCCATTCG
>Ga0326597_10006217_pt1 | contig 16410 bp, 14 predicted proteins | sample RVTome_12_FD_203789 | JGI IMG/M metagenome (GOLD analysis project Ga0326597, IMG submission 203789) | Soil microbial communities from uranium-contaminated site in the Upper Colorado River Basin, Wyoming, United States - RVT100D185 | ecosystem: Environmental > Terrestrial > Soil > Contaminated >...
TTGGTGATAGGTGCTCGCGGCGCCGTGCTCGTTGCCCTGTTTCTCCTTGATGGCCAGGCTCTTTCGGTACCACTGCTCGGCGGCGGCGAAGTCGCGCTGCTCCTGGGCGATCATCCCCAGTTGGTGATAGGTGATCGCGGCGCCGTGCTCGTCGCCCTGTTTCTCCTTGATGGCCAGGCTCTTTCGGTACCACTGCTCGGCGGCGGCGAAGTCGCGCTGCTCCTGGGCGATCATCCCCAAACCATGGAATGCAACGCAAGACGCATCTTCGTCCTCTTGCGCCTCGGCAAACCGGGCCAGCTCTTGAAAGATACGTTCGGCGTCGCGCAGGCGCCAAAGATCCAAGTAGAAGTACGCGAGTGATGCCAGCCAATCGAGTCGATCCTGAGGGTCGAGGTCCGCGGCAAAATCTTCCTGAAGCTCAGTGTCGAGGAGCGTGGCTGCGTCCCGCAAGCGGCCGCACGCTGCGAGAGCGCGGAACAACGGCCAGGCGTACTCGCGGTGAATGATGGACTCGGCGAAGCCGCGTTCGCGGGCCTGACGCAACTGCTCGCACAAGGCCGGGACGCGCGCTGCGGCGTCGCCCGGGTTTGCTTGAAAGGACCTTGCGTCGCTCATCTCCTGTTGATGGAGGGTTGCGCCGTCATCCCGATGAGCATGCAGGAGGTTGAACTTGAGCGGGATCCAGTCCCAGAGGGCATCGGCCCAGCGGGCGAGGTTGTTTACGTGCGGGGGGGTCAAGATGAAAGCTGTGTTTCCGTGCGGCGCTCGCCATCGCTCACGCAGGGCGTTGGCCTCAATCCAGAACGGCCGGGCCTGCGGTTCGTCGGGGGTCACTTCGTCGAGCACTGCTACAACACTGAGGATGCCTGTTTGCGGCGCCTGCTGTTGCTCGCTCAACCAAGCGACGACCTCCGACGCCTTCATGCCGTTGCTGACACGGGAGACGCGTACGTCCCGTTGGCCGCTTGCACGTTGCAGCGTTTCCAGGACTTGCTCGGCCTGGTGCGACGACTCGACCTCGATGATGGCCAGGGGAGGATCCTCTGCGGACAGGAATTGTCGCAGCCGATCCCACTCGAGGCCGGGTTCGATGGCTTCTGGTATCCAATGAGACTTTGAGATCATGGTTCAACCAGCGGTCGAATCGAGCAGTTCCACGACGAGCGGATGAACCGCAAACCAACCTTCCCCATTGTATTCCATGACGGCGCGGGATTTCAAAAGGACCATGGTGACATATTCGCTGGGCAGCAAGCGCACGGCCCGCCGTTTCAGCTCACGCAACTTGGCGTAAAGGTCGTCTGTCGTTACCTTGATGTCCGCGGGAAGATCAATGGTGGTGATGGCCCGAGCGTACTCGGTCTTGCGGCGGTTCAAACCGTAGCGAACGTTCTCCTCCGTAATGACTGGTTTTTGTTTCTTTCGGGTTGCAAGGCTCTCGGCAGCGCCGGCGGCGACGCTGAGCACCTCGAATACGTCGCGCAGCACGCCGCCGGACTTTTCGAGTAGCAAGTCCAATGCTCCTTCTTCAACAAGCTTACCGTCGACGCGCCGGTCGATGATGGCCTGAATCGTCTCGCGCCCTTTGGTGCAGGGATTTCCATCGAACTCCGTGACTTTGAGCATGGGCAGCTCATGGATATGAAAGTGCTGTTCGAGGACCGGACGGTCGGGCGAATGCAGCAGAAAGATGGGGACGGTGCAGATGATGTTGCAGTCCAAGTCGGCGAGCAGCGCCGGTTGCTCCAGGAAGATGCGGCGGGCATCCGCGAGGTTGACCTTGTCCAGGTCTTCCACCACGATCAGCAGGTGGCCGTGGTTGGTGGCCAACGCCTGCTTTACGGCCTTGATGAGCAAGTTGCAACGCTCGGCCAATTCGCTGATGCGGTGGGGTTTCTCCAACGTCATTTTGTGGACCCGCTGATCCGCACGGCGGATGAAGGTCTTGAGCTTGACAAACAGGCCGAGCGTCTTACCGAGCAAGCCGGCCGACGTGTCCACACCGCCTTCGGCGCTACCACCCGCTTCGACCTTCTCTTCCTTCATGTCCAGTTCGGAGGCAAACCAGTTGTAGATGGACTTCAACGTTTCCTGGGAAGCTTCCAATTTGGCGGCGAGTCCGGCTCGGCTGCACGCGTCAAGCAGTCGCTCCATCATGATGACCAGGATGTCTTCCACGGGGACGTGGAAGAGATTGCACTCCTGGGCGACGGAGAAGCTGATCGGGAAGAATGTGTCGCTTGTTTCCTCCGCAAGCTTGACGAGTTCGGTGGATTTTCCGCAGCCGCTGTGGCCGCAGAGAAGCAGTTTCGCATTGGCATCGGGGGATCGCGTCAGCCGATTGCGAAGCTCCTCGCGACGACTCACGATCGGGTCTCGCGCCGTCGAAGTGTCCACGAAGAACTCGGTTAACTCGTCCCGCCGAAGTGGACGAGGGGTGCATGCTTGAAGAACGTCTGCCAGGTTGGTGGCTCGCTTGATGCTCATGCTGAAAATCGGACTCCAATAATACTTTTGTCTGGCTTCATGCTAGTAGTATATCGCACCGATCTCAAGGCTGGCTTGGCGTAAGAACGGGCCAGGCGAGGATGCGGGGATCGTCACTGGCGATCTGGAGGGTGAGGCGGTCGTAGCGTCCGTCGTCCTGGGCGTCGCGAAGGAAATCCGCTCCCTGGCGGTTGTCGAACAGGGCGTCGAAGGCTTGGCGGCCCCAATTCTTCAAGGCGTCAAGCACGTGGTCGGCGTGTTCGGTCTCCGGGGGGAAGGGGTAGCCCAGGAATTCTTCGAGGTACCAGCGCAGTTCGCGGACAAGATTGCTGTTGGGTCGGCTCTCGACGGGAAAGTCCGCGGGAGCGGTGATGGCCGCAGGCTGCGTCGCCTTGCCGACGGGCAATTGCTGGACGTAGAACCGGGTTTCGCCCTCGCCGGGGACGTGATGTATTCGCAACGTGCTCAATGCACAACCGCTCCCGGCCCTCCAGGGTTCGATTCTACACCAACGGCGGTATGGCATCATAACCGGAGGGTCAGCGGATTGCACCCACCGGCGACCTTCGCGCGCCGAACCGGCTCACCAAGGCGCGGAATAACGGCCAGCGCTGCAGTCACAGCCCACCAGGTTATGAAATTCCGGACACCTCGCGCGCGGACGGCATAGGTAACGGGTAGACAGCGGCGACGCGTTGGCATGTTGCGAGCGCGGCCGACTGCGTGGAGCCCGTCATGCCGAAGCATCGCGCGATGGAATACCTTACCCCCGCCGATCGCCGGCGCGAGGTCGCATCGATTCTGGCCAAGGGCATCCTCCGGCTACGCCGCGTGAATCAAACGGGCGGCTTCAAACTTGCGGCAGAATCTTCGCCGGAACGACGGAATTGCCTTGAGTTCCCGTGCGAAACGAGGCTCAGTGTGGTCAACGGCACCCGCGGGTTACGGTCGCGGGATGATGGAGACGACGCATGAAACTGAGCCTGGCAAGGGAGCTTGCGGTAACCGAAGCGACCAAGTGTCTCACTTGGTCTTCGACGTCTCAATTCGGCTCCCCCACGTACAAAGACATGGGCCGGCCGACGTAGTTCTCCCCTTCGCGGAAAGCGGTAGCGGACATTCACCCCAGGCGGAGGCGCACGAAGCGGCGCTTGCCGCGTTGCAAAACGTCGCCGGACTTGACCGCGACGCGGGCTGCGGAATCCTCGACGATCGCGCCGTTAATCCTCACGCCGCGCTCCGCGATCAACCTCCGCCCCTCGCCCCGCGACTTGGCGAAGTCGCAGGCGAGCACGAGGTCGAGCAAGGCGATCGTCCCGTCGGAGATTCCTTCCGCGGGGAGGACCATTTCGGGGACCTCATCGGGCAGACCGCCCCCGCCGCCCCCGCCGTGTACGCGGCGAAACTCCGCCGCGGCCGAGTCGGCTTCCTCCTTGCTATGGAATTGCTCAATGATGGCCTTGGCGAGCCGTTCCTTGGAGTCGCGGGGGTTGCTTTGTTTGGGATCCAGAAGCGGAGCAACGAGGTCTTCGTTCATGTCCGTAAGAAGCTCGAAATAGTCTTTCATGAGCTCGTCGGGGATACGCATCACCTTGCCGAACATGTCGCCCGGTGGCTCGGTGACGCCTATGTAGTTTCCGAGCGATTTGCTCATCTTCTCGCGCCCGTCGGTGCCGACCAGCAATGGAGTAACCATAACGATCTGAGGGCGCTGGCCGGCGCTGCGCTGTAGATCGCGCCCGCACAGGTTGTTGAAGGTCTGGTCCGTCCCGCCAAGCTCCACGTCCGCGCGAATGGCAACGCTGTCTCGCGCCTGCATCAGCGGGTAGAGCAGTTCGTGAAGATAGATTTCCTTGCTCTGCTGCCGCCTGGTCGCGAACGTGTCGCGTTCGAGCATGCGCGCTACGGTCATCTCGCTCATTAACTTAATTACTTCCGCGAGGTCGATGGGCGCGAGCCATTCGCTGTTGCGTCGCACTTCCAACTTGGCGTTCGACAAGTCCAGTATCTTGCCGGCCTGCTCGAGGTAAGTGCGGGCGTTCTCGTCGACCTCCGCGGGTGTGAGTATCGGACGAGTCTTGGAGCGCCCCGTCGGGTCGCCGATCATCGCCGTGTAGTCGCCGATGATCAGGACGGCCTTGTGCCCGAAGTCCTGAAACTGCCGCAGCTTCCGGAGGACCACGGCGTGGCCGAGTGTAAGATCCGGCGCCGTGGGATCCATGCCCAGTTTGACGCGCAAGGTCACCGCGTCCGAAAGTCTTTCCCGCAGTTCGTCGACGGTATAGACGTGCTCACAGCCGCGCAGCAGTGCGTCTAATTGACGATCGACCGCGATGCCGCTCATGTCTGCTGTGCCTCGGCCGGGGCGTCGAACCTGATCCGCCGTATGGAGACAGCGGTGCCGGCCGTCGTATCGACCGACACCACCGCGCCACACATCCTGACGTCTTCCTTGGCCACGTCAAACCTGCTCGGCACTGCGGTTATCATCGTCTTGACCACGCGTTCCTTGACGCGGCCGAGCACGGAATCGTACGGCCCGGTCATGCCGACGTCGGTGATGTACGCGGTCCCCCGCGGCAACACTCTCTCATCGGCCGTGGGCACGTGAGTGTGCGTGCCGATAACGGCGCTGACCCTTCCGTCGAGGTGCCAACCCATCGCGATCTTCTCGCTGGTGGCTTCGGCGTGCATGTCGACCACGATAATCTGTACGTCTTTGGGAATCTCGCCGAGCACGCGGTCGGCCGCCGCAAAGGGGCAGTTGGCCGGCAAGCGCATGAATAATCTGCCCAATAGCGAGATCACCGCAACTTTGTGCCCCCCGGCGGTCTCGTACACCGCATGTTCTTTTCCCGGGGCCTGCGCCGGCAGGTTTGCGGGCCTCACGATCTTATCCGATTCTTCCAGCAGTGAAATGCTCTCGCGGCGGCGGTAGATGTGGTCACCCAGCGTTATCAGGTTCGCCCCACATTTGAGAATTTTCTCAAAGATCGCCGGTGTGATTCCCGACCCGCCCGCCGCGTTTTCCGCGTTGACAATTACGCAAGAGACGTTGTGTTCGCGAACGGTAGTTTCGATCCCGGTGCGCAAGACGCGCTGGCCGGGACCACCGACGATATCGCCGACAAACAAGAGATTGAGTTGCATTCCGGCTCCGTTGCGCCCCGCAGAGGCGTATTCGTCGTTCGAGTCGAGTCAGTGGCGGCAACCGGCTCGCCCGCGACGGTGACGAGCCCGTGTAAGTGAACGAGCCGGCGGTCCGACTCTGCATCCGTGCGTGCCGGACGGGTCAGGGTAGTTCACTTCGCCATTGAGACGGCCCGGACCTCGCGCAGCACGGTTACGCGGATTTCCCCGGGATAAGTCATCTTTTCTTCGATCTCTTTGGCGATGTCGCGCGATATCTTCGCCGCGGTTGCATCATCGACACGCTTGGCGTCGACGATCACTCGAATCTCCCTGCCGGCCTGAATGGCGAAGGCTTCCTTCACGCCGCTGGGAGACTTGGCGATGTCCTCGAGCTCCTGGAGTCTCTGGATGTAGCGCTCCAGCGATTCGCGGCGGCCCCCCGGCCGGGCGGCGCTGATCGCATCCGCGGCCATCACTATCGGAGTGTAGGGGCTCGTCGAGGGGATGTCGGCGTGGTGCCCTTCGATCGCATTCAGCACCTCCGGACGCTCATTGAAACGCTTGCAGAAATCCGCGCCGATCTTGGGATGGCTGCCTTCTACGCTGTGGTCGATCGCTTTTCCGATGTCGTGCAGAAGCCCGCAGCGCCGCGCCAGCCTGCCGTCAAGCCCCAGCTCATCGGCGATCACCTGGCACAGGTAGGCGACCTCGAGACTGTGCCGCAATACGTTTTGCCCGTAGCTCGTGCGGTACTTGAGCCTTCCCAACAGATCCAACTGCTTGCGGTGGAGCCCGCCGACATTTGCTTCCAGGGAGGCCTTCTTGCCCGCCTCGAGAAGTTCGTCGTCCAACTCCTTGCGTACCTGCTCGACCAGTTCTTCAATCCGCCCGGGATGGATCCTCCCGTCCTGAATCAGCCGTTCGAGCGCGCGCCGGGCGACCTCGCGCCGCACCGGGTCGAACGCACTCACCACGACAACGCCCGGCGTGTCGTCGACGATGACGTCAACACCGGTCGCCTTCTCGAACGCGCGGATGTTGCGGCCCTCCCGGCCGATCACACGGCCCTTCATGTCGTCAGAGGGGATGTCCACGGCCGAGACGGTGCTCTCGCACGTGTGCTCACCCGCGTAACGTTGAATCGCCGTCAGGGTGATCTCGCGGGATTTCTGGACGGCTTCGTCCTTGGCGGCTGCCACGGCCCTTTCGACGGCTTCCGCAAGCTCGTGTTCGAGCTCGTGCGCAAGATCTTCAAAGACGGCTTTTTTGGCCTCATCGGAGCTCATGCCTGAGACTCTCAGAAGCTGTTCACGGCGCTCGGCAAGCAGCCCCGCGGCGTCTTCCTCGCTCTTGGCAACCTGTTCGAGCCGCGTTTCCAGCCGGGACTTGGCTTGTTCCAGATTCCGTTCCTTCGTCGTGAGCGTGTCGAGCTTGGCCTCGAGGTTGTCCTCGCGCTTTGCGAGGCGTTTTTCGATTTCCTTGAACTCGCTGCGCATCTCCTGGGATTCGGCACGCAGGGCTTCCTGCCCTTTCAGGTGTTCGGCCCGGGCGTCGACCTCCGCGGTCTTTCGGAGGACTTCAGCTTCAGACTGCGCCTCGAAAAGCTTTCTGTCCGACTCCGCACGAGCGGCTTCCAGGCGAGTTCGCGCGAGCCAGCGGACGAACAGGAAGCCGACGAGCACTCCGAACGCCCCGCCCACGGCCACCGCCACGATCACTTCCGTCCCGATTTGTGCTAGCGTCATTAGTGCCGACGATTCGTTCATTTCCATGCATCCGGAGAGAAGATGTCAGCCGAATTCCGCAGCCTGCAAACCATTGAACGGCCCCGGCGCTGAAAATGCCCGTGCGACGACCGCGCAAACGCGCGCTCGATGACCGTTGGAGGTAACGTGCGCGCAAGCTTGTCTGGAGTCACCGGCCTATGGCCGGGAAGGGCTGTTGAATAGATCAGGCACGCCTGCGGGGAGCCGTTGAAAATCGTGAGCCGCTGAAATCCTAGCTGGTTGACTCGGGATTCGCTTCAGTACCTGGTTCCGCAGGTATCTAATTGCAATTCCGAACCGCTGGATCGCTTCCGACGACGGCACGCCGGCCGTCGACGCCGTCGGTTTCCGGCAACGGTGTTGAAAGAGCCATGCAACACAAAGGAAGCTCAAAAACGCGCTCGATGCTCCATTGCAATGAGTGGTCCTCATCAGTGTCATTCGTAGCTGGTTCGGCTCACACGCCGCCGGAAATACGCAGGGAAATTTGGTGCGAACCCCGCGCCGCGGACGGCAATATACGGCAATCGCGAACATCCTGGCCTTGGCTAGTCCGGTGACGATCGGCGACTGTTCTCCTCTCTTTGCGCGGCAGCGAAAACCTCGCTACCGACAAAACTCACCAAAATAAGTAATACTTCAATGTGCGGGGTATTCCCACCCCGTGGCGCGATTATAGGGGGCGTTACATGCCTGTCAACGGGGAGCGAATCCCCGGGGGCGATTTACGAAAGACTCTCCCACCGGCGTTGAAGGCTCTACCGAGCGCCACGTAGTTGTCGCATTTCGTGGAGGTCGGCCGCCCGCTGCTGCGACCGGCGGATACGCACGTTAGTATGGAAGTGCGCGTATAATGTCGGGATAGGAAGAGTGCGAAACTCGTTGAGGTCTTCAGCCGTAGACTAGTTGAGGTGGGCAGGAGCACACCCGCCCAACACAGCGGTGGGTTCGTCCGCCGTGATGTTATCGGATCGGAAAGCAATAGCGCCCGAAATTGGGAAACAGCGAACCGACGCTTCGAGCGGAATCGCACAAGAGGTTAAATGAGTATGCTCAGAATTAGACGCGATTTGGATGGCGCGATCAGGTTCGGACTTTCGGCCGCGAGCGCGGTTTTGGTCCTTACCGCGGTGCCGCCAGCGATGGGGCAGACCGGCGGAACAAAGGCCCCGGCATACGCGAAGTTGGATCTGGTGCCCGGCGTCAAAGGCATTGCGCCGGGGCGGACGTTTGACCTTGCCCTTCACTTCCGGCTCGACGACGGATGGCACATTTATTGGGAGAACGGCGGTGACGCCGGGTTCCCGCCTACGGTCAAATGGCAACTCCCCGCGGGCTTCGAAGCGGGTGACCTTCAGTTTCCTGCCCCGCAACGGCACGTGAACGAAGCGGGCATCGTGAGCAACATCCACGAGGGCGATCCGGCGTTGGTTGTCGCAATCAAGGTGCCGAACGCCGTCGCGGACAAGAACGTAACTGTTGGAGCCGATATTAAGTACCTTATCTGCAAAGAAATATGCATTCGCGGCGAGAGCGAAGTCTCGGTCGAGTTGCCCGTGCTTGGGGCTGGCAGCCCCGTCGAGGCCGCGAACGCGGAGCTGTTCGATCGGGCGCGCCGCGCGCGGCCGATCCGGCAGAGCAAATATCTCTCAATCTCGGCTTCGCTCTCGGCGCCTGATCTGTCGCCGGGCGGGCGGCTCGAGTTGCTCGTCACCGTGGAACCTGCGGAGGGATATCGGATTGCGTCACGCGAGCCACTGTCTAATCAGCTTTCGGCGCTCGACCTTTTTGTCGGGCGTACGGACGACATTTACTTCGAGCAAGCGCAGTATCCCCGCGGCTCCGTCGGCACACACCCCAAGCTCGGAAAGGTGAATGAGTACACCGGCCGTACGACGATTCGCGTGAAGGGCGAACTGGAGGCCGAGGAGACGCTTCCTGCGCCGCCGCGAGTCGGCGGAGTCCTGCGGTTTCAGGCGTGCGACGCGAGCGGCGAGTGTTTCCCGGCCGAGGCGTTGGCCTTCACGACCTCTGTCGGCCAGAACGTCGGCGAGGGGCCTTCAGATGCCGCGACGCCTGCCGGAACAACTTCGGACATGCGCAGCTCGACCAACGCGGGGTCCGGGAAACTGGAAGACTTTCTCGCGGGTCTAGGGCTTCCCGGGCTCATACTCGGGTGCTTTCTTTACGGGTTGTTCATAAACGCGACTCCTTGCGTTTTGCCCTTATTGTCGATCAAGGTTCTGGGTTTCGTGCAACAGGCCCACGAGTCCCGCAAGCGAACCACGATGCTCGGTCTGGCTTTCGGAGCCGGAGTCGTAGGGTTCTTTGTGTTGCTGGGTATTCTTGCGGCGCAGGGCACGAACGTGTTGCAGTATCCGGCTGCGGTGATAGCCCTGGGCGCGGTCGTCATGGCACTGGCACTGAGCATGCTCGGGGTCTACACGCTGCAAGTGCCCACGGCGGCGACGCGGCTGGAAGCGAGCATCCAGAAGGAAGGTCTGCTATCGTCATTCGGGAAGGGCGCTTTGGCGCCGGTCCTGGGGTTCGCGTGCACCGGGCCGCTGCTGGCCGGGGCGTTCGGCTGGGCCACGCAACAGCCCCCGCGGATCGCCGTCCTGGCATTTGTCGTGGCTGGTCTGGGAATGGCCAGCCCATACATGCTGCTCGGGGCGAATCCCAAGTGGCTGAGTTTTCTACCCAGGCCGGGCAACTGGATGATTACGTTCGAGCGGATCATGGGATTCCTGCTGCTCGGAATGGTGGTGTGGCTATTGGATCCGCTGGTTGTGCAACTCGGGCCGGAAGGGCTCGAATTGACCTTGGTGTTCCTTGTGGCGGTGGCGATGGCGTGCTGGATACTCGGCAAGGTCGACGCGACGATGGAGATTGCGCGGCGCTGGCGCTATCGAGGTGGAGCGGCGGCGCTGGTCGCGTGCTCGGGCCTGGCGATATACGTGCCGCAATACACGGGTCAGACGTACAAAGTTGAGTGGAGTGAATGGTCACCGGGGGCCGCGGAGGAGGCCGCACGCCGCGGCCGGCCGGTGTTGGTGGATTTCACCGCCGCCTACTGCACCGAATGCAAGGCCAACAAGAAGCTGGCGTTCAACACGCGCGACGTCGTGGAGAAGATCAAGAAGTTGGACATTCTTACGCTCCAGGGCGATTTTACGGATGGAGACGAGCGGGTTTTCGCGATGCTGCAACAATTTGGCCGGGCGGGCGTGCCGCTTAACTTGATCTATCCCGCGCACAGGCCCGACGACCCAATTCTCTTACCTGTCAACCTGAACGAGCACTTCCTTGTGGAACAGCTCGAGCAAGCGGCCGAGCCGCGCACGGAGTCCCTGGCCGTGCTGGAGCCGTAGAGACACGTTTCGTCCGGCGGGGCCCGACCTACGCACATCTCGACGCAGCCGATATCGCGTCAGAACTTAGCTTCCATCCTCATTTCGGTTCCGCTTGAGAAATACTCGAGTACTGCGTAAACTGGAGCACCTGGGGAGTTCCGGTTCGGCCATTCGATTCTTCACCGACATACGGTCGTTTTCGCAGGGCGGCGCACCAGCCGGAAGTGAATCAAGTGCCTAACTTCGAAAGGAAGCAGCGATGCAAAGTAGATTCGCGAACGCAACTTTGTTCTTGGTGGTGACGGCATCGACATTTGCCGTCGGCGGCTGCACACAGCTTCCACCCGGCGGCGCTGACACGACGGCGCCGGATTCAGTCGACGACATTACGGGCGGTGATGATTCCGCGGGTGCGGACGATTCCGCGGGCGGCGACGACACCACCGGCGCTGACGACTCGGCGGGAACAGCCGAAGACACCGGCGACGACGTGGACATTCTGCCGCCCGCCGAGGAGGACGAGCCCGACCCGAGCACTGCGCGGTTCGCCGTCTTCCAGGACCCTGACTCGGATTTTTCGACCATCGACGTGCGCGATATCGACGAAGAGTTTGTGCGTTTCGACCCCTCGGCCGCCAGGCTCATTTGGGTGGAAGACGGAAGCGAGTTTGCGGGTTGGAGCGTAAGTGGCAATTTTCTCGGCAGCGGCCAGGATTTTCAGGTCCGCTTCGGCACCAAAGCAGGCGAGCGTCGTGCGTACTTTACTGAAACCGGTCCTGCAACGATCTGCGACATATATATCGAATTCGACAGACTCCGAATACGGGCGACGAACTTCACCGTTCCAAATGAGTGACCGAATGGGTAACGCCCATGTCCTGGCCGCCGTGTCCCGCGGTAAACTCAAATATGTGTCAAATCATCCTGACCGGCGTCTATTCTGCGGGGACGCGTACGGTATGAGCGTACCGTAGCGAAGCGACGCCTGTTACAATGCTGATACACGTCGCCCGATAATTCTTTGTGGCTTTGAGCTTGCGTTCGCTTGAGGGCGTGATAGAATTTCCATGACGTTTGGGATTGTGTGAATCTCAGTTCTTGACGGGCGTACGGGCGTACGGGCGTTTGGTGGGGCTGAATACAGTTCGGGATACGGGTGGAGTGTGCCGTGACCGGCCCTGAAGTCGGCCGCGGGTAAACCAAAGTTCGAACGTTTGTTTGGGCCAACTGAAAGGAGTTTGTGATGCGAGGAGGCGTAAGGATGGCGAAGGCGTTCGGGAGCGTTGCTGCAATCGTGGCAGCCAGCACGGCGTTTGCCGCCCCGTCGAATCTAAAGGTTCCTGAGGGGACCGGCGTAACGGCGGCAGTGCAGAAGGATAGCGTCCGGCCGGGCGAGATCGTTGCGGTCGATGTATATCTCAGCAAGATTCCCGACGTGGGTGCCTACCAGGTAAGGCTGGAAGTCACCGGCGGGACGACGGGAAGCCTGATGGTTGAGGAAGCGAAGCTAGACCGCAGCCGCGAGGACTACGTATTCGGGACGGACGAAATAGTCGATGCGTCCAACACGCAGAAAGACCTGAAGACGGCGTTGGTAGGTGCGGTGAAGAGCTCGGGTGGTGCGGCGGTAGAGGCACCGGCGTACGGCGGCACGATCTACTACAAGGCTTCCGACGACGCATCGGGGACCTTTACGATCAAAGTGCAGATCGGGCCGAGTTCCACGATGATGACCGATTCAATGGCGCGCGAGATACCGGTAACCGCGGGACAAGCGGCTACAGTGAACGTCAGCAAGACGCCGAAACGCGTGCGTTCACAGGATAAGTAGACCGCTAAGGCACGACAACTGCCTTGGAAAAAATGCGCAGCTTACGTAAAGCTGTCTGCAAAGGGCTATTTCAGAAATCAGGCCGCCGGGCCGACCGGCGGCCTGATCTCATAATTGTGGGCTAGTGTGCGTTTTAGGAACACGTGAACACGCTGGCGTCGTTGCTTTTGCGTACCGCGGACTCACGTTTATAATCGAGTCGTGCGTTTACCGGGTCAATGACCCTTTGCGGAAACAACGACTCCGGCTTGGAACGTGCGCGGGAGCGTCACGTCGGCGGTGGGCTTCGTTGCCCGCGTTAGGTATCTATGCCATACGTCGTGGTCTTGCCGGACGGAGCTGCCGACGAACCCGTTCCTTACCTTGAGGGCCGCACGCCGTTGGAGGCCGCCCGCAAGCCGAATATGGACTGGATATCCACGAACGGGCGCCAGGGGTGCGCCGTCACGGTCCCCAAGGGATTCTTGCCTGGAAGCGACGTGGCAACGTTGTCGCTGCTGGGGTATGACCCGGCCAGGTATTACAGCGGACGTGCCCCGCTCGAAGCCGCCGCACGAGGCCTATCCATCGGTCCTGAGGAGCAGGTGTTCCGCTGTAATTTCGTCACCGTCGTCGATGGGGCCATGGAGGATTTCACCGCAGGTCACATCACTCAGTCTGAGGCGGAGCGGCTGATTGACGATTTGAATAGCCGATTCGCGGAGGAGGGTTGCCGGTTTTATGCAGGTGTTTCCTATCGCAACCTGATGGTGACAGGCGCCGCCCCCGACCGCGAGGCCGCTTGCACACCTCCGCATGATTTTCCCGGCCGCCCGGTCTCGCAGCATCTTCCGCGCGGGCCGGGGGCGGGCTGGCTCGCGCGTGTGATGCATTCCGCGCACGACCTGCTCGCCGAACACGACGTAAACCTCGTCAGGCGTGACTTGGGCGAAGGTCCGGCGACGGACATCTGGCTTTGGGGCCAGGGGAGACTAAAGAGCTTTGAGAGCTTTCATTCGCGGTTCGGCTTACATGCCGGCGTGATCGCCGCCGTTGATCTCGTGCGCGGGATCGCCCGAGCAACTGGTATGGAGATCATCGACGTGCCCGGAGCCACCGGATACTTGGACACCGACTACAAAGCCAAGGGCGAAAAGGCCGTGGCGGCCCTCAACTCGTTCGACATGGTCGTTGTACACATTGAGGCCCCGGACGAAGCGGGCCACTTAGGTGACGCCGCCGCGAAGGTGGAAGCAATCGAAAGAATTGACGAGCAAATCGTGGGCCCGCTCATCGAGAGGCTGCGCCGGTGCGATGAATGGAGAATCCTGGTCGCTCCGGATCATCCCACTCCGGTCGGTAAAAAGGTTCACACGTCCACTCCGCCCCCGTTCTGTATGGCCGGCGATTCCGTCCCGGCCGATTCCACGAGTGCCTTTTCCGAGAATGCCGCCGCCCACAGCGGTCTGCACATCGATCCCGCGCATGAATTGATGGAGTATTTTCTGCGCGGTTAGCCGGGCTCGGGCACGATCGCGGCCCTGTGGAAATGAGATGTGCGCCTACCGGTGCCGCGTGGCGTGGGCTATTTCCGCCCCGCGGCCACGGGCTCGTCCTGAATGATGTCGCGGCTTTGCAATGACTCGACGTACGCGTCCATGAGCCCGTCGAGGGATTCCTCAAACACACGGCGAATCGCCTTCGGATCGGCGCTGCCGAGCTCTATTCTCTCCGAAATCGGGGAAATCTTCTCATGACCCGGCACGAAGAACTCGCACTGGGCGTCGCAGTGCTCGATCCCCGCCATTCTAAACGTGAGAAGGACGTACGTGTTTTCCGAGATCGAGAATTTGAGCGTCCGAAGCCCTTTCTTGCTCATCGGGGCGGACGTGTGTACGCCCTGCTGGGCCATGAATTCCTGGAACTCCGCAAAGACGTCGTTGATGACGTCCTTCGCAACGTGCTCAAAACGGTCAATAGAAGCCAGCCGGACTGTCTCAACCTTCTTGGCAAATCGTTCCTGCCACGCGTTCATCTGATCTCCCCGGATGATCCGGCCGCCGCGGCCGGCGCGGTGTATCGACAACGGATATTGACGCTTAAGCATACAATACGATTGGCGCACGGCCGGTTGAGGTGAACCGAGCGGCGGCTTGGGCCAATAACCGGCAGGGTGCGGAAGAAAACAGGCCGGCCGACGCGTCCGCCCGGCCTTGAGGGTCTTTTATTCCGTGGCGCTATTGCGGGCCGGCACGCGCACGCAAGCCAATCGGAAGATTTCTCGGCCGTCCCGGCCGTATTTGATCTCGAAGTTTGTACCCGCCCAGTCCTGGCCCGGATCGCGGTTCGCCAGTTCCCACGGAATGGCCCGTAGGTCCGAAGTTTCGTCGATCAGCCGCTTGATCTGCGCGAAGTACTCTGCGTGATCGGATTGCACCAGCCAGCAGCCCGATTCTTGGAGCGCGCGGGCCGTCGCTTGAACAAAATCCGCCTGAACCAGGCGGCGCTTGTGGTGGCGCGTTTTCGGCCACGGGTCGGGATGATAAAGATGCAAGGCGTGCAGGCACCCTTCGGGCAGATGGCGTATGACGAAGGTCCGTGCGTCCGTTCGCATGACACGGACGTTCGTGAGTCCCCAGCGGACCATCCGATCGGCGCAATACCGGAAGTACTTGTTGGCCCATTCAATCCCCAGCAGGCGCACCTGCGAATGGGCGCGTGCCCGGCTCAGCAGGAACCCGCCTTTTCCACAGCCTATTTCGAGCTCAAACGGGCCGGGAGACTCAAACCACCCCATAGGATTAATCACCTCGCCCTCGCGAGGCGGATCAACGATGATCGCCGCATCGGTTACCATACCGAGCATACTATGGTACATGTTGCAATCTGTCGCGTTTCGTCGGCCCCAATCCCTCCGTCGCTCCGTTTCTTCGTCCTTGCGTCCCAATGTCCCATTCCCTCTCCACCGGCGAATGTAAGTTGTATTCAGCACCCCTTGTGGACCGGCGGGCGAGTGTCTATACTTTTCAATAGTTATTGAAAGTACCACCAATGACACGTAACGCGTTGGAGTCAGCCAAGAACCTCTTCGTAAGACGTTGGGGCGAGATGGGCGCCACATGGGGCATCAGCCGCACGATGGCCGAGGTCCACGCCCTGCTATATCTCGCGACGGAGCCGATGTGCACCGACCAGGTCATGGAAGACCTGGCCATCTCGCGGGGCAGCGCCAGCATGAACCTCCGCGAGTTGGAGCATTGGGGCCTCATCCAACGGCTGCACCAACGGGGCGACCGCAAGGAGTATTTCGCGGCCGAGCAGGACGTGTGGCAGATGTTCGAGACGATCATGCGCGAGCGGCGGCGGCGCGAGGTGCTGCCGATAATGGAGACGATCGAACGCTGTATGGCCATGATCGCCGACGGCAGTAAGGGTTCACCGGGCAAATCCGACCCGGCCACAAGCGCGTACCGCAAGAAATACGCCGACATCCTGGAATTCTGCGAGATGATGAACACGCTGTTCAACCTCATGAGCAAGGCCGGGCGCGCAGAAAAGGTGTCAGGATGATTTTCCGGGCATGGCCCGGCGGGTTCGTATACTGCCGGCATGTGGCGAGCCCGGCGAACCACATGGCCGGATGTTGCGTATCGCCTGCTGAATCGGTGGGTGAAGCGGCTGGCGATGTTCGATAAGAACGCGGAATACCAGGCGTTCGAGCGGATGTTGGCCGGTAGAGCAGAGGTGTGGCGCGGTTTCGTTGGTCCTCTGGACGAGTCGCAACGGTCGTTTCCACACCCCCCTCATCGAACCGGACGTGCGGTTTTCCCGCATCCGGCTCTCGGATCAGGTTCCCACG
>Ga0326597_10006218_pt1 | contig 16408 bp, 12 predicted proteins | sample RVTome_12_FD_203789 | JGI IMG/M metagenome (GOLD analysis project Ga0326597, IMG submission 203789) | Soil microbial communities from uranium-contaminated site in the Upper Colorado River Basin, Wyoming, United States - RVT100D185 | ecosystem: Environmental > Terrestrial > Soil > Contaminated >...
TGAAGAGATAGGTAAGGCCGAGCGTCTCCTGCAGGTCCCGCATCAAGTTCGCCACCTGGGCGGCGATGGAGACGTCGAGGGCGGAAAGAGGCTCATCGGCCACGATGAGCTTGGGCTCGAGAGCCAGGACCCGGGCGATCGAGACCCGCCGCTTCTCACCGCCCGAGAGATCGGGGGGATAGGCCGAAAGCTTTGCCGATTTGAGCTTGACGAGCGAGAGGAGCTCCTCCGACCGACGGAGGACGTCCTCCCGAGGCATAGGCTTTTGGAGGGTGATGGCTTCTCGAAGAAGCTCTCCCACGGTCATCTTGGGATTCAAGGCGGCGTCGAGGTCCTGGAAGATCATCTGGAGCTCCCGCCTCTTTCTCCGCATCGCCGACGGCGGAAGCTCTAGGAGGTTTTCTCCTTTGTAGTGCACTTCGCCCGAGGTCGCGGGGGCAAGACGAAGAAGGGTTCGGCCGAGGGTGGTCTTCCCGCAGCCGCTTTCTCCCACGAGGCCGAGGGTTTCTCCTTCTCTCAGGCGGAAGCTCACCCCGTCGACCGCAGGCACGTAGTCCTCTTTCCGGACGACCCCGAAGCGACCGCGGCGATAGAAATAGGTCTTGAGGTCCCGCACTTCGAGGAGCACACCGCCGTTCGAGATCGAGCTCACGCGAGCGCTTCTTCCTTGACGTGCAGCCAGCACCGAAGGCGATGGTTCGGCCCCACCTTCTCGAGCTCGGGCTCCCGCTCGCTACAACGCTCCTCCTCTCCGGGAGGCTTCACCCCGCAGCGCGAATCGAACTGGCAGCCTCGGCCGAGGCGAGAGAGGTCGGGAACGTCCCCGTCGATCACACTGAGCCTTCGCCTCGACCGAATGTCGTCCACCGTGGGGATGGCCCCAAGGAGTCCGTAGGCATAGGGGTGCTTCGGCTCATAGGCGCGGTCGAGGACCTCCTTCGCATCCCCGAGCTCGACCACCCGTCCCGCGTACATCACCGCCACCCGGTCGGCCAGCCTCTTGGCGACCCCCATGTCGTGGGTGATGACGAGGGTCGTGGTCCGAAGCTCGGCCTTCATCTCTTCCAGGAGGTCGAGGACCCGACTCTGGATGGTGGCATCGAGCCCGGTGGTGGGCTCGTCGGCGATGAGCACCTTCGGCCGGGCGGCGAGAGTCATGGCGATCATGACGCGCTGGCACATCCCGCCCGAAAGGTTATGGGGGTAATCAGAGAGCCTCTTCTTTGGAGAATCGAGATGAACGCGGGCGAGCCATCCCTCGGCCTCCTCCATCGCCTCCGAAGAAGAAATCTCCGGGGAGCGCCTCCTGACCGCCTCGCTCACCTGCTGTCCCACGGTGAAGAAGGGATGGAGGGCGTTTCGAGGGTTCTGGAAGATCATGGCGAAGTCTCGCCCTCGCCTCTCCTTCATTCCGGAGTCGTGCCAGCGCTCCCAGCCGCGGGTGTCCTTCTCGACGGAGGGAGACGGCTCATGGACGACCCGCGAGAACCGATCGAGCCCTTCGAGGAGGTTCACCGCTTCGGTGTCCTCCGGCCTTCGATACCAGATCCGTCCGGAAACGATCCCGGGCGCTCCGGAAACCAGGCCCATCACCGAGAGCATGGTGACGTTCTTTCCCGAGCCGGATTCCCCGACGACCACCAGGGTTTCCCCCGGCTTGACCGTGAGGCTCACCCCGTCCACTGCGCGAAGAAACCGCCCGCGCTCCGGAAGGTAGAAGTACGTCCTGAGATCCTTTATATAAAGGATGGACTCGTCGATCTCCCTTCGATGAGCCGATTCGGTCACGACGCCCTCTCTTCGGCGATCGGCTCCCGCAGGGCGTCTCCCAAAAGATAGAACCCTAGAACGGTGAGCAAAATGGGAATGGCGGGGGCCGTCGAGACCCAGAGCTCCCCTCGGAAGAAATAGTCCTTCCCCAGAGCCACCATGTTGCCCCAGGAGGGGGTCGGCTCCTGAACGCCGAAGCCGAGATAAGACAGTGACGTCTCGATGAGGATCGCCTCCCCCATGCCGACCGTCGCCTGGACCAGGAGGACCCCGCGCCCGTGGAGCCAGAGAATGTGCTTTCCGATGACGCGGGCGGGATGAACTCCGAGCGCGAGTGCCGCCTCGATATAACTCTTTCTTTTCAGGGTCGCGATCTTGGCCCGGAGAAGCTCGGCGGTCGAGGGGATGTTGGTCACGCCGACGACGAGAAGGATCAAGTAGATGTCGGGGCGAAAAAGCGCGATGACCAGAAGGACGAGAACGAGCTTGGGAAGAGATTCCATGAGCTGGAGGAAGAGGCCTACCGGGGTCGCGAAGCGCTCCGGCCAGAAGCCGGCGAGAACGCCGAAGAGAGTGCCGAAGAGAAGACTCACCCCGACGGAAAGGAGGCCGGGGAGAAAAAATGCCTGGGTTCCCACCATGGCGCGAGCGAGGAGGTCGCGGCCCACGAAGTCGGTCCCCAGAAGGTGATGGGCACTCGGGAGCTGGTTCATCGCCCCGAGGTCCATGGCGTCCGGATCCGCGGGAAGAAAGCCTGCGAGCGACAGGAGATACGCGAGCAAAACGAAGGCCGCCACCAGGACGCCGTAGGCGGCGGCGACGCTCTTTCCCTTCTTCCTCGATCGGCGCGAGCGGATCCGCTCCCAGAGGGTCGGGTCGCTTCGGACCTCGACGTAGGTGCTCATGAGGCGAGCTGCGGGTTCACCGCGACCTGGGTCGCCTCTTTGAGCATGTGGCCGACGCGAATCACGAGCGCGGCCACGAGCGTGATCCCGAGAAGCACGGGATAGTCCCGATCGAGCGCCGCCTGCCATGCGAGCCGGCCCATCCCCGGCCAGTTGAAGACCTGCTCCACGATGACCGCCCCTCCCAGCATGTAGGGGGTCTTGCTGGCGACGAGAGAAGAGAGCGGCATCACGAAGCCGTCCTTGTAGAGATGTCGCCAGAGCCTGGCCCCTTTGGCGCGAGCGGTGCGGATGTAGTCCTCGGTGAGGACGGTCTCCAGGTGACCTCGGAGATGGCGGGTCACCTCGGAGACGGTACCGTTGCCGAGACCGAGGACGAAAACGGGCACGAGGAACATCGCCCATTGCAATGTTCCCGAAGTCGAAGTCCCCGACATCACGGGAAAGACGTCGAAGCGGGTGGTGGCGACGTAGATCACGACGTAGCCGAGCCAGTACACGGGAACCCCGGAGAGCGCGTAGCCGGAGGCGGTCAGAGCGGAAGCCCAACTGGGGTGGCGCTGCGTTGCCGAGAGATAGGCCGTCACCGAGGAGAAGAGAAGCGTCAGGACCATGGCGCTACCGGTGAGAAAGAGCGTGCGCCAGCCCGTCTCCCAGAGGTCTTGAGCCACGGGACGGCCGGAGCGGAGCGACGTTCCCAAATCCCCCTGAGCGATTCTTCCCAACCAGGCGCCGTAGCGCACGGGGAAACTCCGGTCGAGACCGAGCTCGTGCCGCACCGCCTCGACTTCCTCCGGGCTCAAGCTCTGCACGTTGACGTACATCGAGACCGGGTCGCCCGGCGCCAGGCTCAGAAGGGCGAACATTCCGAAGGTGACGACGAGCAAAAGCCCGCCGCTCCGGATCGCTTCCTGAAGGACAGAGTTTCCGATTCGCCTGAGCACGCGGGAAAAGCGACGGACCGGTCACAACCGGCCCGTCGCCCCTCTACCCCGAAAGAGGGTTAATCCTTCGACCCCGCTTGCTCTTTCGTCGGGATGTACCAGCCATCCACGAAGGTGAAGAACTTGAAGGGCTGAATGTCGACGTGGCGGACTTTCTTGTGGATGGCGGCGTAGTTGGTGACGGTCCACAAGAACGTGTAGGGCTGGTCGTCCGCCAGCAGAGCGTGGAGCTTCTGGTTGATCGTCCGCTGCTTTTCTCGATCGAGAGTGGTCTTGGCCTCGATGATGAGGCCGTCGACTTCAGGGTTGGAGTAGCTGATGAAGTTGTTCCGCCAGGCTCCGGTCTCTTTCGAGTGGAAGAGCGTCGAGATATCGGCCGAGTCGTCGAAAGCCCACTCGGCGATCATGAGATCGAAGTCGTGGTTGACGAAAACGTCGTCCTGCCACGCCTGCCACTCTCGGAACTCGAGGTTCACCTTCACCCCCACCTGCCTCAGGTAGTTCTGGAAGGCGAGCACCACCCGTTTGATGGTCTCGTTCTCTTTCTCGATGGGCACCTTCAGGGTGAACTCCAGGGGCGAACCCTCCTCCGTCAGGAGATATCCGTCCGCGCCGCTTCGGCTGTATCCGGCACGCGCCAGGAGCTCCTTGGCCCGCACCGGATCGAAGGAGAGGGGCTTGACGTCGAGGTTGTACGCCCAGCTTCCCGGGGCAAAGGGTCCGGAGATCACCGTCCCCCGTCCCTCGTAGAAGGAGTCGAGCATCTCCTGGCGGTTCACGGCATAAGCGATGGCCTGTCGCACTTCCTTTTTCCTCAAGTGGGGATTGAGAAGGTTGTGCCCGAAGAACGTATAGGAGAGCGCGTTGTAGGGGTAGAGGTTGAACCGCTTGTCTCCCTCCACCTGGGCGATGTCGCGGGCGTTCAACTGCACGATCATGTCGGTCGAGTTGAAAAGAAGCGACTGGGTGAGGACGTTTCGGTCCGCGAACGGCTTCAACACCACCTCGTCGATGTGGGGCCGACCGCGGTGATAGCTCTGGTTGGCGTCCATGACCACGTCGCCCTCGGGCGTGACCTCGCGAAGCCGGTAGGGTCCGGTTCCAACGGGCCGCTGCGAGAACGGATCGTCGCGGGCGAAGAAGTCGGGGTTCAGGAGCGCGAACGTCGGGACCACTTTGAAGGAGAGCCTTCCAAGGCCGTTGACGATGGGGCGCTTGAGGGTGATCGCCACCGTGTCCTCGCTCACTCGCCGTGTGTCCGCCACCAGCTCGTAGGGGGCCTTGAGGGGTGTGAGGGTGCGCGGATGCTGGATGAGATCGAGCGTTCCCACGAAGTCGTCGGCGGTCACCCGGCGCCCGGCGGCGCCCGACGAGCCGTGCCACAGGATGTCCCGCCGCAGCTTGAAGGTATAGATCCGGTTGTCGGGGGAAACGTCCCAGCTCTCGGCCAGGTCGGCCACGACTTCGTTCTTGGGAGAGAAGCTCACGAGCCCGTTGAACAGGAGCTCGGTGACGCGGAGCCCCACCATATCGTTGCTGGTGATGGGGTCCAGGGTAGCGGGCCTGCCGTACTCCCCGTAGACCAGCCTTCCGCCGTTGGGAAATCCGTCCTGCCGGTTTTCGCCTCCTCGGGCGGAGAGAGCGACGGCACCTGCCAGCAAAACGGCAACCATAGTTCGTTTCATGTCCACCTCCATTTGGGATTTTTTCAGTTCGCTATGCGGGCGTCTCCCGCTGCCTTCTGGCGCGCTGCGTAGACTCCTTGAAGATTCCATTGCAGTCCCCTCAAACCCTCGAAGGACTTCGCGAGCTCGAAGAGGGTCTCGAGCGCCTGAGGGTAGTCGTTGTTCGAGTAGTTCGCGGCCGCGAGGGCGACGAGCAGCAGCGGGTCGTTCCACTCGATCTTGTTCTTGTTGGCGTGATTCCGATGTCGGGAGAGGGCGACGAGCACTTCCTTCGACTCGAGCCACTGAGGGCCCCGCGAAAGCGCCGCGAGCCCCCACCGGCCCACCATCGTCTCGTCCGCCGACTCGCGGAACGACTGCGGAAGAGCCTTCAGGCGCTCCGAGAGCGCCGAGGCGATGGGCTCCCCCGGAGAGAGCTCGTTCCAAAGGAGGACCGCCTCCGGATAGTCCCGCGTCGATTCCCAGAGGGCGGCGACGTCCTCGGGCTCGGAAGAAGCCGCTTTGATGACCCGAACCCGTGCGTGGTAGTCCGGACCGAGAGTACTTAGGTCAAAGGACGCCAGAAGACTTGCCGCCTCCGCGGTCTCACCCAGGAAGAAGAGAGTGTAGCCCGCATAGAAACGGCCGAACTTGTTCGCCATCCCCTGTCCCTCCCGCGCCAGCGGAGAGAGCTCCGAAAGAGCGCTCTTCCACGCGCGACGCTCGAGGGTCTCGAGGCGAAGCGGATCGAAAAAGCGAAGGATCTTTTTGGGATCGGAAGCATCCTCGACGTCGGGGACATCGAGGTCGACGCCCTCTACTTCCGCTTCGACGACGGCCGAAGGACGCCTCCCCTTCAAGCTCCGAGCCAGGTCGCGGCGCGCGGTCGCGAGCTTCCTCCACTCTGCGGTGAGAGACTTGGAAAGAGCCGCTTCCGCCAGAGCGCTCTCGGCCTCCTCGTAGCGTCCGGCGTCGAGCTGGTAAAGCCCGCGAAATAGCGGGACCCAGGGAAGGGCTCGCCGCTCCTTGCTGAGGGCGAGCTCTTTCATATACGCGAGGCCCACGTCCGCCGAGAGAAACGAGAGCGCCCGGTAGAGCTCGGCTTCACGGATGTGGGACAGCCCGAGGAGGAAGCGCGCCTGATCGCGATCGACTCGTGAAAGGGAGCCCATTTCCGAGGCGATGGCCTCGCGAGCCTCCGCCCATCGGTTCTGGCGGAAGAGCTCCCGGGCGCCCGCCAGATCGGGCTCCGAGGCGGAGGCGGACCGCTCCAAAAGCAACAGGACGCAAGCGAGAGTCGTGGTCGCAAATCTCATGGCATCCTCACCAGAGGAGCGACGAAGATGTCGTCCCAGCTCGCAACCTGGGCGCGAAACGCGAGGACCCCTCGGCTGGAGCAGACGAGGTCGTGGTTCATGCGAGTTCCGGTCTCGATTCGACGCTCCTCTTTCGTCGCCGCGTCCACGACGTAGATGGGGTTGAACTCCTTCTTCAAGTCGCGGGCGTAGACCAGGGACTGTCCCCGCGGGAGCCATGCCGGCCCCACTTCCGGGTCCTTGACGACGTTCATCGCGAAGGCCCGCTCCGCGAGGGCGGCGCCCTTCTTCGGGCCAGAGCCATCGGCGGGCGCGGCGACGAGGGACCAGACTTTGTCCTCGCCCGCGGGGTTGTAGCTCGAGTAGAACGCGATGGCGCTCCCGTCGGCGGAGAACGCGGGCCTCAGATCGTCGAAGCTCCAGGAAGTGAGCTGGACCGTCTCCGGCGTCGGTCCGGTGACGCCGCGGATGACGAAGACGTCGTGGTTGTCGTTGTCCCCCGAGGTGTAGGCGAGCGAGGTCCCGTCGGGCGACCAGGCGGGGAACAGATCCATTTCGTCCCCCTCGGTTATGGGCCGTTCCTCACCCGTCGAGAGATCCCTGAGATAGAGCTTTCCCACTCCCTTGCGAGCCGAGACATAGACGAGCCACCTCCCATCGGGGGAGAGCGCGGGGTGGCCATCCTCTTTGGACTCCGAGCTCAGAGCCACCGGAGCGCCCTCGCCCATGCCACCCTGGTAGATCCGGTAGATCCCGCTTCCCTCGTTTCCGGTGAAGACGAAGCGAGACCCCTCGGGGAAGAACGAGAGCTGGGTATTGAAGGACTCGTCGTCCGCGCCGAGCGAGAGAAACGCGGCTTCGATGCTCGACGCTTCCTGTCTCATCGAGCTCACCCGCACCGGTGGAGCCTCTAGCGCCTCGGTGTCGACGATGAGGATGGCTTGCGCCGCTCCTTCCCGGCGCTCGAAGCTCAAGTACCGGCTGTCGGGAGAAAAGCGCGGGTTCCACTCGTTGCGCTCCGAAGTCGCGGAGACGTTCACCGGAGCGAGATGGGACTCGATGACCACAAGCGGCCCTGGCGCCGGCTCACCGCCTTCGGACTGCGACGAGGCCCGGCTTCCACTCGCGGCGAGCACCAGGACCGAGAGCCAAACCCTCACTGACTCTCCCCGAGCTTTCGCCGGAGCTCCTCCTGGAAGTGCTCCGCGCCCGCCCGCGCCTCCTGGACCTCGGTGTCGTTGCGGAGCTCCTCGGGAAAGAAGTCGAAGTAGTCCTTCCAGCGTTGCGCCGTGTCGTAGAGGAGCTTCTCGCTCGGCCGCGCGTAGTAGAGCTTGTGCGACGCGAGCGCGAGAAAGTACAGCGTATCGTGGCTCGCCCGATCGTATCGCTCCCGAGGGAAGAACCGCTTGTTGTCTCTCGCCGTCAGGAGAACGGGAATGGCCTTTTCGCTCCCCTCGGGGGTGCCGGTGAGATAGTAGGCTCGTCCCAGGTTCAGGAACGTCACCGTGAAGCGCTTGTTGACGAGCTCCTTGTTCTCGGGGCGGCTCAAGACTCTCTCGAATTCGGCTACCGCCTTTGCCGGCTGTTTCTTGGAGTCGAGATAGATCCCACCCAGCCGATTGTGGGCGGCGGAGTAGTCCGCGTGCTCCGGCTCCACCGTCGACAAAACCGCGATGGCGCCATCGACGTCGCCTTTCGCCAGCAGCGCGTCGCTGGCGCCGAGGACGTCTCTTTCGAGCGCGAAGCGGCGGGCGCCGGTGTAGTCTTCCTCCAACTTCGTCAGCTCGAGGACTTTGTCGAACACCCGCCACTCTCCGCCGGCGTTGAGCTTGATGCGCCGAAAGCCCATGGGAACGTCGACGTCGAGCGGCGTCATTCCAATCAGGCGTCCGTCGAGCGTCACCTGGGCGCCCGAGGGCTGAGACTCCACCCGCAGCCGGCTGATGCTGTTGGGCATGATCACCACCTGCTGGCCCCTCGCTCCCTCCAGCTTCACGTCCTCCCGGTGGGGAGCGATTCCACTCCTTACGAACAAGAAGGCGTGCTTTCCGCCGGAAGCCACGGGGACCTGAAGCTCTCCACTTCCGGAGGTGACGCCGACCCAGGTGCCGTCGCGATATACGTTCACGTCGGGGAAGGCCTGCTCGAAGCCTTCCCGCCCCGCCTTCACCGTGAGCGCCAGGCTCCCATTGAAAGCGGCCTCCCGGTTGCGAGGAAGAACCACGAGCTTGTCCCCCACGGTGAGCTCCGCCAGGTCGCCCGTGGGCACGACGGTGGAGCTATTCTCGGTCACCGACTTGACGCTGCCCTTGCCCAGGGACTTCAGCTGGGTTGGATGGATGGAGCTCAGCCGATAGAAGGTGACCTCGTTTCCCTTCTGGACGCCGCGGTCCTGCCCCGAGCCGAGGCTCGAGACCACTTGACGCCCGTCGATAGCGACGACGTGACCCTCGAAGGGAAAGACCTCGAGGATCTTCTTCGCCGCGTTCTCGCAGATGGAGCGCACCTTCGCGCGCTTGTCGATCTCGGCGAAGGCGCCCAAACGCTCGCCGCTTGCGGACAAGACCTGGATGGAGACGATGAGACGGTTGTCATTCGTCACTTCCGAGAGCACGACCGCGTCGGCGAGCTTCGAGAGCGGCGTCTTCTCCCAACCCTCGGTCAGAATCCGCTCTTCCGACAGACCCGCCGAGGCCATCGCCTCCGAGAACGCGCGCGAGTCCACGCGGCGGAAGCAGGCGTAGGAGAACAGGTAGTCGGAGAGTCGGTCCTCCACTTCGGGGAGCGCCGACTCGACCTCGCTGTCCCCCGGCTTGCCGTTCTTCGAGGGGAGGACGGCGATTCGATAGGCGGGCGCGTCTTTCGGGTAAAGAGGGACGACGACGTCTCTCGATCGCCCGCTCACGGTGGCAACGGAAGGCTCCGGAAGAAATCCCTCCTTGGTTACCTCGACGGTAAACTCGCCCGGAGGGGTAGAGAGGCGAAGGGTGCCGGCGTCATCGGTCGAGCCCACGGAGCGTCCCGCGATGACGACCTCGGCGCCGGAAATGGGAACGAGCCGCCCCATCGACTCGTATGCCGCGAGGAGCGTTGCGTAGACCACTCCGACCTTCGAGAGGGTGACGTTCAAGACATCGGCGCCGCGCAAGGTGGCGACCTCGCTCCACGGCTTGTAGCCCTTGAGCTTTACCGCGATTTTCCCCGTCCGCGAGATCTGATCGCCGAGAGGAACGCTGAGCGCTCCGCTCGCGTCGGTCGTCCCCAGTCGGTTTCCGTCGAGCTCGACTTCGGCGCCTGCCGCCGGCGCTCCATCCGCATCCACGCGGATGCTCGAGACGACGGCGACGGGCGTGAGGCCTGCATCGAGCTCGTAGGCCAGGGTCGTGGGAGCCGCTCGGTCCCACTTCCTGACGACGACCCGCTCCTCCCAGGGAGCGAAGGTGAAACCGGGACGATCGAGCGTGGCTCTGACCGTGAGCTCCTCACCCGCCCTCTTCTTGAACGGAAAGGTGATATTTCCCTCGGCGTCGGTCTCGCCCTGGACCGCGCCTTCCGCCTCCACACGAACTCCCGAGAGGGGCCCGCCGTCTGGCGCTGACGCGTGAAGGGACAGGGTGAGAGTGGGTGGCGCTATCCATCCCTGCTGGTAGGCAAAAAAGGCGAGGCCCGTCAGCATCAGCACGAAAACGAGAATAACCGGCAACCATTTCTTCATGAGCTACCCCCTGGGAGATTGGGCCGTCGCTAGAACTTCGGACGGCTGATCTGAACCTCGCCCGGCGCGTGGATGTTGTCTTCGTCGGCCTCGGACAGATTCTTCCCACCGGCTTCACCGATCCGGGAGAGATTGAGATCGACTCGCTTGTACTCGTGACTTCGAACGACGACTACCGACCGCTCGATCACGTACCCCGGAACCATCGCCTCCACGGTGTAGGTGCCGGGGACGAGCTTCGGGGAGCGGTATCTGCCCAGCGGGTCGGTCTCGACGGAAAGAAGCGTGCCTTCCAGCGTCCCCTCCTGGTGAATGAAATTCAGCGTCACCGGGACGTCGGTCGTGGCCGTAGACGGCAAAGCCTCCCCCAGGAGTTTCGTCTGTCCATGGATCAAAGGATCGCGCCAGAACATCAAAGGTCTGCATGCGATCGTGCCGAGAACCGCGAGAAGACCCGCGGCGTAAAGGATTTTGCTATGCATTGTCATCCTCCTCTGGAAATCACTGGGGAACGACGGCGGCGGGTTGCGGCTCGACGAGCTCGACGAGGCCGACCTCTCCCGCTTCTGTCGTCACCAGAAAGCGATCGGAAACGAAAATTGCTTGTGAGAGCAGAACGTCGAGATCGACGGACTCGTCCTCTCCCTCATTGCTGGAAGCGGCTCGATGCGCCCGGCCCGAAGCATCCAACCAGACGAGCGCTCCCTGGTGAAGGGCGGCGCCGACCGCAGGGGAGGGGACGGAGTGTTTCAGACGAAGCTCCCCGGTCACGACGTCGAAGACGCGAAGCGTTCCCGAGCCGAGGAGAAAGATCGCGCCCGACTCCATGTGGAACGTCTCTCCCATTTCGAGGGATAGATCCCAGGAGGGGCTCCCGTCTCTGGACGCGAGACCGACGATCCGCTCACCCGCGTGGAGAATTAGTCTCTCGTTCGAGTAGCCGAGGCCCTGGATGGGTCCTGAAAGCGTAGCCTCCCAGCCCCGGCGGAGGGCGGTATCCCAGTCGAAAGCGAAAACCCGGCCGTCGCCGGTCGCGACCACAAAGCTTCGAGCACCAGTCGCGACGGCGGCCGCGATGTCGCGGCCGAGCTCGAGCGAGCCCTCGAGGCGGTTCCCGGCCCCGTCGAAAGTGATGATCGATCCCGAGCGGGCTACGGTCACCCACGACGGCTCGCGTTCCGTTTCCGTGGGCGCCATGGCCAGAACGGCTTCGAAGTCTCCCGTCGCGCTCCACTGCCGGGCGCCGCTCGCGGGGTCGAGGACGTCGAAACGGTCCTCGCCCACCACGACGAGACTCGGTCCAGGAACGAGCTCTCTCACGGCGCCCACGTCTCGGCTCCATAGGGTGCGGCCGGAGTCGGGGTCGAGCCCGAAAATCTCGTCGCTCGCAGCCACCACCAGCGTCCCCTCGGAGAGGAGGGGAGGCGCCGATACGCGCTGGCCGGCACGGTACCGAGACAGGGGCCTCAGCGACAAGGCGTCGAACGAGTAGATGAACCCTTCCTCGGTCGCGAAGATGAGCCTGTCGCCGAATAGGCGGGCTTCGCCAAAGAGCCTTCCCTGGACCGGAAACGTCTCCCGCGCGAGAATGGCGGTCTTCTCGCTCTCGGAGTAGGCTCTCTCACCTTCCAACATGGCGTCGAGGAAGCGACGGGTGATCTCCTTCACCGCTCCCTCGGGGTAGTCGGCGAGCGTTGCGCCAGTCTCGGGATCGAGAGCTTTCAGAATTCTCGAGACCACGATCAACCGCACCGCGCCGTCGGATCCGCTCTGGACCACGAGGTCGGTCGCCCCCGACGCCGCTTTCTCCGATCGAAACCGCAGCTCACCTCCGAGCCCGTACAGGTGCACCGCTCCGTCCTCGGTCGCCGCGGCCACGAAGCTCTCACCTGCCACCGGAGCTCCGGCCAGGCGAGAGCCCAGATCGAAGGACCAGAGCCCCTTGCCGGTCGAGGCGTCGAACGCCGATACGTGACCGTTCCAGGTTCCGCAGACGACGAGTCGCGGATCCCGTCCCGAGAGGACGGGAGGGTGCAGGGCGGGACCGGGAAGCGCGGCCTTCCATTTCGCCTTGCCGGAGCTCGCATCGAGGTGAAAGAGCGCTCCCGCCTTCGTGGCAACGAAGAGCGAGCCGTCCTCCCGAACGGCGGGTCCCTCCGCCCTTCCGTCGATCTCGGTGGACCAGAGCTCTCCTCCGTCGGTCGCCGAGAGAGCCACGAGCCGATCCTCTCGAGTTGCGATCCAAAGGGAGCTTCCGCCGTCCCAGCCGACGGAGATCACTCTCTCGCCGACGTCTTTACGCCAAAGGAGCCGCGGCGTCTGTCCGTCGAGCCAGGACCAGAGGCCCACGGAGCCGTCGCCGTCCGCGACGACCGCCCCGCCGGGCGAAGTCAGAAACCCATAAGCGCTGGAGAAATCCGCCGGGACGCGCTTCTCTTTTCTGAGGCGCCCTTCGTCGTCGGCAGTGAGGAAGTACGCGGCTCCGGCCACTTGCGCGGCAACGGGCGCCCTATCCGCGAGCGCGCCGCCGCGAGGAGTTGCGATCGCGTCGGCTCCCAGGTCGGAGAGCCACTCGAGTCGGAAGAGCGGAGGGTCGCCTGCGGCTTGTCGAGCGAAGGAAGAGACGACGCCCAGGTGGACGACGACCAGCGTGAAGAGGGCACCTCGAACGGGCGCCGAGCCCGTCGACATCTTCGTATGGACCTCCGTTTGCGAGACGGCTCCCGCGCTCGATAAGAAATCCTGTGACCCCGACGCGCGGAGCTCGTCGATTAGTGCCGCTTATGAAGTTTTGATGCTGTAACTAGGAATTCTAAACTCAGGACTCGGATTCGTCAATACCCGCGATTCCACGAGCAGGAGGTGCGAGGGAGGCTCTCCCGCTTGGAACGTCGGAAGAGCCTCCGATTACTTTGGTGGAAGCTCGAGCGGCCCTAGTTCTCCTTCGCGAGCGAGGGGGCAACCCGTTCGTGAAAGCTCGCGAGCGCAGTGGGGTTATCGTTGCGCTCGTTGAACTTGTAATTCCTCCCGTCGCGCACCTTCACGCTCAAGTTTTCCTTGTCGAGAGAGAACGCCTCCACTTCGGATAGGGCGACGGAGAAGGCGTCTTTGTGCGGGGAATCGTACTCGAGCTTGGCTGCACTCGCCCGGAGAACGCCTTCACACGAGCCGATGCGGTGCTTGTGTTTTACCGCCACCGCTTCGTTCAACGCGGCGAGCGGAGACACCAGATCGATCTTGATGTCACGCTCGCCGCTCTCGACCTCGAGAGTCTCGGTGCGGGTCTCGTAGCCGTCGGCCGAAACCGCGAGCTCATGCCGGCCGGGCGAGACGTTCGAAAGCTCCAGGGGCGTCGTCCCCCGTTCCTCGCCGTCGAGCAAAACTTTTGCCCCGGGGACGTTCGCCTCCACGCGAAGGGTTGCGAATGCGGCGACGAGCTTGGCGCGCACCACCAGTTGCTTGGACCCGAGATCCACCCGTTTCTCGAACGACGTATAGCCAGCTTTTTCCACTTTCACGCTGTATTTCCCGGGAGTGAGATCCGAGGCTTTGTACGGCGTCGTACCGACTCGCTTGCCGTTCAAGAGAACGTCCGCACCGGAAACGTCGGAGCGGATCTCGAGGGTACCGGTCGTAGGAGCGTCAGCTGCTGCCGCCTCGGCCTCGGGCGCCGCTTCCGCCAGCGCACCCTCCGCCGGCTCGCTTTCGACTTCGAAGGCCTCCTCGAACTCGGGAGAAGCGCTCGCAACAGGAGGTGACGTCTTCTGATTCATCCAATACCAGGCAGCGGCACCCGCAACGGTCAAAACGAGAGCGAGAACCAGCACTGGGCGCGCTCCCTTTCGAGCGGTCTTTGTCGAGACAGCGGGTTTGGCTCCCGCTCCCTGCGGCTGGTTCGGCTGGTTCGCGTCGGGTTGGACCGCGGGTTTCTTGGTCTGGGGATCTTTCTCACTCATGGCTCCGTCCTTTCACAATTCTCGCCCCGTCCTCATAAAAAGACGGCCCCGGATTCAAAGATGCGAGAACGCGGCGAAACTTTGGAAGCAATGAATACAGAGAGGCCCCGATGGGCCCCAGCTACGTCGACTCGGTTTTAGATGTTGTCGTAGTCACCGTACTCGAGTCACGATGGATTGTCAAACCATCTCTTAGAGGGCCGATTCTGCTGGCTAAGGACTTCGCTCCTTAATTACGCTAACGAATGGGAATCAACGCAAACGCGCAAGGAACGCAAGGGCGCATAGAAGGAAATCCAATACAAGGGAGATACGGGGACAGGAGGAGATAGGGAGATAAATCGGCCAATAGGTCCTGATTCATCTCCCCATCCCCTTTCTTACTTTTTTTCCAACCCCTTTGCGTCTCTGCGTTCATTCCCCATGTGCCCGTAGCTTTGGAGCGATACGTGACCGTATTAATGGAATCCTGTACTAAGGCGCCGCTGCCGCTCGCTCCGGCCGGTCGAACTTGGGTCGGCCCTCGGCCGAGGCGAGATCCCAGCTCGTCTGGTGGACGAGCTTCGCGATCCGCTCGAGCTTCTCGTACTCGATCTTCTCCGGCCGATCGAACTCGGTGTGATAGTCGGGATGAAGGCCGGTATGGAAGAAGAGAGAGGGAATGCCTTTCTGTAAGAACGGCCACTGATCGCTCCGCCGAAGAAGGTTCGACTCGTTGTTGTCGTAGCGCATGAGGAGCTCGAGCTCCACGAGCCGGTTCGATTCTTCGACTCCCAACGTCAGGTCGCGACTGTAGGTGTGGCCAAGGATGTTGACCCGATTCCGATTCGACTCCGCCGTCTGGACCTCGAGACCGCGAAAGCGCCGTCCGCTGCCAACCGGCACTTCCTCGTTGCGGCCGATCATGTCCATGTTGAGCGTGGCGATGGTTCTTTCAAGCGGCACCAGCGGGCTCTCGGCGTAGGCCCAGGCTCCGAGAAGCCCCCGCTCCTCGGAGTTCCAGGCGGCGAAGAGAACGCTTCGTCGCGGACGAGAGCCCTGAAGCACAGCCTCGGCGTAGGCCTCGGCGATCGCGAGAAGCGCGACGGTACCCGAGCCGTCGTCGTCGGCTCCGTTGAAGATCCGCGACTCGTCCGCCCCATCGTGGTCGTAGTGCGCGCAGACCACGACCCACTCGTCTTTCAAGCGCGGGTCGCTTCCCTCGAGGGCGGCGACGACGTTCCGGTCGGTGATGCCCTCCTGGGCGACGCTCGCCCGGACCGCGAGCCGGAGCGACGGAACCGGGAGGGGAGTCGCCCCGCCGGAAGCTTCGGAAGGCCGCGCGAGCTCGTCGAGAGTCTTCCGCGTGGGCTCGAGGATAGCCGCGGCGACGGTCGGGGAGATCGCGATCGCGGGAATGCGCACCGAATCCGTCCAGCGCGCGAGGGAAAGTCGGGGCATGCGGCCAGGCGTCTCGGGCCATGCCTGCTCAGCGAGCTCCGTGAAATTCACTTCGCCGGGATGGTTGTGCACGTCGGCGACGTATAGTATGGCGACGGCCCCGGCTCTCTGCGCGTAGAGCGCTTTTCGGAGATCGCGCGAGTACTCCGAGGCCACGACCCCATCGAAGCCGCTCTCAGGATTCTTCTCTCCCGGCTCGTGATCGAAGACGAGGGCGATCTTTCCGCGGAGGGCGTCGCCCTTGAAGTCGTCGTGGCCGAGCTTTCCCGCGCGGATTCCGTAGCCGGTGAAAACCACTTCGCCCTCGGCGCTCCCGCTGGCGCTGAAGCTCTGAGGGAAGAAATCCTGCTTGAGGCGATAGGTGAGCGCCGCCCCGGACGCCGCTTTGAGCTCGACCGCGTTCGTTTCGCCGAGACTCGCCTTCGAGAGCACGTAAGGTTGGAAAAAGGACTCCTCCGGACCCATGGGCTTCAGGCCCAGCCTCTCGAATCGAGAGCGAATGAAGAGGGACGCGATTCGGTTCTCGGGGTCCTCGGTGAGCCGTCCCCGCAATTCATCGGAAGCGAGGAAAAACAGATCGGCTTTGAGCGCCTCCTTTCGAATGGTGTCGTTTCCCGGAGCTTGTGTCTGGGCCGCGAGTGGAGAAGCGAGACAAAGGGCGAGCGCGAGATAGGCTTCCTTCATCCCGGTAATCTATT
>Ga0326597_10006219_pt1 | contig 16407 bp, 14 predicted proteins | sample RVTome_12_FD_203789 | JGI IMG/M metagenome (GOLD analysis project Ga0326597, IMG submission 203789) | Soil microbial communities from uranium-contaminated site in the Upper Colorado River Basin, Wyoming, United States - RVT100D185 | ecosystem: Environmental > Terrestrial > Soil > Contaminated >...
CGTCCACGGTCAAGACCTGACCGGTGACGTAGCCGGCCTGGGCGGACGCCAGGAATGCGACCATGTGGGCGACGTCCTCCGGTTCGCCAAACCGGGCCAGCGGGATCGATTGAAGCGCCGACGACTTGACCGCCTCCGTCAGATTCGAGGTCATGTCGGTCAGGATGAATCCCGGCGCGACCGCGTTGACCGTCACGTTCCGCCCGCCGAACTCCTTGGCCAGCGACCTGGTCAGGCCGATCATGCCGGCCTTGGCGGCCGCATAGTTGGCCTGGGCGGCGTTTCCCACCAACCCGACCACCGAGGTGATGTTGATGATCCGGCCCGCGCGCCCCTTGGTCATCGGCCGCGCGGCCGCCCTGCAGAAGTTGAAACAGCCCTTCAAGTTGACCGCCAGCACCCGGTCGAAGTCGTCCTCGGACATGCGCACGAACAGGCCGTCCCGGGTGATCCCGGCGTTGTTGACCAGGATAGACAGCCCGCCGAGCTCCTCGATGACCTGCCGCACCGCGCCGTCGGCCGCGTCGAAATCGGCGACGTCCGCGCCGAGCGCCAGCGCCCTGCGTCCCAGCGCCCGAATTTCTTCGGCGGTCGATTCCGCCCGCTCCGCCGTCGTGGCCAGCACCGCGACATCCGCTCCCGCCTCGGCCAGCCGGACCGCCACGGCCCGCCCGATCCCCCGCGAACCGCCGGTGACCAGGGCCACGCTGCCTCTCAGATCGATCGTCATGGGATTCTGCTCGCTCTTCAAGTGTAGGTCCGAACATCCTCGAGCCCGACCACATTGATGCCGGTCGACCCGGGCGCGCCCTTGCGCAAAAGCCCCGTCAACACCTTGCCCGGCGCCGGCTCCACGTAGGTCGTGATGCCGAGATCGCTGAAGGTCCGCAGGGTCTCCTCCCAGAGCACGGGGCTGGTCACCTGCTCCGCCAGGTAGGAACGGATCAGCTCCGGGTCCTCGACCAGCCGGCCGGTGACGTTCGTCGCGAAGGCGATCGCGGGCTTCTGAATCTCGACCGAGGCCAGCGCATCACGCAGCGCGACCGTCGCGCTCTGCATCAGCGGCGAATGGAACGCGCCGGCGACCTTGAGCCGCACGGCCCGGCGGATTCCGAACTCCTGGCACTTCGACTCGGCCAGCTCGAGCGCCGGCAGCGCTCCCGAGAGGGCGATCGAGCCGGGGCACAAGTAGTTGGCCGGCACCAGGACGCCCGCTTCCGATCCGGCCCGCGCGAGGTCCGCGGCCTGTTGTCGATCGGCGCCCAGCAGGGAGAGCATTCCGCTCGGGTGCGCGCGCGAGGCCTCGGCCATGGCGGCGCCGCGGATCTTGACCAGCCGCAGCGCGTCCTCGAGCTTTAGCGAGCCGGCGAACCAGAGCGCCGTGTACTCTCCCAGGGAAAGGCCGGCCGTCGCCCTGAAGCTCGATCGGTCGAGCCCGCGCTCGACACGGAGCGCTTCCATCACCGCCGCCGAGACGGCCAGAATCGCGGGCTGGCAGACGTCGGTCGCCTCGAGCCGTTCGGCGGGCCCCTTCAGGATCAGCCCGCTCAGGTCGAAGCCGAGCGTCCGGTCGGCCAGATCCAGGACCTCGCGCGCCGCCGGGACGGCCGCCACGATCTCGGCCGCCATGCCCGGATGCTGGGCCCCCTGGCCCGGAAAGACGAGCGCTCGATTCGTCATCGTCACCACTTCAAGCTGATCGAGGCCCAGGTCAGGCCCGCGCCGAACGCGCACATCACCAGCAGCTTGCCCTGGCAACGGTCCAGCAGCCCGGACCGGCTGGCCTCATCCAGGCCGATGCCGATCGAGGCCGCCGAGGTGTTCCCGCACCGTTCGATGTTCACGAACATCTGATCCTCGGCGAGGCCGAGCCGCTCGCGGGCCGAATCGATGATCCGCAGATTGACCTGGTGCGGCACCACGTAACCGAGTTCCAGATTCGAGTGGCGCCGTTTTGCTTCCTTCACCAGCTCGACCATCTTGCTCACCGCGAATTTGTAGATCTCCCGGCCGCGCAGGCGCATGTAGTGTTCGCGGTTCTCCACCGACTCGTGCGACGACGGCCTCAGGCTCCCGCCGGCGGGAATCATGATCACGTCGGCGCGCTCGCCGTCCGCGCCCAGCGATCCGGAGAGGATCTCGCCCCGCTCGAAAGTGTTCGAGACGACCGCCGCTCCGGCGCCGTCCCCGAACAGGATGCACGACGCGCGATCCTGGTAGTCGGTGATCCGCGAAAGCGATTCGACCCCCACTACCAACACGTTGTCGGCGGCGCCGGTGGCCACGAAACCGGTGGCGGCGTTCAGCCCGTACAGGAATCCGGAACAGGCCGCCTGCACGTCGAAGGCGCCGATCTTGCGGGCGCCCAGCCGGTGCTGAATGAGGCAGGCGGTGGCCGGCAGGACCAGGTCGCCGGTGACCGTGGCGACGATGATCAAGTCGATCTCCCGGGCGGTCAGGCCGGCGTGGTCCAGCGCCGAACGCGACGCGGCCAGGGCCATGTCGGACGTCATCTCATCGGCGCGGACGATCCGCCGTTCCTTGATGCCGGTTCGGCTGATGATCCATTCGTCGGACGTATCGACGAGGGCCTGCAGATCCTCATTGGTCAGCACGCGCTCGGGAAGGTAGTGGCCGGTACCCCGGATGCCCGCCGGACGGAGACCAATCATGCGCCACCTCCCCGGCCTTCTGGAGCTTCCGGACCTTGCTCCGGAACCGGACCTCCCCCACCATCGGACGCGCGCGTCTGGAGCGGGCTCCGCGCCAGACCGGAAACGATCTTCTGATTCACCTTGGCATCCAGATATTGCCTCGAGACTCGCAGTGCGTTGGCGACCGCCCGCCGGTCGGAACGGCCGTGGCAGATGATGATCAGTCCGTCCACGCCGAGCAGCGGCGCGCCGCCGTACTCCGCATAGTCCGTCTTGGCGAACAGCGCCTTGCCGACCTGCTTCCAGACGCCGCCCTCGGCCTCGTGGGCGTGTTTCCGGACCTCCTCGGACAGGAGTCTGCTCATGAACGAGCCCAGTCCCTCGGAAACCTTGAGCACCACGTTGCCCACGAACCCTTCGCAGACCACCACGTCGCAGCGCCCGGAGAATAGATCCTGCCCCTCGACATTGCCGATGAAATTGAGACTGGACGCGTTGAACAGGGCGCGGGTCTGCTTGATCAGCGGCCCGCCCTTGGCATCTTCCTCGCCAATGCTGAGCAACCCGATCCGGGGCGCTTCGATGCCGTCGACGCCCGAACGGTAGGCCGAGGCCATTTGTCCGTAGGCGTAGAGATCTTCCGGCAAACAGTGGATGTTGGCGCCCACGTCGATCAGCGTCACCGGTCCTCCGGCGGTCGCGAACGTCGCCGCGATTCCGGGCCTTCGCACTCCCGGCAGCAGTTTGACGAGCAGCGTTCCGGCCGCGACCATGGCGCCCGTGTTGCCGGCCGACACCAGCGCCCCGACCTGGTTCTCCCGCAGCAGGCGGGCGCCCACGACGATGGATGAGTTGCGCTTGCGCCGCAAGGCCAGCCCGGGATGCTCGTCCATGCCGATGACTTCGGGGGCGTGGTGGATGTCCAGTTCGTGCGTCGCGGATTGCTGCTTCAGCTCGGCTTCGATCCGCGGCTGGTCCCCCACCAGAACGAGGTTCTCGGCCTCGACGAATCCGGCGAGAACGGCTCCCAGGGCCCCGGCAATCACTTCGGTGGGGGCATGGTCGCCGCCCATCGCATCGAGTGCGATCTTCATCCAACGGCCTCGTGTTGGAGTGCCATTCCTCGCGAGCAGGTGTCAGGTGCCGGAGTCTTCAGACTGCGGAATGACTTCGACGCCGCGATAGTGGCCGCAGGAATCGCAGACGGTATGCGGTTTCATGGCGCTGCCGCAGCGTGGACAATTGCTCAAGCCCGGTGTCTTCAAGGCGAGATGCGAGCGCCGCTTGCGCTTCCGGTGTTTGGAGGTCTTGCGCTTGGGGACGGCCATGTCTTCGCCTCGGCAAATCCGTGGAAGGGGTGTGCTGGACAGTCAATGCGGCACTCGCCGCGAAATCGTGACATTCTAGGTCGCAATGACGGTGGATCAATCCAAATCTGAAGAGTGAGCCCGCCCCCCGTCCGGCGACCTCAATCGCCGGAAGCGGCCTTCAGACGGGCTTTGAGGTCCTCCTCGATCTGCTTCAGCGCCGCCGGCAACGCCTTCAGGTCAGACCCCTGGCCCTGAGCCATGTTCGGCCGCCCGCCGCCACCGCCGCCCAACGCCTGGCCGAGTTCCCGGCAGATCCGACCCGCGTCCAGTCCTTTGACGATGGCCTCCGGCCCACACGCCACGACCACCGCGATCTTGCCGCCTTCGACTCCGCACAGCAGCGCCAGGCCGTCTGAGTGCTCCTTGACGATGCGATCCGCCAGGCTGCGCAGTTCCTGCTGGGCCACTCCCTCGAGAGTCTGGCGGAACAGGCGCACGCCGCCCAGGTCCAGACCGCCCTGGAGCAGATCGCCGGCCGCCTTGCCGGCCGCCTCCCGGCGATTGCGCGCAATCTCCTTCTCCAGCCGCGAACGTTCCTTGATCAGGCCCTTCACGCGATCGGCGAGTTCCTCCTCGCGGGTCTTCAGCAGCTCCGAGAGCCCCCGGGAGAGCCGGAAGTTCTCCTGGACCGAGCGCAGCGCCTGGCGGCCGGTCACCGCGAAGATGCGCCGCACGCCGGCGGCGATGGCGTTCTCGGACTGGATCCGGAACAGGCCGATCTGTCCGGTGCTCGCGCAGTGTGTGCCGCCGCAGAGTTCGACGCTGTCGAACTCCCCGCCGCGGTGTTCGTCCAGCACGCTGACCACCCGCACGGAATCGCCGTACTTCTCGCCGAACAGCGCCATCGCGCCGCCCTCTCGAGCCTCCTCGTACGACATCTCGCCGGTCTGGACCGGCAGGCAACTCAGCACTTGCTGGTTGACCAGCGCCTCGACCTCCTCGATCTGCTCGGCCGTAAGTCCACCCTTGGCGGTGTAGTCGAACCGCAGGTATTCGGGGTGCACCAGCGATCCGGCCTGGGTGGTGCTCTCTCCCAGCACCTTGCGCAGCGCCCAGTGCAAGAGGTGCGTGGCCGTGTGATTGCGCATGATGTCCAGCCTGCGTTCCGCGTCCACGCTGACCGTGACCGTGTCCCCCAACGCCAGCACGCCGGCCTCGAGTTCGACCTGATGCAGGTGGTACCCCTCGACCTTGCGGGTCTCGACGACGCGGGCGCTGCCCGCGGAGCCGAACGAGAGCCGCCCACTGTCTCCCACTTGTCCTCCGCTCTCGCCGTAGCACGGAGTCCGGTCCAGCACCACCACGACACTCTGCGCCCGCTCCCCGGCCGAGCCCTTCGCATCCCCTGAATTCCCTGAGTTCATTGATTCCATTGAATCGAGGAGTTCGCCCTCGGACGAGAGCAGCGCCTCGACGCGCGCTTCGCCGGTGAGCTGCCGGTAGCCCGTGAAGACCGTCGGAGCGACCCGTCCCTTGAGCTTGCCCGCGGGGCCGGTGCCGAAGATGTCGCCCGACATCTGGGAGCCGGCGCGGGCCCGGTTGCGCTGGGCCTCCATCTCGGCCAGGAACTCCGCTTCATCCACCTGGAAGCCCTGGTCTTCGCACGAGCGCCGGGTGATGTCGAACGGGAAGCCGACCGTGTCCCACAGGAAGAATGCGTCCTTGCCCGAGAGCGTCTTCGAGGTGCTCTTCTCGAGCAGGGCCGAGAGGCGCTCCGAGCCGATCCGGTAGACCTCGGAGAAGCGCTCTTCCTCGGCGGCGATGGTGTCCTCGATCAGGCCCTGGCGTTCTTCGATCTCCGGATACGCACGGCCCAGGGCCAGGACCACGCCGGGCACGATCTCGGCCAGGCCCGGCCGGTCCCGGCCGAGTTCCAGCAGGTCCACTCCCGCGCGCCGGATGATCTTGCGCACGACGTAGCCGCGGCCCTCGTTGCCGGGGCGGACGCCGTCGGCGATGCAAAACGTCGCCGCGCGCACGTGGTCCGCGATCCGCTTGATCCTCACGTCCGCGCCGGGGTCCCGGCCGTAGCGCTGCCCCGCGGTCTCCTCGATCCGGGCCAGGATCGGGGCGAACAGATCGGTTTCGAAATTGTTCGGCTTCTCCTGGAGCACGCGCAGCATCCGTTCGAGGCCCGCGCCGGTGTCGATGTTCCGCCGCGGCAGCGGCTCGAGCTGGTGCTCACCCTTGCGATCGAACTGCGTGAAGACCAGGTTCCAGATCTCCACGAACCGGTCGCTGTCCCCGGCCGGATCGGACTGAACGACCTGCTCGAGAGACGCGTTCGGACCGAAGTCGAAGTAGATCTCGGAGCACGGCCCGCACGGGCCGTTCGGCCCCTTGGAAGGCGCCTCGGCCGGCCAGAAGTTGTCCGCTTCTCCGTAGCGCCAGATGCGGTCCTTCGGAATGCCGATCTCCCGTTCCCAGATCCCGGCCGCCTCGTCGTCGTCCAGGTAGACCGTCATCGCCAGCCGTTCCCGCGGCAGGCCCAGCTCCTGCTCGAGAAACTCGATCGCCCAGCGAATCGCCTCCTGTTTGAAGTAGTCGCCGAACGAGAAGTTGCCGAGCATCTCGAAGAACGTGTGGTGCGAACGGGTCCGGCCCACGTTGTCGAGGTCCGGCATCCGCAGGCACTTCTGCGACGACGCGGCCCGCGTCAATCCGGGCGGTCCCTTGCCCAGGAAGGCGTCCTTGAACTGGTTCATTCCGGCGCCGGTGAACAGCACCGACGCATCCCCCTCCGGCACCAGCGAATCGGAGGGGAACAGCTGGTGGTCCTTCTTCCGGAAGAACTCCAGAAAACGGCTGCGCAGCTCGTCGGCTTTCATCGGTTCACGCTCGTCGGATCCGCTCAACCCTTGGCGGGCGTCTTCCCCGCGGTCTCGCGGGCCGACAACCGGCCCACGTCCGGACTCGCCGCGGCAGGCGGCTTCGGCAGCAGCGCTTCCCGCACCTCGACGTCGATCTGCCGCAGGAGATCGGGATTGGCCTTGAGCGCGTCGATGCTCCGCTCGCGGCCCTGTCCCAGCCGCTCGCCCTTGTAGCCGTACCAGGATCCGGACTTGTCGATCACCTTCTTGTCGACCGCCAGGTCGAGCACGTCGCCGATGTAGTTGATGCCCTGATTGAAGATGATGTCGAACTCCGCCTTGCGGAACGGAGGAGCGCACTTGTTCTTGACCACGGTCACCTTGGTGCGGTTGCCGATGCTCTCCTCTCCCGACTTGATCTGCCCGATCCGCCGGATGTCGAGCCGCACCGAGGAATAGAACTTGAGCGCGCGGCCACCGGTGGTGGTTTCGGGACTGCCGAAGAACACGCCGATCTTCTCGCGGATCTGGTTGATGAAGATCACCGTGGTGCGGGCCCGGTTGATCGCCGCGGTCAGCTTGCGCAGGGCCTGCGACATCAGCCGCGCCTGCAGCCCGACGTGGGCATCGCCCATCTCACCCGCCAGCTCGGCCTTGGGCACCAGCGCGGCGACCGAGTCGACCACGATGATGTCGAAGGCGTTGGAGCGCACCAGGATCTCGCAGATGTCGAGCGCTTCCTCGCCCGACATCGGCTGGGAGACCTTGAAGCGCTCCCCGCTGGTGTTCACGCCCAGCTTGCCGGCGTAGACCGGGTCGAAGGCGTGCTCGGCGTCGATGAAGGCCGCGTAGCCGCCCGCCTTCTGGGCCTGGGCGATGACGTGCAGCGTCAGGGTCGTCTTGCCGGACGATTCCGGGCCGTAGATCTCCACGATGCGCCCCCTGGGCAGCCCCTTGCCGCCGAGAGCGATGTCCAGCGAGAGCGAGCCGGTGGAGATGCCTTCCTCGACCTGAAACTCGCCGTCCAGACTCATGATCGCCCCCTTGCCGTACTGGCGCTCGATCTGGGAGAGGGCCGCCTCGACGGCCGCCGCCTTGGCCTTGGTCTCGGAAGTGTTGTCGGTTCTGGTCACCATGCGGATGTCTTTCGTTGGGTCAAGAGGCGCTGATCAAGGGCCATGGGTCATGTCGTGTCTGGAGTCGCTGTTCGGCGGCCGGAGCCTGCTTCCGTCGCTTCCGGTCCTTCCGGTGCTTTCAGCAGATCCTATCAATCGAGTCCGCCGCCGGCGACATTGCCATCGGCGAGTTTCAGTTCGGCGACCACCCTGTGGACCGCCCCGTCCGGACGCAGCTCGCTCCGCATCAACAGGACCGCCGTCACCGGCTGGACGAAGAAGCAACGCCCGGCCAGCTCGGGATCCACCAGCGCTTCCCGCGGGCGGCCCTTCATCCGATCGATGCGGGCCAGCGTCACGTGCGCATGAAACGGGCGCTCCTCCGGGGGAAAGCCGACCGCCTCCAGTTCCGTGTCGATCCGTCGTTTGAGCCGCTCCAACTCGGGAGCCGCGTCACCTCCCAATCCGGTGCATCCGGCGAACAACACGCGGGGCGGCCCCCGCGGAGGGAAGCAGCCCAGGCCGGCGCACCGCAGTTTGAAGCGGCCGACCTCCCGAGTCGCCGCAAAAAGCCGCTCGGTCAACTCCGGAATCCGGCTTTCCGGCTGTTCTCCCAGGAACCTCAGCGTCAGATGGAGGTTACGTTCCGGCACGAAACGCAGCCGAACTCGTCGCTGTGCCTTGGGCGCGGGCAGGCGGGCGAGCACGGCGCGGTGGGCCGGATCCAGCCCGATCGCCACGAACAGCCGCATCACACCGTGATGAAGCGCACGAATTCGTGGTAGCGATCCCAGATCCGATCCTCGGAGATCCGCAGGAAGGGCGCCAGGGAGAAGTCCTCGACCACGAACGAGGACATCACCGTGCCGAAGACCATCGCGCGCCGGATCGAGCCGTCGTCATGCACGTCGTTGCGCGCGAGATAGCCCATCACGCCGCCGGCAAAGGAGTCCCCCGCGCCGGTGGGATCCTTGACCTGGTTCACGGGAAACGCCGGCAGGGCGAAACGGGCCCCGTCCCGCGACAACAGGAACGAGCCGTACTCCCCCTTCTTGATGAGGACCAGCCGGGGTCCCATGGTCAGGATCTTCTCGCCCGCCGCCACCAGGTTCTGCTCGCCGGAGAGCAGTTTGGCTTCGCCCTCGTTCAAGGCCAGCGCGTGGATCCGCGTGAGGAGCTGCTCGAGCTCGGGCAGCGCGGTGGAGATCCAGAGGTTCATCGTGTCGGCGACCACCAGCGCCGGATCGTCGATCTGGTCGAGCACCTTCAACTGCGACTCGGGCGATCCGTTGGCCAGGAACACGTAGCGGCTGTCCCGGTAGCTCTCGGGCAGCACGGGCCGGTAGTCGTCATAGACGTTCAGGTGCACATCCAGCGTCTCCGCCTCGTTCATGTCCCCCTCGTACCGGCCGGACCAGGCGAAGGTCTGCCCCTCCTTGCAGGTCAACCCGTCGAGATCGATCCTCCGCCCTTTCAGCATCTGGATGTGTTCATCCGGAAAGTCGCCGCCAACCACCGACACCAGCCGCACCGGGCTGAAGAACGACGCCGCGCACGAGAAGTAGGTGGCCGACCCGCCCAGCACCCGCTCCACGGCCCCGAAAGGCGTCCTCACGGAATCGAAGGCGACGGTACCGACGACGAGCAATGACATGGCGGCGCTCCCGGGGGCGGTTTTTTCGAGCAGGAGGTTGCGGGCGATTATGACCTGCACCTGTCCCACGATCAAAGGATCAAAGGATCAAAGGACCAAGGGATACTGGGGTCATGGGATCGAGGGGAGTTGCGACGAGGAAGGCGGGCAGCCCGCTCAGACCAGCCGATCGGCCTCGTGCGCGAACTCCTCGACCTCTCCCCGGGAGACGCGGTCCTTCTGACTGATCAGGCAGATGCCGCCGATCAGCGAGATGATGAGCTGACACATGCGGTAGATCAGGGCCAGCGCGAAGGCCTGGCCCGAGGAGACGCCCTGCGTGCCCCAGAAGTAGATCACCGCCATCTCCCCCACGCCCCATCCCGACGGGGCGATCGGCAGGGCCATCACGATCAGGGTGATCGGCACGATCGCGTAGTAGGAGAGGAACGGCACGTCCAGCTCCATCCCAAGGCCGCTCATGCCGATCCCGCTGATGATGAGCAGGTGTACGCCCATCGACATGATCAGATTCCACGCCACCAGCCGCGCCCGGAAGCGATAGAGAAAGGCGGCCTGGTCGATCTTCTTGACCAGGCCCGACAGCGGCAGCCGGCCGAGCAGCGCATCCAGACGGATCGCGCGGCGGATGCGCCGGGAGAAGAAGACGCAGCAGAAAGCCGCTTCGACGAGCAGCACTCCGTAGATCCAGGGCGCGACGGCGGCAAACGCGCTGGGATAGAGCGGGATCGTGAGGCCGGCGACGAGGGCCAGACCGGTCAACCCCAGGATGCGGTCGAGCAGCACGGTCAGGATCGCCTCGGTCTTTTGGCGGGGATGATCGCGCGCGATGTAGACCGCCTTGACCACGTCGCCGCCCGTCAGACCCGGCATCAGGTTGTTGAAGAACAGGCCGATGAAGGTCAGGTCGAAGGTCCGCCGAAAACTGCTCGCCAGGTTGTCGGCCCGAAGCAGCAGGTGCCATCTGAGGGTCGCGAGCAACGATCCGAGAAACAGCAGCACCAGGGCCAGCAGCAGGAACAGCCGGTTCGCGGTGCGGATCACGGTCAGGATGCCCAGCTCGACCCGCGGCTGCCTTGCGGGTTTCAGATTCAAAGGCGCCACGTAGATCGAGTCGCCATCCGTGGTGACGACGCGGGCGATCCGATCGTCCTTCAAGCCACCACCCGCGTCCAGTTCCACGATCAAGACGCGACCGTCGCCGGCCGTTTCGAACGTCAGGCGGCCGGCCCCCTCACGGTCGATCACCGAGCCGGAGAGCATCCGGTCCTCCGCGGGAACGGCACCCGGCAGGATCAGGTGGTCCCGGATCGGCACGATCCAGAGCAGGAAGCCGATCAACCCGACGGCCACGCCGATCTTGATCACCGGAATCCAGCGCTGGAACGCGGAAGGCCCCCCGGCAGCGGTCTTCATTCCACCCACCGCACCTTCGTGGTTGCATGCCGGATGTCGGCGCATTCAGCGCAATAGAGCTCGAGCAGTTCGTTCGCGAAGGGCCGCCACTCCACGCCCAGCTCGCGCAGGCCGATGGCCGGCACCGGAACGCCCTCGGTCTCGATGTTCAGGGCGAAGTGGAACAGCGCCGAGATCGGCGACACGGTGGCGACCGAGATCGAAGCCTTGCGCCGGTCGATGAACAGGTCGTCGCCCCGGACGACGACGCGGGATCCCGAGCGCTCGCGGAGCAGGTCGGCCGCGAGCCGCGCGAACAGGCGCTGGCGCAGGACCATCTTCTCGAGCGACTCGCCGAAGGCCTCCGCCAGGAAGTGCGCCATCTCGGGCGAGTAGATCCGGTGGCCCGCGACCAAGTCCTCCACGTCCACCATGGTCTCCTCGCCGACCTCGCACGCGCCGCAAAAGGCGATCACCAAGTCGCCCGAGATGCCCGTCTGCTCGTAACCGAACAGCGAAGTGAGTTGGGAGCCGTCGTAGTCGAGCGGTTCAGAAAGCACTTGGATGCTCGGTGTCATCGGAGTCCCTCCCGTGTCCACCACTGACGCCACCATTCGGCCGGCGCGGGATCCTCGCCCGGCAATCCGATCATGCGCGCCAGGACTCCGCGGGCGTGGAACGAAACTCCGGGGTCTTGATGTTCGACGCAGTCGTAGACGGCGCGCAGCAGTTGCGGTTCATCGCGCAGCCGAAAGGCGTAGGGGCCCAGCGCTTTCAGCGCCGAAAGCAGCTCGCGATCCGATTGCCGGCGCGAGAGCAGCACCACGTAGTCGGGCAGCACCTGCGGTCCGAGGGCAAGAAGGGCGAGCTCCGCCGCCAGGGCCCGCACGGTGGCGCTCGGATCGGCGAGCCCGAAGGTCAGCCCCTCCCGGACCTGTTCGGGCGGGCCGTCTGGACCGTCTGGGCCGTCTGGGCCGGCGAGCAACGCCAGGCCCCGTAGCGCGCTGCAGCGCACCGCCGGGGCGGGGTGCCGGGTGACCGCCAGCAGGAGCGCGTTCAGCACCTCTTCCCGCTCGGGGCCGGGATCGGGGGGCGCCTCGTGGAGCAAGACCACGCCCTCCAGCCAGAGCGATTCTATCTCACCCTGTGGCTCACCCTGAGGCTCACCCGGCGACTCGCTCGAGCGATCGGCCGGGAGCGTCCGGGCTGCCTCGCGCAACTTCGAAAGCGCCGTCGCCTTGGGCGCGCGGCAGCCGTGACTGGTCGAGAGGAGGATCAGCAACACGAACCCGAGTGACGGACGAATGGCCATTGAATGGATGGATGGAAACCGGTCTTGGGCGAGGGGGCGAGGGACACCCCGCACGATGCGATGGGAATCTTAGGAAACTATCCCGGATTGCCGCGTGTTTTCCGCCCCGCCGCTCAGTCGATCTCGGGCGGGACCCCGGCCCCGCCGGTCGTGTAGGTCGTGCCGCTGTCGGCGGCCATGCCGCCGTTGCCGGCGTAGTCGATCCGGGATTGGCTCAGTGAGCAATCGGTGGCCACCGTGCTCTGGCCGCCGCCGTTGTCCAGCCCCTCCGCCGCGAAGTTCCGGGCCACGCACTGATCCAGAGTGTTGCCCGTGCCGGTGATGTCGAAGCCGTCCCGGTCTCCGTTCCTGGCCACGCAGGCCGAGAGCTGGTTGCCGTCGCCGTTGATCCGGAAGGCGTCGTCGGCTGCGTTCTTGACGCGGTCTCCGGTCAGTTGATTGCTCGCGCCTTCGATGATCACGCCGGCGCCGGCCACTTGGGAGATCCGGTTGTTGCCGAGCACCAGGTTGTCGCCCTGGCAGTGGAGCCCCTGGAAGCCGAGGTCGGCGATTCGATTCCGTTCGACCCGCGCGGCTCCGCTGCTGGTCGCGCCGCCCCACGTCCGGATGCCGGTCGTCCCGTGGGCGCCGTCGCTGACGCGGTTCCTCGAGATCAGGTAGTCCTCGCCGGAGACGAAGATGCCGCTGCCGTTCTGGAACTCGGCGACGGTGTTCCGCCGGACGACCGCCGTGTTTCCCAGGCACTGGATGCCGATGGTGAACTCGTCATGCAGCCGCAGGATCGTGTTGTTCGAGACGGCCGCGCCGGCTCCGGTCAGGACGATTCCGGCGGCGGTGCCTCCGCCGCCGCCCAGCGCGATGATCTGATTCGCCAGGACCGCGGCCGACGCACCGGTGACCTGGATGCCGTAGCTGTCCCCGCCGTCGCCGCCCGCGGAGGCTTCGATGCGGTTCTCGATGACCCGCGCGCCTTCGCCGGTCACGAAGATGCCCTTGAACCCGCCGGAAGGACGGATCAGGTTGATCACGCTGTTGCGGGTCAACTCGGCCCGCGCGCCGGTCACCCGCAGGCCGACGGCGGCGTCTTGATCGAGGTTGCGGAGCCGGTTCCCCACGAGTCGGGCGTCGTCGCAGTCGAGCGCCTGGATCGCGCCTCCGCCGGTGACGGACGAGTTCTCGAGGAGGTTCTTCTGGATGAACGCCGCGTCCGCGTTTCGGACCTCGATCGAACCGCCGGCCTGATTCGCGCGGAGCCGATTTTTCGAGACCCGCGCGCGGCCGCCGCCTTCCGAGTCGACCGAGATCCCCGCCGAGGTGCAGTTCTCGATACGGTTGCGGGTGACGACGGCCAGCGGCCCGTCGACGTCGATCGCCGGCGAGCTCGCGTTCTGGAGTCCGGTGAACGCGTTCTGCGAGACGCGGGCGCGGGCGCCGTCGACCAGCACGCCCTGGCCATTCGACCGGAAGCGGCACGCGCTGATCACGGCGTCATCCCCGGTGATCCGGATCGGCCGGCCGCCGTTCTGGAACTCGATCCCGCGCACCTCGACGCTGTCCTCGACGGCGGTGAGCTGGTCGTGCTGTGCTCCGTCGAAGGCCCCGTCCCAGATCGTCCCGGGCAGCCCCTGGAACACCAACCGCTTGGTGCAGAGGATGCTCTCCTGGTAGCGCCCCGGCGAGATCACGATCGTGTCCCCATGAAATGCCGCCGCGTTCGCGAGCGCGATCGTGGGGTGCGTGCCGGGCACATGGAAGGTCTCGGCCCGGGCGGTGGCGGCCAGGGTGATGAAGGGTCCGATCAGCAGGATTCCGATTCCGGGCAAGGCACGCATGATCCAGCTCCAGTGGCGTCGATTCCCCGGGGCGAGCGTAGCAGGCGGTCGCCTTTTTCAGCCAGCTCGAACCAGGAATGGCCCAGCTCCCGAACGTCTGGCCCCTTGCATGGAAGCCCCAGGTGATGCAGATCCTTACCGTCTCAGGTGTGCGCCGCGAAGCTGCGCCAAGGCTTCTTCCGCACGCTCCGGGTGGCCCCGGAGATCAAGGCCGGAAGCGAACGCGGCCCGCCGGGTCTCTCCGGCGGGCCGCTGTCGATCGGAGCCGCTTCGCTCCGAAGTGAATGGTGGAGGCGGCGGGAATCGAACCCGCGTCCCAAGGCGCCGCTGACCGAACTTCTACGTGTGTAGTCGATTGACTGTTTCTCGCGCGCGGGCAGCCGGTCGACAGGCATCCCGCGCGCCATCCCGTGCGTCTCGCCCGTCCGGTCCGGGATCCCGGTCAGGCCAGCCCTCAAAGCTGTCGCCATCCAGTCCCCGAGGGCGGGGGCCCGGGCGGCGTCGCTACGCTAGATCAGGCAGCGAGGGAGTAAGCGGTGTTGTCCGCAATTACTAATTTCTCCGGTTTTTAACGGGGCCTCCGGAGAACCCCGACACGCGATTCGATCCACGGAACAGCCCGGTCGAAACCAGATCGCCCCCATGGTTCGTCGGCCACCACTATAGCAACCTCGCCCGTCAATGTCCGCGCTGGCGTCGTCCTTCGGCCCGGGCGATCTCCCGCGCGGCTTCCTTCTTGGCGGTGGCCTGGCGCCGGTCGTGGAGCTTCCGGCCCTTGCCGATGGCGATCTCCACCTTGGCCCGGCCGCCCTTGAAGTAGACCCGGAGCGGCACGAGCGTGAAGCCGCGCTCCCGGCTCTTGACCGCGATCTTCTTGATTTCGCGCCGATTCAAGAGCAGCTTGCGCCTGCGCTTCGGGTCGTGGTTCAGCCGGTTGCCATGGGTGTATTCGGCGATCTCGGCGCCCTTCAGGTAGATCCCGTCCGGCTCCGCCACGGCGAAGGCGCCCGCCAGGTTGCAATGGCCGGCGCGGAGCGACTTCACCTCGGTTCCCAGGAGGACCAGGCCGGCCTCGAAGGTCTCGAGCAGGTCGTACTCGTGGCGGGCTTTGCGATTGGTGGCGACGATTTTCAGGCCGTCCGCGTCCGCATGGGTTGCCATCTCGGCGTCCATGTTACCCGTGTGTTACCAGTGCGCCGCCGGATTCGTACGATGGGCCTGATGAAGCTTCCTTCCCCCGCGTTGTTGATCTGCCTGGCGCTCGGCTGCGCCGGAAACGGTCCGGAGCGGACCTTGCCGTTCGATACGCGCCCGGCCATGCGGTCGATGCTGGAGGATGCGGCCGAGATCGCGCGGGTGCTCGGGTCCGGCCGGTCGCTGGATGCGCTCCGGCCCGCCCGGCGCCTGGCCGACGTGCGTCTCGGCGAGGGGCAGCCGCGGCCGGCCGAGTTCCAAGAGCTTCAGGAGCGCTTCCGGGACGCCGCGGCCGCGCTCGCCGACGCGCTCGACAGCCGAGCCGGGCCGATCGGATCGGACCGGGCGGACCAGCAGGAGCACGGGGTCCTGTTCAAGCGTGTTCTGGAACGTTGCGACGCCTGCCACGTCCAGTACCGCCCCGGCGGGATCTCGGGCCTCTGAGGTCGTGGGCCCTTGATCGGCCGCCCGGGCTCGACTAGAGTCTCCCGCTTCGGCCGAAGTGGCGGAATTGGCAGACGCGCTAGATTCAGGTTCTAGTGTCCTTACGGATGTGGGGGTTCAAATCCCCCCTTCGGCACCAGTCAGATCGGGACGCGCCGGGCGGCAGACGCCTCGCGCGTCCTTTTTTTTCGAGTCCGGCCAGAAGGGCGGAGGAGCGGAGGAAATGGTGCGGGGGAGTGCCGAAGTCATTCCATTCGGGTGGCGGAGGCGATGACCTGGCTGCGGACTCTGAGGGCCGGGGGGATGGTGGCCAGGAGGGCCAGGCCGATGGCGACGAGGGGGACGCAGGCGGCGTCGAAGGCGGTCGCGGCGTAGCGGACGTCCAGTCTGGAAATGACCCGGATCGCCTCCACCAGGTCGTGGGAGATCGGCAGGCCCGCGGCCAGCGCCAGGGCGCCGCCGACCAGTCCGAGGGCGGCGGATTCGGCCGCCAGCAGGCCGCCGAGCTGGCCGGCCGTGAAGCCGAGCGTGCGCAGCAATCCGATCTCGCGGCGGCGTTCCAGCAGGGCCACGGTCAGCGAGTTCCAGAGGCCCACGAAGGCCAGCACGGTGGTCAGGATCAGGATC
>Ga0326597_10006220_pt1 | contig 16405 bp, 21 predicted proteins | sample RVTome_12_FD_203789 | JGI IMG/M metagenome (GOLD analysis project Ga0326597, IMG submission 203789) | Soil microbial communities from uranium-contaminated site in the Upper Colorado River Basin, Wyoming, United States - RVT100D185 | ecosystem: Environmental > Terrestrial > Soil > Contaminated >...
ACGCGAGTGAAACTTCAACCAAAGTGCGACTAGTTTTGGCAGAAATGTCGCGAGAGCGAAGAGAGCTCCTGCTAATGAAGTATGTGGATCGCAAGAGAGTCAAGGAAATTGCTCAACATTGGAGTAAAACAGCCAAGGCAGTGGAGTCAGAACTATTTCGGGCGAGAGAGGAGTTTCGTGCTCTTTACGCACGAGTGGAGCCCTTGATCTCAAGCACGTAAATCGTGAGCTTGGGCCAACTCACGCAATTTAAAAAATTTAAACCATGAAACAAGCTCAATTTTTAGCCAAGTTAGTTGAAGAGGCTCGCTTACAAGCTCAGATCAGCTCTGCGTCGATTATGCCCAAACGCTTGGCAAAAGTAGCCTTGATTATTGGTCGTCACACTTGGAAAGTTTTATTAGTGGTTTCTGGATTTCTTTCTCTGCTCACCGAGGTTTGGTAGCGATGACATATCAAAAAACCCTTCACATTTTTGCTTCTTTTTTGTACTCCATTGGTCAAATTACTCAAGGGTTATTTTTTCATCCCTACCAAACCATGCAGTTGGTGGTGAGAGAAAAAGTTTTCTTTTGGCTGACACTTTTGCCCAGCGCTGTTTGGGTAGTTGCCCGCTTGATTTGGGGCTTGGTTATTGTGCCTCTGGTACGTTTGGTTTTTTCTTGTAGCCAAACCGGCCTTGCCATTTGTCAGCTAATTCCATTTTTTGCTCGCTGGTTGTTGTATTTTTGCGTGTTGTGGCAATTGATTTTGCTATATTTATTAGTTCGATTTAGTTACGCTTTTTTCAAAAAGAAATCATGAAAGTTGGCGAAATTATATTTCAGCACTTCCGTTTGTTTGAGAAAAAGCACATTAATTTCAATGAAGTAACGCTCCTGGTGGGGGACAATGGTTCTGGCAAAACCTCAGTGATGGAAGGGCTTTATTTGCTTTCTCATGGCGTGAGTTTTCGTGCCGATAAAATTGATGAAATGATTGCCTTTGACCAAGAGTTGGCCAGAGTGAAATTACAGCTGAGGGGAACTGAAAATACAGATAGAGATATTTTGGCAGTGACCCTAACGCGTGGCTTAGTTGGTGGGGCTCGTACTCGCAAGCGCTTGTTTGCCATCAACGGTGTAGGTAAAAGTCAGCAAAAATTTGTTGGCCAGTTTTACTCAGTTGTTTTTCAGCCAGAAGATATGCGTTTAGTGGAAGGTTCTCCTGGTCGGCGACGCTCATTTATCGACGAAGTGTTGAAAACAACTGATTTCACCTATGTTCAATCACTTCACACCTACGAACAAGGACTGAGACGGTTGAATAAATTTTTAGAGCAGGTACGAGAAGGAGATCAGCCACAATCAGTTTTGAAGTACTGGGAAATGTTGCTAGTCAAACACGGCCAAGTTTTGCAAACAGTGCGAGCTGATTTTTTTGAATTTTTACGCACGATGAGCTCGCCACTTGAGTTCGACGTGCGCTACATAATTTCTGAAATTTCTGAAAAAACTCTAGATATTCGGCGCGATCGCGCCATTGCCGCTGGCCACGTCTTGGCGGGTCCACATAAAGATGATTTTGAGATTTTATTTGCCAGCCATCGCTTGGAAAACCGCGAGCTATCAAGCTATGGTTCTCGCGGTCAACAGCGCTTGGGCGTGTTATGGCTTAAGCTGGGCGAACTTAAGTTTTTGGAGGAAAAAAAACAACAAAAACCACTACTGCTTTTGGACGATATTTTTTCCGAGCTTGACGAACACTCTGAAGAATTGGTTTTGGAGTTAATTGGCAAATATCAAACGGTGATTACCACAGCCAATGAAGATACGCGGCAATGGTTGGAGGAGAAATTGAAGAACATGACGGTAGTGGAGCTGACATAATAGTAATTAAAGAAAAAAATGATTGTTCATATTGCTTTATTCCGTTGGAAATCAACTGCCACCAAGATGGAAATAGAATATGTGATGGCACAAATTTGTGAGTTGAAAACAAAAATTCCTGGCTTGATTGATATTAAATGCGGTGAAAATTTTTCTAAATGAAAAAGGGCTACACACATGCTTTTCTTGTTTTGGCCAAAGACAAAAAAGCTCTTGATGATTATCGAAAACATCCTGATCGCGCAGTGATTGCCGAAAAATTGATATGATAGATGCCAACTCAATTGGAATTGATTTTGAAGATAATTGAATTTAAATCGTAGACTTTTCTTCCCAAAACACAGTTGGAATCGCTTCCGCCAAATCACTGGCATTGAAATTGGGTCCGGATTTTTTGAACAACTTATCCCCCGCTTTTTTATTGATGTAACTACCAACAACACAAGCAGTGAGTGCGTCGTTGGTGCAGTAAAGCGCGGCGACAAGGCCAGCCAGTACGTCGCCGGTGCCACCCTTGGTCATGCCAGCGTTTCCGCCCTCGATTTTGATCTCGACGCCGTCGCCGCGCACGCTGTCCACTGGGCCTTTAAGTAACACCACGGCTTCAATTATTTGACCGTCTGTTAATTTGTTTTCCACGATCTTCATTTCTCGTAAGTGGGGCGTAATAATATGATGTCTTTTAAGCAAGCCGGGTTTCACCATTTGCAGGGCGCCCGCGTCCAACACCCATTTTTTTTCAGAATATTTTTCAAGCAACTCATTGGTCAGCTGTTCAGTTTCATTGGAGCGCTCCATTCCTGGGCCGATCAAAATGCAATCAGCTTCTTTTATGTAATGTTCTACCTCTTTTCGCGGCACCACAATGCCATTCCAAAAATTTCCCTTAGCCTCTTGAATCAATTGATTGTTGCTGGGAATTGAGGAGTAAAAAACCATGTCCACAAAGTGCGAGGCGACATCCAAACTCCACTTACTGGCGGCATGAAACAATTCAGAGCCGCCGATAATCAGCAATTTGCCATTTTGGCCCTTATGAGAATCAGGCGCTGGCAGATTGATCTTTTGTAAAAAAGGCTTTAAGTGGTCTGGGATCATTTGGTTTTATTCTTAATTTCTTTTTCAGTTTTATGTTCCAGCGTTTTTTGAATACGCGCCAATTGCATAGTGACCACTACGGCCAACAGAGTCATGACGATGGCGTAAACAAACAACGAAATCACGCCATTTTGCTCACCCAGTAGGGGAGCGATGTATGTTTCCACTGCACCCTTGATCGCTTCATTCCAAGCTAAGGCTACCACCAGTCCAAAACCACTGGTTGCCAGAACTACCACGTTGGTCACGATCGCTAGAGGCATATCCTTGATTGATTCGGGAGTTTTAATTTTAGCCATCGCCGCATTATACCAAGCCGATTGCTTTGGGCGAACTAAGATTATTCCCGCAATTTTACCGCACAATTCCTGCATGATCTGGAAACTTCCTTGCACAATTTGCCAAGATTACTTTACAATATGGTCAAAATGTATCAGCCGCAGTTTCGCATTACCAACAACCTCCTCACTTACATTGCCAACGTGGAGGCCAGCAAGGCCGTGATCGACAACTCACCACTCGTTCCTGCTTGGGAGGCCAAATTTCGCGATGACGCTTTAGCGCGCACCGTCCACTACGGCACCAAAATCGAGGGCAATGATTTGACCAAAGATCAAGCTGACAAAGTAGTTCAGCTCAAAGGCGTTTCCAATCTCAAAGAAGTTTCAGAAAAAACCGGCGTTACCGCCCGCGAGCGCGACATTCAAGAAGTGATCAATTACAGAAACGTCTTATTATGGATCGATCAGCAAAAAGCGCTAGAGCGTAGACCAGACATTTCTTTGCAAACTTTGCGCACTCTTCACTCGTTAACCATGAAGGGTTTGCTGGACGAAAAACTAATCGGCCATTTTCGCCAAAAACAAGTGGTGGTGCAAGGAGTCGAGGGCAGTGAGGTGGTTTTCCGTCCACCGGTTTCAGTCGAAGTGCCGTTCTTGGTAGATGAGTTATTCGCTTGGATCAACAGCGCCCCAGCTCAGCAACTTCATCCTGTTTTTCGCGCCGCCATCGTTCATTATCAGTTGGCCTACATTCACCCCTACGTCGAGGGTAACGGCCGCACCGCCCGGGCCTTGGCAACCCTACTGATGTACTTACTCGGTTACGATTTCAAACGCTTTTTTTCGCTGGAACAGTACTTTGACAATGATGTCGATCGCTACTACAAAGCCTTACTTTCAGTTCAACAGCAAGGAGGAGATGTCACCTTTTGGCTGGAGTATTTTTGTTACGGTTTGGCCGTGGAGATTGATAAAGTCAAATTTCAAGTCCAAAAACTTTCCAAAGATCTCAAGATGAAAAAAGAACTTGGTCGGCAAGTAGCACTCTCCGAGCGGCAAATTATTTTACTTGAACTCCTCCAAAATCAAGGCGAAATCACCTCAGATGATGCCCAGGAAACTTTGCCTAACGTGTCAGTCGACACCATCTTGCGCGACGTGCGCGATCTCATTCAAAAGGGGGTTGTTAAAAAGCATGGAGTTACTAAAGGTGTGACGTATAAATTGGCGTAGTATAATCTACTTACCACTTACCACAAATATTAAAGAAAGGAAGAATGGTAGAAAAAGAACCTAGACCATACATTGAGAACGAAACTGCCATCATTAATTCCCAAGCTTTTTCTAAGGATTTTCCAGAACTACTGAAAAAAAACATAAAGGAAAACTTGCCGCTTACCTCAATGGCAAGTTGGTGGCAATAGGTAAAAATTTAGATGATTTAGCGATAGCGGTTTACACTGAACACGGAACCACTGGTTTTGAATATTTCAAAATTGAAAAGAAAAGGCCTCCAAAAAAAATAAGATCTCCCAGACGTGCAAAGAATGAATAAAAAATAAATGGGCTATAGTAATACAATAGCCTCATGACTTTTACTAATTTTGCTCAACAGCTCAAAAAAATCGAGGCGGTCAATGCCAGACTCACAATCACGGCGCATTTGGCCGACTTATTTAAAGAACTAAAACCAGAGGAAATTCCGCCAGCGGTCTATCTATCGCTTGGTCGCCTGGTGCCGGAGTATCAGTCACTAGAGTTTCAGTTATCCACCAAGATGATTTTGCGCGCACTGGCCAAGCACATAGCCAGAAACCCCAAAATTTTTGGTGGTGCGCCCAGCAATTTGTTTGATGAAGCCGACGACAATACTTACAACCAACAAGTCACCAAGCACTATAAACAGACCGGTGACATTGGTGAGACTATCGAAGAATTGTTGAGCGTTGGTTATCAAACAGGCGCAAAGCCCAGTTTGTTGGCAGTTTATGATCAATTGACCGCGATTGCCAAAGAGGGTGGTGCGGGCTCGCAAGAGCGCAAAGTAGAAGGTTTGATCGGTCTTTTTGAAACACTTGATCCTACTTCACTGCGCTTTATTGCTCGGATTGTGGTGGGCAAATTGCGCTTGGGTTTTTCGACGATGACGGTCTTGGACGCGCTATCGTGGACAAAACATGGTGATAAGTCAGATACGGCTAAACTTGAGGAATTGTATCAAAAAAAAGCCGATCTGGGCTTACTAGCTCAAGCCTATCTTGACTCCAAACATGATTTGAAAGACCTACAAAAACTTTACCAAGCCTCTTTAGGCATTCCCGTACTACCAGCTTTATGTCAACGCCTCAATAGCGCCGCCGAAATCATTGCCAAAATGCCCAAAGTAATCGTTGAGCCCAAGTACGACGGCCTGCGCATTCAAATTCACCTTGGCCTCGATGCTCGGGGCAAGCGTTGGGTGAAGTCTTACACTCGCAACTTGGATGAAACTTCGCACCAGTTTCCCGAACTTGAACGTGCTTTAGAAAAACTCAATTGCGAAACCTGTATTTTGGATGGTGAGGTGGTGGGGGTGGACAAGCAAACCGGCAGTATCGTTGCTTTTCAGCAAACCTCGACCCGGCGGCGCAAGCATGGTGTAGCGGATAAGGCTGAGGAATTACCGGTGCGTTTTTACCTGTTTGACGCGCTGGAAAAAAATGGCCGATCGTTGATTGACGTCCCACTTCACCAGCGCAAAGAAATCTTGCAGAAAATTGTGGGGGATGACACCAACACTTTTACCACTGCGCCGTTTATTGTTACCAGTGATCCTAAAAAATTGCATGACTACCACGTTGAACAATTGGCGCTCGGTTTGGAAGGGGCAGTGATCAAGCAATACGACTCGGTTTATAAAAGTGGTCGTAAAGGCTGGCGCTGGGTGAAGATCAAAGAAGACGAGGGCACTAGCGGCAAACTTTCCGACACGTTGGACTGCATTGTGCTGGGCTACTATCGTGGTCGGGGCAAACGGGCAGTGTTTGGTTTGGGCGCTTTCTTGGTTGGTTTGCTTGGTAAAGATGAGCAGATTTTAACCATCGCTAAGATCGGCACTGGTTTGACCGATGAGCAATTTAGAGAGTTGAAACAGCGTTTAGACAAACATGAGGTCAAGACTAAGCCCACTCGCTACGCCGTCCATAAAAACTTAATCCCTGACGTTTGGGTTGATCCGTCTCTAGTAGTAGAGATTGCCGCCGATGAGATTACTCGCTCGCCAGTCCATTCTGCTGGCAAAGCCTTGCGTTTTCCGCGGTTGATCAAATTTCGCGACGATAAAAATTGGCAAGACGCAACTACCATCAAGGAGCTGGCGAAAATCAAGATGGGTTAGAATTATAACTTTTTGAGTTGGTTGAGGATTTTTTTGGCACGAAGACGCTGGTTTTCTGAAACGGTTTTCAATAAGTTTTTAAGGTTTTGCAGAGAAGTTTTGGGCAGTTGGTCATAGTATTTGCCGCCTTCCATGCTGTAGCCAAAATCATTTTTTGAGAAATCTTTACCTCTCATAAAGTGCAAGGTGGTAACAATACCCATGCGCAACATTTTTATCATGCCTTCCTTATCCATCCTACGAGTGGAGTAGGTGTAAGTCGGGTTTTTAAACAACTGAAAAACTGCGCCTTTATTCACCAGTTCATTGACGAACTTTGAGTCTTCATAAACTTTTTGAGTCTCATCAAATTGAGTAGTTTTAGCAAGTGATCTTTGACAACCAATCAGTGCTCCAAAGGCTAGCGGTCTGCCGAACAGAAAGTTTAATTCCAGGGCGTAGTTGATGACTTTTTCGGCTGTTTTTTTTAATACCTCATTACTTTCTAAGCTAACCCAGCAACTAAAAACACTAATCTCTGGATTTTTTAGTAATTGTTTTTTTATCGTTGCCAAAAAATCTTTGAGCAATTGATTATCAGCGTCCATAAAAATTAACCACTCGCCTCGAGCCAGTTTGGCGCCGGTATTGCGCTGGTAGGCCACGTTTCTTTTTTTGACCACTCTGGTTTTGAGCTTGAGTTTTTTGGTAAATTCTTGACCAACTGCCAGAGTTTCATCTTCAGAATTGCCATCTACATGAATGACCTCAAAATCTTGAAAAGATTGTTTTACTAGATCTTTTAATAGTCGCGGCAAGTATTTTTCTTCATTCAAAGTAGGGATGATGATAGAAAAAAAAGGAGTTTTTAACATAAACAAAGCTTTTCAGTTCGTATATTGTAAAGCACGTTGCTAGAATAGCCTCATGAAAGCAATCATCGGTCTGGGAAATCCAGAATCAGAACACCAAGCTACTCGTCATAATGTCGGCTTTCAGGTGGTGGATGCCTTGGCTGACCAACTTGGTTTAACTTTAACCAATAACCTCAAGCTGTTGGCTCAGATTGGCAAAAATAAAAGTTGGCTGTTGGCGAAGCCGCAGACCTACATGAACCAGTCCGGTCGAGCAGTCCAGGCTATTTTGCAGTTTTATAAACTCTCGCCGAAAGATTTAATTGTTGTCCATGATGATCTAGACATTCCTTTTGGTTTTTACAAAATTCAACAAGGCACGGGCCCAAAAAATCACAATGGCTTGTTGTCTATTTATGAACAACTGGGCACCAAAGATTTCACTCACGTTCGCCTTGGTATTGAGGGGCGGGGAGTGGCAAAGGTCATGTCCGGTAAAAACTATGTACTGACGCCGTTTACTGATGAAGAGGCTTATCGATTAGAAACCGTGATTGGTCAAGTAGTCAAGGACTTGCTACCATTGTCTGGAAACCGTTAAGTAACACTCATGCCCACCATCAACTTTCGTCACTCTCACCATCTTCATTGGCCTCGCATCAACATTGATGCCTCACGCAATATGCGTATTTTATTCGGTATCCAAATGTTACGTGAGTTGGCCAACAAATTTACCCTATTTTTCTTGCCGGTGTTTTTGTTTCAACTGGGCCAAAGTACTCACTTTTTGAGTTCCTGGGGTTTAACTAATTTTCAAAGTGGGATTGTGCTGATGTCGTTTTTCTTGGCTGGCGCGCGCTTATCTGCTCTGTTTTTGACTTTTCCATCTGGAAATTTTATCCGTAAGTACGGTTTTACGGCTGGTTTGATTTTATCGCATTTACTCTATGCCGTTATGTTGGTGATGTTTAGAATGTCAGTAATAGATACACGCTGGTTGGCATTGGGGGTTTTTGCCGACGGAGTGAGCGCGACCCTAATGTGGGGTTGTTTCCACACTATTTTTTCCAAATATGCCCATCAAACCAGGATGGGTAAGGACTTGGGTTTTATTAGAATTTTGTTGAACCTGATTTGGATGATTGCTCCAGCCCTAAGCGGCATCATCATTTTTCTATTGGGTTACGAAATTTTATTTACAATCGGGTTAGTACTAGTGGGTTTGGTTATTATTTTGGCTGTTTTCTTGGATATACCCCTTGAGCGAGATGCGGTCAGCTTTAAAGAGTTGGGTTTTTGGTTGAGCGAGCGAAAATTTATCAAATTAAGTATCTCGATTGCTGGCAAAACCTTATATGACGTGGCGATTTTTATCTGGCCACTGTATGTGTTTTTATTGTTGGGCAATACTGAAAGAGTGGGGATTTTGTATAGCTTGTCGTTTTTGTTATCGATGATCTTGAGTTTATTTATCGGTGCCAAATTGGATAAGCGTGAACACAAGCGCCCCTTTTTTATTTCTGGCGGCTTGCTTTCTTTGTTGTGGGTGATTCGTTCACAAATCATTGGTTATTGGTCGATTGCACTAGTAGATGCTTTCGATAAACTAACTGGCAGTTTCCATTGGTTATTTTTTGACCGAGTCTTGATCAGCCGAGGCAAGGGTCGGGAAGCTTTTTCTTACTTTATTTATCGCGAAATAATCATTAGCGTAACAGTAGTAGTATTTTGGTCAATTTTCGCGCTAACATTTTTACTTTGGCCACTGGAGTGGAAAGGTTTATTTATCATGGCGGCAGTGGGAGTTTTGATGAGTTTGCTGATTAGTAAGAAGCATGAGTGATTTGGCTGATAGAATGGGCTGGCAATGTCAGACTCCAAAAAAAAGAACTCCGGCTTCCAACCAGTCCAATCCTTATTTGCTGATTTTAAGTTGGAAGATAAGGGTGGTTACATCACCCAAGAGTTTCAAGACTATGGCTATCGATTGGCAATCGAACTGGATGATCTGGAACACAAAGCTCTTTATATCAAAATGGCCAAACAAATAGAGCGGGGGATTTTGGAAAGAGCCCTCTCCTATGTCAGTGATTCACAGGCAGATAGCCGAGCCAAATTATTTATGTGGAAAGTCAAACAACTTCAAGATGAGATAAAGCAGGTTACAATAGACAAGTCACCAAACACATGAGACATACTTCCACCAGAATTATCATTTTCCTCCTTTTGTTAGGCGCAGTTTTATCTGGTTACAATTTTTTTCAAAGACCCTTCTTACGGCGCTTCAGTCAATCGGAAAAGCAGGAAGTTGAGAGTGAACCAGAAACTGACCCACTCCAATTAGCGCTCGACCAGCTTTCTGTCAGTGAAAAAATTCTTCAAACTATTGCTTTACCCATTGACCTGGACGAAGCTTCAGCCTCAGTCGAGGCTCGCCTAACTTGGTTGGCAAAAAATCAGCCTGGATTTACTACTATTTTTGGCACAAACTTAACGGCGGTAGAAATTACCAAGTTGACCGAACAACTAATGAGTCTAGCTAACCCTCACCCTGTTTTGACAGCGGTTGATCATGAGGGAGGAACAGTTCAGCGCTTGCGCGGCACTGGTTTTAGTTCTCTGCCCGCTTGGCGACAGATTTGTCAGTTGGAAACAGCAGAAAGAACAGAATTACTCCTTCAATCGGCCAAAGAGCTTAACCAAGCTGGGGTGCAAATTGTTTTTGCACCGGTACTAGACATTGCACGGGCGGGCTCTTTTTTGGGCAACCGAGCATGTACTAGTGTAGAGGAGGTAGCGGCCGCGAGTCGCGACTACATCACCAGTTTTGGGCAATTTGATATTTTACCGGTAATCAAACATTTCCCGGGTATTGGTTCTCTAATAACCGATCCTCACCAACAGCTTGATACCATTAGCTTGGGACAGTCAGATACGCTGGTTTTTAATCAAGTTTTGGGCAATTTTCCCAACCTAGGAGTAATGACGGCTCACGTGGCCATTCAAGATAAAACGGCCGGTCTGCCATGCAGTTTAAGCGCGTTATGTTTGGAGGCTTTTCCCACTCATTTTCCGCAAGCATTGCTTTTTACTGATGGCTTGGAAATGGCGGCCGCGGGACTGAAAGATCAGCCGGAGCAGGAACTGATGGAACAAGAGAGGTTAATGGAAGAGACAAGTTTAGTGGCAACATTGACAGAACCGCGGCCGCTATCGGAGCGAGCCAGCCTGGCTTTGTTGGCAGGCAATGACGTATTGGTTTTTGGTAAAACAGTCACTATCGCAGAGTTGGATGAGGTGGTTGCCAACCTAGTGGAGAGTTACGAGCGCAATGAGTTATTTGCCCAACGAGTAAATGCGGCGGTAGGCAAAGTATTACTGTTAAAATTGACTAAGGAAAACTAATAAAATGCTCTCACCAACTGAACCAACTAATCGATCCGTGGGTTTGAAAATCTTAGTGATTTTAGCTTATTTGTCTATTTTTCTCTTTCTCATTCCCCAAGGTTGGCATCAGCTCTGGTTTGCTTTGGGAGCGATCAGTGGAGCAGGGTTTTTGCTGTTAGATGAACGGCTCTTTGTTCGCTGGTATCGTGAACGGCCTACTGATCATTTTTTGGTTACCCGTTCGCCGCTGTTTTTACTCTCACTGCTTCCGTTGGCGGTTTTTGTGATGACCTCATCCGGTAGTTTTTGGGCCAGTGGCATGATGGGCAGTTTAGTACTGTGGTTATTGCTGGAAATGTCAGCCTTGCGGAGTGATCCAACTGCCTTTGATCGCCGGTTTTTGCAGGGCATCAGTGGCCAGGTTTCATCACCAGTTGTCAGCATTATTTTGTCAGTTGGCTGGGCATTTTTCGTGCTGATTAATTTGTTGATGATTTATTGATTTAATAAAACAATGAGTTGCAGTAACTATGACCCTATTGCCTAATAAATCGTTATTAGTAATTACTCTGATCATCTCTTTTTTAATATTGAGTTGGCTGATTGGTCAAACTAGGTTTAAACCAGTTGATTTGCTGAGTTTGCCCGACCACTCTGTCGTTGAGTTTCAACTTGATAAAAAGTCGCTTCAAGTTGAAGTGGCCAATACGCCCGGAAGTATCACTCGTGGTTTGGGTGGCCGAGACAATTTGACCACCGATGGCATGCTGTTTGTTTTTAGCCAACCAATTTTGACTACTTTTTGGATGAAAGAGATGCGTTTTCCGATCGATATAGTGTGGTTGAATAATGGTCAAATTGTGGGAATCGAACGGGATATACAACCACCGGTGGTCGGCACTCCTGATGACCAACTCGAGCGTTTTTCTGCTCCCAGTCCTGTGGATATGGTGTTGGAAACCACGCCCTACCTGATAGAAGATCAACTTTAGCGGCTCTTTTTTCTCTTGGTGAAAACCAGTATTATAAAGGGGTGACTGATTCTGCCCAACCTACTACTGGCTTGGTTCGTCGTTTAGTTGGTGACCCCAACTCGACAATTGGAGCGCTCATTAAACGCGGTGTTACTGGTGCAACTTCGGCTGGATTGGTGAACTCAGATAAAAAATTACCGGCGGACAACTCAACTGCGTCAGCAAAAACTTTAAATACTTTGGAAGAAACACTCAATCAAGTGGAAGCGTTATCACCTCCAACAGCCGAACCACCAATTAAGACAAATCCGTCAGTGACCAGTCGTAAAGAGGCTGTCGAAAGCGTTTCTTTGGACCAGGTGGCACTCGATGCGGCGCGCGGGGTGCAAGAAGCTGAGGCAGAGCCTCAGCCAGAGATTTCGCCGGAAGTGGAAAGTTATCTGCAGAAAGTGGAAGAGCAGAAAGACAGCGCGCCACAAGAAATTGTGATCGCCGACGGCAGTCAAACCACACCCACCGATCATCCTTATCCCGCCCAGCCTGTGGTGGTACTGCCAATTACCGCCGAAGAGGAAAAAGTGGGCGTCAAAAAAAGCCCTAAATTCAGCGTACGTTGGTTGGTAGAATGGAGTCGACGGTTGATGAAAGTTTTTATGGGTAAAATTATTTATCGACCATTGGAAGAAAGTAAGGCCTAATGTTTTTAGAACCCAACAATTTTATAACCAGTGTGTCCGCATTTTTTGTCAACCTGTTTTTATGGGTAGGCATGATAGCGCTGGTATTGATGTTGGGCTATCTGTTTTTACAATGGTTCAAGCACCGCAAGCGAGAATCTTACTCTCTGGATTTTGTTACTTTGCTAGTTCGGCTTCCCAAAGACAATGAAGTCAAAATAGACGCGGCGGAACAAATGTTTGCCGGACTCTACTCACTCAAACAGCAAGGGTTTTTTTCCTTTTTGAAACCAGAGGAAATTATCAGTTTTGAAATCGTGGGACTGAAAGAAGAAATCGCCTTTTATATCAGTTGTCCCAGAAAAATCAGGGACTTAGTTGAAAAACAAATTCATGGTGCTTATCCTTTTGCTGAGATCAAAGAAACCGACGAAGTCAATATTTTCAGCGAAAAAGGGCGGGTAGCTTTTGCCTCATTAAAGCTCAAAGAAAACTACTCTTTGCCTCTCAAAACTTACAAAGATTTGCCTACTGATGGTTTGTCGCTAATCACTTCCGCATTTTCCAAAATGGGCGAAGGAGAAGGTGCCATTTTACAGATTTTAATCAGACCAGAGGGCAACCGTTGGCATAAAAAAGGTAGAAATTACATCAAAAACGAAAAAAAACGTGAAGCCGATCCCCAAAAAGCCACTTATGGTCATGATCCCAAAGAAATGGAGGCAGTTACTACCAAAGTAGAAAAGCCGGGTTTTAGAGTCTCACTGCGCATTGTTGTCTCCTCATCACAAGAAGCAACTGCTCGGTCGCATCTTAATAACATTGTTGGGGCTTTTTCCCAGTTTACCTCGGCTTATAACCAATTGTGGCGCGCTCGTTTTTATGTCAAATATTTATTCATGATTGACTTTATCTATCGCTATATGCCGCTGTTTAATATTGGTGCCTCGATCTTGAACACGGAGGAGCTGGCAACAATTTTTCACTTTCCCAACAAAACCGTAGAGACCCATCACATTAAGTGGTTGCGAGCCAAAAACGCCCCCGCCCCTCACCAAGTGCCCAACGAAGGCCTTTTTCTGGGTAAATCTTTATATCGCGGCGAAGTTCGTGACGTGCATATGTTGCTTAAAGACCGCCAGCGCCACATGTATATCATCGGTAAAACCGGCACTGGTAAGTCTGAGTTTTTGAAGGAAATGATTATGCAGGACATCATCAAAGGCGAAGGCGTGTGTGCCATCGACCCGCATGGTGAGTTTGTGGAAGAAGTTTTACAGCTTTTGCCACCAGAGCGAGCGGAGGACGTGATTTACTTTAATCCGTCAGATCTGACTCGTCCGATGGGTCTTAATATGATGGAGGCAGACAGCGAGGAACAAAAACACTTTGTGGTTAGTTCTATTATTGGTCTGATGTATAAACTCTACGACCCCCACCGTACCGGCATTATTGGTCCGCGTTTTGAGCACGCGATTAGAAACGCCATGTTGACGATTATGTCCAAGGAAGGTTCGACCTTTATTGAATTAGTACGAGCCTTGACTGATCAAAAATTTGTCGAAGAACTCTTGCCCTATGTTAAGGACCCGGTGGTCAAGCGCTACTGGACTGACCAGATCGCCCAAACCAGTGATTTTCATAAGTCCGAGGTCTTAGACTACATTGTCTCCAAATTTGGCCGTTTTGTGACCAATAAAACTATGCGCAACATCATCGGCCAGCCCAAAAGCGCTTTCAATTTCCGCCAGGCTATGGACGAGAAAAAAATAATTTTATGTAATTTGTCGAAAGGTATTTTGGGTGAGGAAGACGCCAAATTCCTTGGCTTGATTCTGGTGCCCAAAGTCTTGACTGCCGCCATGAGTCGCCAGAACGTACCGATGGACCAGCGGACTGATTTTTTCCTTTACGTTGATGAGTTTCAAAATTATGCCACTGAAGACTTTGCCACTATTTTGTCTGAGGCTCGAAAGTACAAACTTAACTTAATTGTTGCCAACCAATTTATCGGCCAGATTGATGAGGAAGTCAAAAATGCTGTGTTTGGTAACGTTGGCACTATTATTTCCTTTAGAATTGGGGTAACTGATGCCAATTTTCTTCAGCACGAATTTACACCGGTTTTTAACGAAACAGATCTAGTAAATGTGGAAAAATACCATGTTTATATCAAAACTATTGTTAACAATGAGCCGATCTCTGCCTTCAGTATGTCGCTGGAGAAAGACATGGATGCTATTAAAGCTCAGATGAATCCCAAGTTGGCGGAGATGATCAAACAATTATCACGCTTGAAGTATGGCAAGGATCGAGAGGTGATCGAGGCAGAGATTTCGGTGCGAGCGCGGCTGTAAGCTAATTAAGGTCTGGTTTTGTTTAAAGCTCACCGGCAAATTTAGCCACCGCAATAATTAATTTTAGCAACTCTTTGTTTTTAACATTTTTCCCCAACATTGCGAGCTGTTGCCATGCTTTGGTTTGCATGATTTTTCACCTTACGTTCGACTTATAGACTGTACTTATGTACTCACCAATTGGGCAGTCCCAATTGGTGGTGTTTTTTGTGATTTATGTCGAGACACAGCCTGAGATTTCCAGCAGAAAAGGATGAACAGACCCGGGTAAAAAAACGTCGGACACTATTGCTAGAAAAAAGCCAGGATGTGAATTCAATGAAAGACTTTCAAGAGTTATTTTCGATGAACTTTTCACCAGAAATTGTTGGGCAGAAAAACATCGAGAATTTAATTGGTAGCATCAGTTTGCCAGTGGGGATAGCTGGTCCAGTCAAAGTGATTTCTGATGCTTTAAATGAGGAGATTTTTTTACCAATGGCAACGACAGAGGGAGCATTAGTGGCCAGTTACAACCGAGGTTGTAAAGTTATTACCCAGGCAGGTGGTGCGCAAGTGTTTGTTAAAAAAATCGGCATCACTCGTGCACCAGTCTTTAGTTGTAAAGATGGCGGCACTGCCCGGAAATTAGTAGTTTGGTTGGAAAAAAATCAAGCTAAATTGGCTCAGGTAACAGAGTCAACTAGCAAACATCTTAAGCTTTTGAGTTTCACCTGTTGGGTGAGAGGTAAATATGTTTTTGTTCGTTTTGTTTTTGATCCAGATCAAGCTATGGGCATGAACATGGCTTCGATTGCCCTACAATATCTTTGGGATGAATTTTTATCAAAACAAACCTTACTGAAAAAATGGCAAGTAGAGTTGACTTCATTATCGAGCAATGCCTGTGCTGATAAAAAAGATTCTGAGATTAACCAATTGCTGGGCAGAGGTTATGCAGTTCAGGCGGAAGTAGTGATTCCTCACGCTAAGTTAAAAAAGCTCTTGAAAGTAGCGGCCGAAGATTTTTTTCACACCCATGTAGTCAAAAATTTACATGGCAGTAGTTTGGCTGGCTCATCTTCACAAAATATGCACTTTGCCAACGGCTTAGCGGCGTTGTTTTTGGCGACTGGCCAGGATCCAGCACATGTTACCGAAGCTTCGCAAGGGAGCACTATTGTTGAGCTTCAACCAAAGGGTCTATATGTCTGTGTCAACCTTCCAGATTTACCCTTGGGAGTGGTTGGCGGTGGCACTTGGTTACCCGCTCAAACTCAAGCCAGAAAACTCGTTAGATCTGGTAAAACACTATCTAGCCAGCAGTTGGCGGCGGCGATCGGTGTGGGAGTCCTGGCTGGAGAAATTTCTGGTATTGCGGCTTTAACCAACCATAGTTTGGCGGGAGCACATTTAAAACTTGCTAGGTAAATAAAGTGAAAACAATATGATATTTGACAAAAAAATCGGCGTTGTTTCTTATGGGGCATATTTACCCAAATTTACTGTTTCGGCTGAAGAAATTGGACATGGTGAAGGAACCAATGGCTTGGGTGTGATGCAAAAAACCGTGGC
>Ga0326597_10006222_pt1 | contig 16404 bp, 15 predicted proteins | sample RVTome_12_FD_203789 | JGI IMG/M metagenome (GOLD analysis project Ga0326597, IMG submission 203789) | Soil microbial communities from uranium-contaminated site in the Upper Colorado River Basin, Wyoming, United States - RVT100D185 | ecosystem: Environmental > Terrestrial > Soil > Contaminated >...
AGCGCGCGTACAGGATGATGCCAGAAAGCGGCCGCAAGGTTGATGCGCTCGTGCAGCCGCAAGATGCAGGCTAGATTTCAGTTTTCTCCGAAATCTCCAGCGCGTCATCCACCTCGATACCGAGATACCTGACTCGGCTTTCCAACTTGGAATGGCCAAGCAGCAACTGAACGGCTCACAGGTTCGTCGTGCGCTTGTAGATCAGGGTCGCCTTTGTGCGCCGCATCGAGTGCGTTCCGTAGGCCGACGAATTCAGTCCGGCCGCATCGGTCCAGTATGCACGATCCGCGCATACTGGCGTGTCGAGACATGGGGCGACCTCGCCACCCTGCTCGGAAATGGGAACTAAACCCCGCGCAGATGGGACTTCTCAAGCCAGGCGGACACTGTCGTTCTCGTCGGCTCAGTCAATTCGAACTGCACCGGCCGCTGGGTTTTTCTCTGGATCACCATGGCTCGGGAAAGCACCTGGTTCCCATGACTGACTCCTTGGGTGATCGGAGTCTGATTTTTCGGAATGGACAGGAACGACTGCTAGCGGGAATGATGCTCTATGCGTACTGTCGGCCAAACGCGGGCATCAGCGCGCGGGGATATCAATCGATTTCGTAGCCGGAACACTTCGTTTCGTTCAAGTTAATCGTTCAGTGAACGGCACTACGGCTCCGGGGCGCGAAGGCGAATCCTATGGCAAGTAGGACCATGATCCAGACGATCGCGGGACCGGAAGGCAGATCCATAACGGTCGACAGAACAAGCCCCAGCACGTAGCCTAGGATACTGAGGACATAGCCGATAATTAGCTGATGCCGAACAACACTGCGTGTCGCCAAGGCAGGCACGATCAGCGTCGTAAAAACCAGGTATAAGCCGACCAACTGCACTGAAACTGTCACGGCACAGGCAAACAGAACGTAGAAGCCGATACGCCCAAACTCGCCGCTACGCACGAACCAGATGCCGAGAAGTACCGCGTAAACGATTGCCACTAGTGCGAGCTTTCCGGGACTGACCCACAGGATTTGACCGACTAGCAGGTCTTTGAGGTGTTCCCCGCCGTGCGGATTGCTTGCCAGAAGCAGCAGCGCGCCACTGGCGGCGAGCACGAAGCTCACGCCGATTACCGCTTCCTGCACCTCGGGCCACCGCTTTTCGGTCCACGTCAGGAGCATCGCCCCAGCGAGCGCAGCAAACAACGCGCACGCCTGTACTGCCCAGCCCAGAGGCTCAAGCCCGACCCAGTTTGCAAGGATCACTCCGAGCCCCGCGATCTGGGCAACCGCAAGATCGATGAAGATGATCCCGCGGTTCAGCACCTGGATGCCAAGCGGAACGTGGGTGGCGGTAACCAGAACACCGGCTACTAGCGCGGGCCACAAGATGGTCCAGTCGATTGTCGGGGCATTCATTTGGCAACCGTCAGTAGGCGAGACAGGGTGTCGTCAAACAAGCTAAACAGATCCTGCGCCTTGTCCGTGCCGCCGACGGTGAATGGCAGCGTGACGGCCGGAATCTTTGCGCGCTCGGCTAGCCACTCTCCGGCGCGCGGATCGTTATACGCCGCCCGTACGACAGCTTTCGCGGGATCCTTCGAAAGCCGCGACAGGAGCTCGCTTAAGTGGGCCGTAGTTGGCGGTAAACCGGGCTTCCGTTCAAGCACACCCACCTCGCGCATGCCGAGCCAGTTGATCAAGTAAGCCATGTTCTTGTGATAAACGACTAGTGCTAGCCCCTTGAGCGGTACCGCCTGATTTTCCCAACGTCCGGTGGCCTCGTGCCAGCGATCGAGGAATACTTTGCTCCGCGCCCGATAGTAAACGGCCTCCGCACCATCGAGTTGCACCATGCGCTCCGCCAGTGCTGTCGCTACTTTTGCGATATTGCGCGGATCAAGATGAATATGCGGATCGCCGGCCGCGTGCACATCGCCCTGCGAACGATCGATCCGCAGCGGAATTTCCAGCATGACCGCATAGCGTGCCGCCTCGAAATACCCAGGCTGCCCAGTTCGGATTTTGGGATTGCCCGATTGGCTTTGAACCAGCGGCATCCAGCCCACTTCGAGTTCTGCTCCGGTACAAACCACCAAATCAGCGCCGCGCGCACGTGCGATGAGACTCGGGCGCGCTTCGATATGGTGCGGATCCTGTCGTGCAGTGGTCGCAACGTAGACCTTCACCTTATCGCCGCCCAATTCCTTCGCGAGTGCTCCCCATTCAGGTTCACAGGCAAAGATATTGAGCGCGGCAAACGTCGGTTGAGATGCCAGCACCGCAGCGAGTGCGAAGATGCATATAAGCCAGTTGCTCATGACCATACTTGCTCAGAACCTGTGTGCGCCGTGGGCGCCCAGGCTGTGGATGTACTGCACAAACACCTGATTGTCCGTGGCGCCGAAGCGCGATTTGTCAGCCACAAGCTGCAAACGCACGCGGCTGAATTCGGTCGGACTCCAGTCCAACATCAGCGTGTTGCGCGTGGGATCGTGCGGCGTTAGCACCGGAAAATCGGCTCCCGTCGGCCCCAATCTGTTCAGGACGATGCTGTTGTTGAGTGTGCCGAAATTCAGCCGATCGTAACGGTACGCCACACGCCAGCGCGGCATGAACTGGTACACGCCCTGCAGGTACCAGCCGCTCTGGCTGCTATTGAACACATCGGTGAGCGACCCGAACGTAGCGCTGCCGGCGCTGTCATCATACGTAAACCGGCCGTCCTGCCTTAGGCGGAAGTACTCGCCCTGCAATTTGAAATTGGTGTAGGTGGAATTTCTGTTTGGCGCCCACTTCAGGACCGCATCCGCAACCCACAGCTTGGCATCGCCGCTGAAACTGTTGGCGACCACGCCGCCGAGAGAATCAACGTCCTCATAAGCGCGGTCTTGTGGTGAGGTCTTGAGGTAGGATAGTCCAGCGCGCCACGCATAGCTTTCGCCAATGTCGTCACCAACGTGGGCGAATACTGCGCTGCCGCCGACGCCGTTCTTATTGCGCTCGGAACCCGGAAACTGGTCGCCGCTCGAGAGTTCCGCACCGAGTTCGAGGAAAATCGGCGCTGGCGCAAGCCATCTAAATTGCACGCCGTCATGCCGCAGTCGGCCACCAACAAACGCCTTGTACGGGAGCGGCGCGTCCTGGAAATCCCAGGCATGCTGGTGGATTTCGTTCTGATATCCGATGCCGGAGAGGAAACGACCGCCTTTGAGTGTCAATCCCTGCGGCAGGGCCAGGGTCTGGAAATAGGCCTCCTCGACCTCCACCTCGTTCTCCGGGGTAAGCGCCGTAATCGCCACACCACGGAAATATGGATCGACGTTGGCAGTGAAAATGAGTTCGGTTTCGGAGAGTCCAAAGCTGCGTTTCGGTGGGCCGACCTCGCCGCCCGATGGGATGAACCCGGTGATCTGAAAATCATTCGGGTCGCGCGACGTATCTGCATACGTGCCCTGAAGAATCAGGGAGATCGCGGGATTGAAGGCGTTTGCAGCGCCGCTTCTGGCGGCAGCGCCTGCTGTCGGCTCGATCCTCGCCGGAGTTTGTTCGGCCTTGCCGGCTTTGGCCTCACTCGCCGCTAGCCGCTTCTCTAGCGTCTGAATGCGGCGTTCATACGTTTCCTTCATCCGTTTTATTTCCTCGCGGATTTGTGCGAGTTCTGCGTCCTGCGCTTGCGCGGCGCAGGGTAATACGACCGCAGCCGCCATAGCGGCCAAGTTGCGCTTGAACATGGGGACTCTCCCGTCAACACAAATGGAAGACAGCAACCGGGGTTACCGATTGCGCTGTGTCGAGTCAGAAAAAAACGGGAGGACCGCGGGGGAGAGGGACTTGAAGTCGTCGGCCATTACAAGGACGGAAGTGAGGCAAGATCGCCTCGCCAACACCCTGTGCACCTGAAAGATGAAACGTGCCGGGCTGCACGCCGCCGAGCACCTGACTGAATGTGCCGTGCAGTCCACACAGATCGCCCTGGAGCGAGGCGTCCCCCTTGGCGGGTTGGTGCACCGGCGCATTCTCACGCGCATGCCATGCAGCGTGCGTGTAGGCGACCTGCTGTGCGAACAGCAGGAGGAGGACGTAGACGAGTTGTGTGAACCTACGCTTGGTCATGTGGCAGCCTGGCGATACTGCGCATAAGAGAACAGTCGGGCGCGGCCCCCAACGTTAGCGGTAGAGTGCCACAACATCGTTGGCTATTGCAATCGGGCATTTGTCGAGGTATCGGCGCTAGGATGCCTATTAGCAATTGGTTGCGACCACTTCGACCGCAACGCCAATGTCGGTCGGCATGGGGCATGTGTAGCTGGTGGTTTCACACTGGTGGTGGTTTTTGTGTGGAACGTCTCCTCAGGGTCGAGAGCGGCCGGTCGCAATCGACTAAAACGAATAGCGGCTTTGTGGCCCTGAGGTTAGAAATTGTCGGTCACTGTCTGACAGGCCTGGTTCCAATTTCTACATTTAAGCGTCCTCCCCCCGCTCGCAGGGAAGGGCACGATGGGAGGCAAATCAACCTTGCCCCCTCCCCGATCCTCCCCCGCACTACGCGCAACGGGGGGGGACGTGCAACCTGAATCGGGCCGACACACCCTAATTCGAGCTATCGGAGGGATAAAACCCACCTAGGAAAACGTGGTCTGTCCCCGCTCTAGCCGCAGCCGCCTTGCGGCATCTTCGGCGCGTGCGTCGTCGATCGCCAGCACTACCGTATCCAAATCGACAGGTTGCAGGCTTTGCTCGAAAAATCCGCTGAGTTGCACATTGGGATTCAAGGTTCCGTCCTGGTAGAGGGACCAGATCTCTTTTCCGTATGCGGTGGCTAGAAGTTCCGGAGCAAAGCGACCAAAATAGTTGGTCAGATTGCGGACATCACGCTCCAACATGCTGCTTGCATGATTGTTACTTGCGGCATCGACGGCTTGTGGCAGGTCGATGATGACCACGCCGGTACTGGAGAGCAGCACGTTGTATTCGGAAAGATCACCATGGACGACTCCGGCGCACAGCATACGTACGACTTCCATCATCAATGTGTAATGATGTTTGCGCGCATCCTCCGCGCTGAATTCCACATCGTTTAGCCTGGGCGCCGGATTACCGTCACTGTCCGTCACCAGCTCCATCAACAGCACGCCCTCGCAAAAGTTATAGGGGGTCGGGACACGCACGCCGGCGCCCGCGAGGCGATACAAGGCATCCACTTCGGCGCTTTGCCACGCCTCTTCCTGACTCTTGCGCCCATAGCGCGTGCCCTTGTCCATGGCGCGCGCCTTGCGAGTGTTCTTGGTCTTGCGGCCTTCCACGTAGTCGACCGCCTGGCGAAAGCTGCGCTTGTTGGCTTCCTTGTAGACCTTGGCACAGCGGGTCTCGTCCCCGCAACGAACCACGAACACCGTGGCCTCCTTGCCGCTCATGAGCTGACGGACGACCTCGTCGACCAAACCATCCTCGACGAGCGGTGCAATTCTGTGGGGGATTTTCATGCGTCCTTTTCGATGGGAATCGGCTTCAATGACCGAATAGTCGAACCGTGCCGCATTATGCGGCTTAGCGCGACGCTGGCCTACACATTTGATCAATCGAGCGTGCGTCGATAGGCCAACAGGCCGAAGGCGATCACCGCGCCCATGAAAGCAAGTATCGGCCATATGTTCGGCCACAGCTCCACGAAGCCATTGCCCTTGAGCATGATGCCGCGCACCAGATGCAGGAAATGGGTAAGCGGCAGCAAGCTGCCCAGCCATTGCGCCCACTCCGGCATGCCGCGGAAGGGGAACATAAAACCCGAGAGCAGAATCGAAGGCAGAAAAAAGAAGAACGTCATCTGCATCGACTGTAGCTGATTGCGAGCAATCGAAGAAAAAGTAATGCCGAGCGAAAGGTTGGCTGCAATGAACAGGAAAACCGACAGATAAAGCAGCGGCACGCTGCCCACCATCGGGACCTCGAAGATCACCAGCCCTGCCGCCAGCAGCAAGGTGACCTGGATCAGCCCGATCAGGACATAGGGCACGATCTTGCCCGTCATCACTTCGATCGGCAGCGCGGGTGTGGCGAGCAGATTCTCGAAGGTGCCGCGCTCGCGCTCACGCGTCATTGCGAGCCCGGTCATGAGGATCATCGTCATGGTGAGGATAGTGCCGAGGACGCCCGGGACAATGTTGAAGGCGGACACGCCTTCCGGGTTGTAGCGCCGGTGCACACGCACGTTTACCGGATCAGGGACGGGATTCAGGCGGGCCAGCGGACCTTGCAGATCTCTGGCGAGCGCGCTACGTACCGCGGGACCGAGCGCAGCGATCGCGTTTCCAGTTGCGCTCGGATCGGTTGCATCCGCCTCGACCAGCAGCACCGGTCGTTCTCCGCGCACAAGTTTCCTGCCGAAGTTTTCCGGAATAGTCACGACGAACTGCACGGTGCCCGCGGCAATCAGCCGTTCGGCCTCGCCCTCGTTCGCCACTTCACGCTCTATGCGGAAGTAGCCGCTGTTCTGCAATCCCTGGACGATGGAGCGCCCATAGACGCTGCGGTCGGCATCGAGTAGGGCAGTCGGTAGGCGCTTCGGGTCGGCGTTGATGGCAAACCCGAACAGCACCAGTTGCAGGATCGGAATGCCGATGACCATGCCGAAGGTCAAGCGATCGCGCCGCAGCTGAATGAATTCCTTGATGATGATGCCCGACCAGCGCGACCAGGACAGCCCGCCGCTCATTGGAAATTATCTTCCACGCCGTGCATCAGACCGATGAAGACATCTTCGAGGCCCGGACGCAGCGCTTCCCAGTGCTGTCCTGCGCTCGCATCGAAACGCGCGGCCGTTGCAGCCAGGGCTTGCGCGTCATGACCCACCACATGCAATGTGTTGCCGAACATGGTCACCTGCTCCACGCCAGGCTCCTCCCGAAGCTGTGCGGCAATGCCCGCCAGATCCGGTCCGGTCACGGCGAAACCGGTCAGCCGCTGCGCGGCGATGACTTCCTCGGCGGTACCGGATGCCAGCAAGCGGCCGTAGGCCAGGTAAGCGAGGCGGTGGCAACGCTCGGCCTCGTCCATGTAATGGGTCGAGACCAGCACGGTGATCCCATTCGCCGCAAGACCGTGAATCTCGTCCCAGAAGTCGCGCCTGGCCTTCGGATCGACGCCCGCGGTCGGCTCGTCTAACAGCAACAGTTTCGGTCGATGCAGCAGGCAGGCAGCAAGCGACAAACGCTGCTTCCAGCCGCCCGAAAGCGTCCCCGCCAACTGGTCGCGGCGACTGGCGAGTCCGAGTTTTTCCAGCGCATCGCGCACCACCGCGGCTCGCCCATGCACGCCGTACATGCGCGCAACGAACTGCAGATTCTCGCGTATCGTCAGGTCGTCCCACAGCGAGAAGCGCTGCGTCATATATCCGACTTCGCGTTTGATCGCGGCGGTCTGACGCACCACGTCGTAGCCAAGGCAAGTGCCTGTGCCGGAGTCGGGTCGAAGTAACCCGCACAACAGCCGAATGCATGTGGTCTTGCCGCTGCCATTGGGACCGAGAAAGCCGTAGATTTCGCCGCGACGCACTTGCATCGAAAGTTCACGCACGACATGTTTTTTGCCGAACGACTTGTTGAGCGCGTGCACGTCGATCGCCAGATCCGTGGCCATGGATCACTCGGTCACGACATCGAGCGGCTGCCCGGGCCGCAGGCGAAGCGCATCCGCCGTTGCTGGGCGCGCCTCGACCAGGAACACGAGCTTGGCCCGCTGCTCTCGACTGTAGATGACCGGCGGCGTGTACTCGGCCTGCTTAGAGATATAGGTGATCTTGGCGGCAATCGGCGCCGCGCAGCCATCGCAACTCGCCCGCACCGACTGGCCGATCTGCAATCCGCCGAGCGCGGTTTCCGGAACGAAGAAACGCATGCGCAGGTTATCCGGCGGAAGCAGGCTGACGATCGGACTGCCGGCCGGCACCCATTCCCCCTCCGAGTAGTAAGTTTCGTGTATTCGCCCCGCGCTCGGCGCATTCATAGCGCGTTGCTGCAACCGCCATTCGGCTTGCGCGAGGGCCGCGCGTGCGGCATCGACATCCGCGCGCGCCGCTGCGATTTCCTTGTCGCGCCCGATGGTCGCCCGGGCCGTCCGAATCTGTGCTTCCACTTCTGCCATCCGCGCCACATCGCGATCAAAGTTGGCACGCGCCACATCCAGGCTGGACTTCGAGATATACCCTTTGGCGTATAGCGCTTGGCTCTGCTCGAGTTGCGCAGCCGAGAGCTGGCGTGCAGCTGCCGCCTGCACCTCCTGGGCGACGATGGCCGCGATCTCTGTGGGCCGGCGAGCGGTCGTGAGATTAGCCATGCGGGCCTCGGCGCTGCGGACCCGTTCAGCCGCTTCGAGCCGCGCGGCCCGTTCGTTGTCGTGTTCCAGAGCGAACAACGGGGTCCTCACCTGCACCTCGGCCCCTCTGTCCACGAACCGCTTTTCGAGCGTGCCAGCGGCGGGCGCGGCAATCAGCACGTACTCGCCTTCGGCGTAACCCTGGTAGCCGGACACGCCGGGCTCAGAGCAGGCATAAAGCCCGAGAAGCACTGCGCCGGCCGCCAGCAACAGCGCGCATCGGCGCATGGACGCGCTCATCGCAAGATTCTCGCCACCCCTCACACCGTATTCTGGCTGCCGAAAATCACCGTGCATTGCGTGGAAAGGACCCCGCCGTTGCCGTGGGCCAAGGCAACGTCGCAGTTCTTGATCTGACGCGTGCCGCACTCTCCGCGCACCTGACGCACCGCCTCGATCATCACCAGCAGGCCATACATTCCCGGATGGCAGTAGGAGAGTCCGCCGCCGCTGGTGTTCACCGGTAGTTTGCCGCCGGGGGCGATCGTACCGCCCTCCACGAAACGCCCGCCTTCGCCCTTCGGGCAGAAACCGAGATCCTCGAGAAACAGGATGGGGTTGATCGTGAACGCGTCGTATAGCGACAGCATATCTATTTCAGCAGGCTTCAGCTTGGCCATCGCGAACGCCTTGGGTCCGGACTCGGCAGCCGCGCTCACCGTCAGGTCGGGCATGCTGGAGATATTCGCGTGCGATATGGCTTCGCCGGTACCAAGCACGTAGACGGGCTTCTTGTTCAGCGACTTGGCGCGTTCGGCCGAGGTCAATATCATCGCGCCACCGCCGTCCAGGACGAGACAGCAGTCACGCACGGTGAACGGATAGGAGACCATGCGTGCCTTCAACACCTGTTCGACGCTGAGAGGCTCTTTTTCCCAGGCCTTCGGATTCATGAGCGCCCACTGCCGAGCAGCGACCGCCACTGCCGCGAGTTGCTCTCGCGTCGTCCCATATTGATGCATGTGCCGCGCCGCCGCCATCGCATAAGCCGAAGTAGGCATGAACGGACGGTAAGGCGACTCGTAGGGGTTGTTCTCGCGAGGGGACGCCGCAGCGCGAGATACGGAACGCTGGGTGCTGCCATAGGCGATCAGCGCGACTTCGCATAAGCCATGCTCAATCGCCGCCTGAGCGTGAGCCACATGCGTCATGAACGACGAGCCGCCGATGATGGTGCCGTCGAAATACTTCGGCTTAAGCTGCAGGTACTCAGCGAGCAGCATCGGGGCGAAACGCACCTGGGTGGCAGCGGCGAACAGCCCGTCGACGTCGGAAAGCTTGAGCCCCGCATCGTCCAGCGCACGCATTGCGCCTTGCGCCATCAGGTCGACGGGGCTGGTGTTCGGGGCGCATTGGCCCAGATCCGATTCGGCGACGCCGACGGCCGCCACACTGCCTCTCACGGTGCCGCTCATTTGCGTGCCTCCACCGGCGTAAACACAGGGTAAGGCGGCTGCTTCTGGTCGCCGGGGTGGGTGCGAAACTGCACGCGCATGCCGATCTTGACCGCAAGCGGATCGATCTCCTCGACCCGGCTCATGAGGCGGAAGCCTTCGTCGACGTCGATCAGCGCGACGTTCAGCGGCGGCTCATCCTTGTAGTACACGACGGTCGTCGAGTAAACGGCGCCGAGACCCTTCGAGATGCGCCAATTCAGCGTACCACCGGTTACCGGCGCCACCGCGCGCGGATAGAAGATGGCCTCACCGGATTCAGTGACCTGATAAGCCAACTCGCCCTTTTTCAGGTGCTCGAGGTAGGCGCCGAGCGGGGAATGTTCCATTAGGGATTGCATGACGCTCCTTCAGCGCTGATTGACTCGGGTTAGATACGCCACTTTACTCGCGTTTGCTGGGTGCGGCTGCCTGTGGTCTCTCAGTGCTCTTTATTGCCCGCGCAGCCAACGCGTGAGTTCGCGCACGCTATGCAGATTGTCCAGGCGCTCGACGTGTTGCGCAATCGCTGCGGCATCGACCGCACGCGGCGCGTGCTTCGACAGACGGCGGAACTTCTCGGACAGTTCGTCATCGCTCAAGGGATCGGCCGCGGTACCGTGCGGGTCCAGCGTAAACGCTTCTTTGCGTTCGCCGTTCGCCAGATGAAGCTGGATCCTGGAACCAAAGCGTTCCGGATAGACGGCTTCGCTCTCGGCGTCAACGCATAGCTCGACGCGACCTGCAAGCGCGAGCTTCGCAGTATCGGCAATCGCGTCAAGTGCAAACGCGTTCGGATCGCCGGGGTCTGCGGTCAGCGCCATGGCTGCACAGTAGGGAATACTGTACTGCGCCTCCATCTCGTCGCACGGTGCGTAGTTCCCATTGTGCTTTACCGCGAATGCGCTGGTGCCGACGACGACCTTCTCGATCTCGGTCTCGGCGAGCGGCTGTGGTCCACGCATCTCAAGCAGTAACTGCGCGACCCCCTGGATCCACCCGCAGATCGGATAGACCTTCATCCAGACCGCGTCGATGTACCAGTGCTCGCCGAGCCCTTGCGCGAGCATCGAAGGATTGGCGGATGCACCACTGAATACTTCCAGCAGGCCCAGATGGCCGTCTAGCGCGTTGGTTGGCCCGGTAAAACCACGACGTGCAAGCTGTGCGGCGCGCACACCAGCTTCGGCTGCGCGTCCGGCGTGCAAGCGCTTGACCATCCCGCCGCCGCCACCGCCGGCAAACGCTTTGATTCCGGACGACATCGAACACGCCAGCCCGACCGCACTTTGCAGTCGAGGGACGCTCAAGCCCATCACCGTACCTGCGGCAATAGCGCTCGCCACAGGGCCGACGACGCTGGTCTTGTGAAAACCACGCTGCGAGGGTTCGAGGCCCAGCGCAAGACTGATACGCGCACTCGCCTCGTAGCCTGCGACAATGGCTGCCAGCACGTGCGCGCCCGAGGCATTGGCCGCTTCTGCCGCCGCAATGACCGCGGGCACGATTACCGTCCCAGGATGCACCAAGGCTGCCGGAATGACATCGTCAAGCTCGAATCCGTGAATGGCTGTGCCGTTAACCAATGCCGCCGCAATAGCGCAAACGCTGCCTTCTCGACCGTACACGCTGCAGGGGCCGCGCGACCCATCGTCCGCGATCTCAGCAAGCATGATCTCCGCCCAAGGCTGGCTGGCGCCGAACAATCCGCATCCGAAGTTATCGAGCAGGCAACGCTTGGCACTGCGGGCAATCGCATCCGGTAGCGGCCGCTCGGCCAGTGCCGCCGCGAACTCGATCAATTCAAGCGCGTGGGGCTGGCTGTGAAATGACGCCATTGCGTAGTCTTCCTGTTAACGGCGCTCGCGTCGACTCGCATGGCCGGGCAGCCTTCGCTTATAGCGACAATACCAATCGAAGACCATCATCCACCGAAGCGAGCAACGCATCAGCAACCCTCCCGACGCGCTCGGTAAGAAATGTCTTATCAACCGTGACCATTTGCGAAACGTTGACAACAGACGGCTTCGACAAGCCTGTACCTCTAACAGGCAGCCGTACATTTCCAGGCGCGTCAGCGAGGCGAAGATTTGACGTGATCACGGCGACAATGACCGTATTGACTCGGCTGACGTTGAAGCTGTTTGCCGAGACAATGAGATACGGTCTACGGTACCCTGGCCCTGAGCCCGAGGGTTCCGGTAACGATGCCCACCAGACCTCCCCCCGGCGCGCTACCATTTCTCGCGCGTGAGCGACCGAATCTGGAGATTGGCGACATCTCGATCGAGAGCAGATTTCTCGCCATCGGGTCCGTAAATCTCGTTGAGTCGGGAGGTGATTAAATCCTCCCGATGCTTCTCAACGAGCGCGGCGAGTGCCCTGGCATAAAGCTGACTTCGGGATACACCAAGGCGAGCCGCCAGCTTCTCGGCAGACTCGAATACTCGATCGGGAATGGACACGGCAGTTTTCACGTACTGAGTATAACACTGGTCATACTATAGTCAATCGGCGCCGATGCGAAGCTTGCAATCACTTCGCTCCGGGAAAGACATCAGCGCCGTAAAAACTGCGGATACGCTCGAGGAAATCGCCGCTGGGCGCGGAAGAACCGAAGCGCTTGCTCGTGAATCGCCCGGTATGCCTGCGTAACTTCACTGCGAGCTCACCCATTTTCACCAACTCGACGATCCCGTTGATGATCGGCGCCTGGTCGATTTCGTAGATGTTGGCATCGGCCAGGAACACGATCACGTCGCCCCCCTCGGGAATGATGACCTCGGCGCCTTTATGCAGCAGGCGCATGGCGGAAGCGGTGAAATCGGCAACCACAGCGTCCCGCAAACGATCGTCCACCATCGCCTTCTTCAGTTCCAGCGGTGAGGTGTTCAGACCTTCGACGCCGACCACCCGGCTCTCCATGCCACAGCGGCGCACGTTTTCCATGATGCGCGGCGTCCATTTGTCGCTCACCGTGATAAGGCCCACACTCGCCCCCATCATGCACGAAACCAGCAAGCTGGTTTCGGAGAGCGCGAGTACCGGGAGGTTGGTGACTTCGCGGGCCGCCAGAATTCCCGCATCGCTGGCGTTGCCGATCAGGAAAGCATCGAAACCCTCGCGCTCGGCACGCATCGCGTTGTAGATCACCTCACGCGTATCGTGATACTCGAGAAATCGATAATGCACGCCGATACCCGCCGACTCGCGGATGCCTTGCAAATATACCTCGGTCCCTGGGTCAGCACAGTTGTTGATCACCCGCCGAAGGATTTCGCCGTACGGGGTCGATTCCGTATCTCGCGCAAGACTTTGATACCAGAGTTTCATCTGCCCTCCTCACATTTCGGCGGATGTGAAACGACATCGCGCGGCGTATTCCGCGCCGACGATGCTAACGGCCGCGGTATACCGGTTTGCGCTTCTCGACGAAGGCCAGCGCGCTTTCCCTGAAATCCTCGGAAAGGTGCAGGTGCCGCGGGCGCATCGCGTAGGATTTGACATCGATCTCCTCGAGTGCTGAGCGACGCGCCTCGACCACAGCGCGCACAGCCAGCGGAGGATTGGTGAGTATCGTGCGCGCAAGCTTCTCCGCCTCCTGGACGTGCTCGCCCGGCTCGGCAAGGCGGTTAAGCACGTTGTAGCGCAGTCCCTCCTCGGCCGTCCACGCGCGCCCGGTCATGCAGACATCGTCGGCGAATGCTCCTGCGCCGCGCGCGGTGAGCATCATCCAGAACGGCCCGCCATTGACACCGCGAACGACCTCGGTTACCTGGAACTTCGTGCCTGGACTTGCAACTGTCATATCGCAATAAAGTGCAATCCTCAACCCCGCACCATAGGCGTAACCGTGCATGGCCGCGATGATCGGCTTGGCGTGAGGCGGCTTGAAGAACGGCTCGCGGATATTGCCGCCACGGCCCGCGGGACCGCCCAGCCTTTTCATTTCCTCCTGCGAACGCAGCTGCCGTTGCTTCACATCGGCGCCGCTGCAGAATGCACGCCCGTTGCCGGAAATGATTCCGACCATGGCCTGCTCGTCGTCGTAGAAGGTATACAGCGCCTCACACAACGCCGCGCTCATATCGTCCGAGAACGCATTGAGCCTTTCCGGCCGGTTCAGCGTAATGTAACCAATCGCGTCCTGCTGCCTATATTCCACCAGAGCCATCGTGTCCTCCAATTGAATGCGCGAGCCACCAAGGTCTGCGCCGCTCGCAGATTATCCAGGAATTCGGCAGCCATCCCCTGCGGGACGCACACCGTTCCAACGCCTGCCCCACTGATAATAAACTCGATACTCTCCTTTGAACCAAGGTTCTGCGGCGAGACGGTTGCGCCACGCGGTACTGCGGGCCGCGTCGCGCTGCGGCGATTCCAGCGCACGCAGGTCGGTCAGATAGTGTAGTGCGACGTGTGTCCAGTCATTGGGCCCGGGATTGCGGATACGATAGCGGCGGCACATGGGCCAGTACTCGCAACCTAACAACAACTCCATATGTTCGTCGTTGTACCAGGCATCGAACTCTGGCTCGCGCGCCGCGGGGACTGTAAAGAACACCGGATACAGAATGTCGGCTTCCAATATTGCGGCGCCCGCCCCCGGCGCAGTTCGCCCGCCGATGAAATCCGCTGCAAAGCGCTCGACCGACGCAATGCGCTCGTGCGTTGATCCCAAATCGGCCAGCCTCTCGGGAACCTTGTCCTTGCTGGCTTCGAACACGGCCAGATAGCTTCCGCGAATCGGACTCAGGTACCGGCGCACTGCGTTGAAGCGACCGCCTTCGAGCGCTCCCGGCAGATAATGATTCGCATACCAGACATCGAACGCGAACGTGTTCTCACGCTTGACGCTGAGGGCGTCGAATACGATGGTTTCGCTCGTCATCAAATGCTCCTTGACCTGTTTCGAGAACTGCCAGCCGCAACGATCTACTGCTTACCGACGTGCTCCGCGGCCAGCATCCCGAACACCATCGCCTTGATGAGCCCGCCGACATAGCCGCACGCCGGGCCTCCGTCCAAGCCTCCGGTAGTCGATCCCGCGGCGTACAGACCTGGCAGGATCGACTTGTCTTTCCGCAACACACGAGCGTCGGCATCGATCGCGATTCCACCCATCGTATAAGTGATGCCTGCACACACGGGCGCCGCGTAGAACGGCGCCTGCACGATCGGCAGCGCTGCGTAGCGTTTGGCCGAGCGTTGCGGATCGAGCGCATTCACCCGATCCTCGGCGAGCGCCCGGTTATATTGCGCTACAGTTTGTTCCAGCACATGCGGCGCAACACCGATGGTCTCTGCGAGCGCGTGCAACGTCTGAGCCTGATGCAACGTGCCTGCATTTGTAACCAAGACCGGATTCGGCGGGATCGCCGAGGAGCGTCCCGGGCCTTGCCAAGCGACCTCGTCGAACACCACTGTCGCGCTCGCTGGATCCGCAAGCCTCGCCACCGCGTTCGACAGGTACACGCCGCCCAAGCCCTCGTCGGCAAAGCGCTTGCCGCCGGCGTCGACCATGATTCCCGCTTGCGCGAGTGTGTCGATCTGCGGGTAGGGCCACAATTCGTCGTCGGTCATCGCTTTGCGCGCAAGCAGGTGACCGTAGAACGCTTCCAGGCCGACAGTCGCTGCTCCGGCCTCCTGAGCCATGCGCAATCCATCGCCGCTGCCGGACAAAGTGCAGCGCTGCTTGAGTTTCTCGGGCGCCGAGGAGATGTACTTGGCGATGAGCTCTGAATTGCCTTGGAATCCACCATCGGCCAACAGCACATTGCCCGCCCGGTACAGCAGTGTGCCGCCAACGGCGCGCTCGACCTCGACGCCGGTGCAGCGCCCGGAGGTCATCGTCAGGTGCGTGGCGCGCGCGCCTCGATGCAATTCGCCGCCGCGCCGCACGAAATTGTCCGCGAGCTTGCTCAGCGTGACATCGGCACCGAAGCCCTTCCAGTCCATGCGCGTGACGGGAGGCCGTGGCGGTGCAAGAATGAACTGACGCCAGCCGCTGTTGCCCACACCTGCATACTCGGCCCCTTCCTCGACTAACCAGCGTACGACACGCAATGCATTCTCTGCGAGCGCCCGCACCAAGGTTGGATCAGCGGCGCCCTGCGTGATCTCGAGCGCAGCTGCGGCGAGATCTTCCGGTGGATCGTTCAAGTTCTGATAGGAAATGTGCAGCACTCCGCCGGCAACGCGCGAATTACATGGGTAGCTCTCGTCTTCGCCACGTTCCAGCACCGCGACGGTGCGGCCGAGCTGCCGTGCATGGTTGGCTGCAACCAGGCCCGCGTAGCCCGCACCGACGACGACGAGATCGAACTCTCTAGTTGCTTCCATCATTGCTCTCCATTCATCGCTCCAATGTGTCACCCTCAGGCAGCCTGTCGCCACACGCTCGGCAGAAGGTCGCATCCCGGTCGTGACCGGCGCGACCGCATTGCCTGCATGCCCGGCCATCAGCCTGATTCTTCAGCCTACTTATCAACTCTGCCGAATAGATGCCCGTGGGCACGGCGATGATGCCGTAACCGATCAGGATCAGAAACGATGCCACGAACCGACCGAAAGGGGTAACCGGCGAGATGTCGCCGTAACCCACAGTC
>Ga0326597_10006224_pt1 | contig 16402 bp, 12 predicted proteins | sample RVTome_12_FD_203789 | JGI IMG/M metagenome (GOLD analysis project Ga0326597, IMG submission 203789) | Soil microbial communities from uranium-contaminated site in the Upper Colorado River Basin, Wyoming, United States - RVT100D185 | ecosystem: Environmental > Terrestrial > Soil > Contaminated >...
GATGCGGTGCTGCGCGAGGTGGCGCGCCGGCGGATCGAGTGGGTGCTGCGGTCGGGGTGGCCGCTCCTCCCGCACACGGTGGCGTTCTGGAACGCCGTTACGTCGCGCTAGGGGGGGGCGCGCTGCTCCTCGCGCTCGCCGGCTGCCACCGCGACGCCGCCCCGGCCCATGCGGTGCCCGGGGACGACGGGCCGGCGATCGTCGTCGAAGTGCTCAACGCGAGCGGCCGGCCCGGGAGCGCCCGCGCCGGCACGCGCGTGCTGCGGCGGGCGGGGATCGACGTCGTGTATTTCGGGAACGGTCCGGCGGCGTTGGGCATCATCGACTCGACGCGCATCATCGTGCGGCGCGGGGCGGCGAGCGTCGGGGAGCGGGTCCGGCGGGCCCTCGGAGCGGGGCGGGTGGAAGTCCAGCCCGACAGCGCGCGCCTACTCGACGCCAGCGTGCTCCTGGGCGCCGATTTTGCGCCCTCCCCGCCCGCCCGACTCGACTTCCACCCGTAGCTGGCCGCAGGCGGCGCTGATGTCGAGGCCGCGACTACGCCGCAGCACCGCCTCGACGCCGCGCGCCTTGAGCCGGCGCTCGAACGCGATCATCTGGGCCCGCCCCGTCGGGGTCAGATCGGGTGCGCCGCCCGGATGGAGCGGCAGCAGGTTGACCAAGGCGCCGAGGGGCTGAGCGAGCTTGGCCAGCTGATCGGCCGCGTCGAGCGAGTCGTTCTTCCCGCCGATCAACACGTACTCGAGCGTCACGCGCCGCCGGAACTGCTTCAAGGCCGCGAGCACGTCCGGCAGCTGGTACTTCTGTTCGATCGGCATCAGCTCGCGGCGCAGCGTGGCCGTCGGGGCGTGCAACGACAGCGCCAAGCGGAACTGCTCCGGCCGGCGCGCGAGCTTGGCGAGGTTGGGCAGAATGCCGACGGTGGACACCGTGATGTGGCGCGCGCCGATCCCCAGGCCATCAGGGTGGTTCAGGATCGTCAGGGTGGTGTCCACCGCCTCCCAGTTGAGGAGCGGCTCGCCCATGCCCATGAAGACGACGTTCGTGGGTTTGGGCGCGGTGTCGGCCAGCACCAGCTCGCGCACCTGCCCGGCGATCTCCGCCGCCGACAAGTTGCGCCGGAATCCCATGCGCCCCGTGGCGCAGAACACGCATCCGAGCGCGCACCCCGCCTGCGACGAGATGCACAACGTGCGGCGCTTCCCCTCGGGAATCAGCACCGACTCCACGGCTTCGCCGTCGGCGAGCGTCCAGAGGAACTTCTCGGTGCCGTCGGTCGACACCTGGCGCGTCGCGAGCGTCAGGCGTGGCAGCGGGAATGCCCGATCGAGGTCGGACCGGAGCGCGGCGGGGAGCTCGGTGGCATCGCCCCAGCGAGGCACGGGTCGCCGCCAGAGACGCGGCAGGACCTGCCGCAGCCGGTACGCCGGCTCACCCCGCGCGGCCAGCCATTCTCCGAGCGCGGCGCGCGCCGCGTCGGGGGTCAATCCCAAGAGGTCGGGCGTCACTGAAATCGGGCGTCGACGCCCACGCGGTAGGCCGACCCCAGCTCGTTGACGCCCGCGTCGCGCGCGAGGGTGACGCGATACTTGCCGATCGTCACGCGGATGCCCGCCGCGGGGCGCCACCCTGTGCCGCCGTAGCCGCCCTCGCGCGTGAGCCCCGCGTCGAGGGCGACGACGCGCCCGAACTCGAAGCCGGCGCCCAGCTGATGGTCGGCGGGGAACCCGTGGCCAAAGGCGATGCCGTAGCGGCCCCGCACCACGCCCCGGTCGCCCCACAGCGGGCCTTGCCACAACCGGTACTCGACTCCCGCATACAGATCCTGCGCGGGATCGCTGCTGAACGACGAAAGGAAATGCGTCGCCGCCGCCACGCGCAGCCGGGACGCGAGGTCGCGGCTCGCGCCCACGTCGACCGTGAACCGCGTGGCGCGCACCGCGTCGAGCCGCGTCTCGTGATACGCCACGGTGACGCCGAGCGCCATCCCGGCGGCGGGACGGGACCAGGTCGTGCCCACCGCGTAGGCATAGATGGGGACGGCGCTGCCGACCGGATCGGGGCTGTCGCCGGTCCGCGTCACATCACTCAAGCCGACGCGGCCGAACAGGAACCCGATCTGCCCGATGGACCCGGCGCGCATGCGGAGGGCGGCGAGCATGCCCGACGCGCCGATCGCCGCCGGCGTCTGGATGCCTTCGATACCGAGCTGGATGCGGGCGCTGTCGTCGACTTGCGCGGGATTCCAAAAGACGGCGGCGGTTCCGGTGGCGAGCGCCGCCGGCAGCGGCAGCGTCGTGGCGGCGAGCCGCCAGAGCGCGGTCCCGGCCGCCTGTTGCGCCGTGCCGCGGCCGCCGGCGAGGGCGGCGAGGCCAGCGAGCAGCACGGCAATGCGTTGCATGCCGAACGTTTACCGAGCCAAGTGGCGCTGTCAACTCAACTCAACTATCTTCAACCGGTTACGGCACTTGGACACATTCCATTGCGGCTTTCCGACCTCCTGACGCCGAACCGGATCAGGGTGCCCCTCCAGGCGCTGAACAAGGAGGGGGTGCTCCGGGAACTCGTCGCGCTGGCCGTGAGCGGGAATGGGGGCCCGGGAAGCGCTGCGGCGGACGAGGTGCTGCAGGCGATCCTCGAACGGGAGCGGCAGTTTCCGACCGGCATCGGCTACGGCGTGGCGGTGCCGCACGGCAAGACCCCCGCGCTCGCGAACTTGGTGGTGGTAGCCGGAACGACGCCGGCCCCGGTGCCCTATGAAACCGTGGATGGTGAGCCGGTGCGGCTGTTCTTTCTCTTGGCGGGCCCCGAGTCGCAGGCCGGGGCCCACGTGAAAGCGTTGAGCCGGATCTCGCGCCTGGTGCGGCGGGAGCCGGTGCGTGCCCGGCTGCTCGCGGCGCCAACGCCGGAGGAGTTCTACCGCTCGCTGTGCGAAGCGGAGGGGGGGGGCGCATAAGCGCGTTGCTGACGCGGACCACCTGGCGCACCCACCGCTGCGGGGCGCTGCGGGCTGAGCATGTCGGGCAGCGGGTGCGGCTCGGGGGCTGGGTGCACCGGCGCCGCGACCTGGGCGGGATCGTGTTCCTCGATCTGCGCGACCGTGACGGCATCGTGCAGGTCGCCGTGGGTCCGGGGTGGGCGTCCGACGCCACGCTCGCGGCGGCGCACGGGCTCGGCGCCGAGTCGGTCGTGGTGGTCGAGGGCGACGTCGTCGCGCGGCCGGCCGCCATGAAGAACGCCGAGCTCGGGACGGGCGACGTCGAGGTCCGCGCCACGGCGGTGCAGGTGGTGGGGCCCGCGGAGACGCCCGCGATCCCGGTCGCGCGGGGCAAGACCGAGGAGCTCGCCGCCGAAGAGCTCCGCCTCAAGTACCGCCACCTCGATCTGCGCCGGCCGGAGCTGCAGGCGAACCTGATCCTACGCCACCGGCTGCTGCAGCGGGCGCGGCGGACGCTGTCCGAGCTCGATTTCCTCGAGATCGAGACGCCGATCCTGACGAAGCCCACGCCCGAAGGGGCGCGGGACTACCTCGTGCCCTCGCGCGTGCATCCCGGCGAGTTCTACGCCCTGCCCCAGTCGCCCCAGATCTACAAACAGCTCCTGATGGTAGCGGGGTTCGACCGCTACTTTCAGATCGCGCGCTGCTTCCGAGATGAAGATTTGCGCTTCGATCGCCAACCCGAGTTCTCTCAGATCGACATCGAGGCGTCGTTCGTCGGGCAGGAAGACGTGCTGGGCTTCGTCGAGACGGTGCTCGTCGCGCTGTGGGACGAAGCGGGCCATGCGATTCCCCGGCCGTTTCCGCGGCTCCTGTGGCGCGAGGCGATGGAGCGCTACGGTACCGACAAGCCCGACCTGCGCTACGACTTCCCGATCGCGGACTGGACCGCCCAGGTGCAACCGCTCGGCGTGCCGTTCTTCCAGGGCGCCCTGAAGGACGGGGCGCGGGTGCGCGGCATCGTGGTGCCGGGCGGCGGCGCGTTGTCGCGCAAGGACGTGGATCAGCTCGCCGAGACCGCCAAGGCGCTCGGCGCGGCGGGACTCGCGTGGGTGAAGCGCCAGGGGGAGCAGGTGTCGGGGTCAGTGGGGAAGCACTTCACCGCGGCGACGCTCAGCGCACTGGGGGTGGGCGACGGCGACGCGGCCCTCATGACCGTGGGCCCCGATCGCGTCACCTCGCCCGCGCTCGACAAGGTGCGTCAGGGTGTGATCCGCCGGCTGGCCGCGCGTCCCAAGGCCACCCACGCCTTCTGCTGGGTGGTGGACTTTCCGCTGTTCGAGCCCGACGCGGAGACCGGGCAGCCGGTGTTCGCGCATCATCCGTTCACCTCGCCCCACCCCGACGACGTGGCGCGGCTCGACCGCGAGCCGTTCGCGTGCCGCGCGTTGCACTACGACGCGGTCTACAACGGCCACGAGCTGGGGTCGGGCTCGATCCGCATCACCGATCCGGCGGTGCAGCGTAAGGTGTTCGGGCATCTGGGCCTCACGCCCGCGGACATCGATGCGCGGTTCGGGTTTTTGCTCGCGGCGCTCGCTGCCGGGGCGCCGCCGCACGGCGGCTTCGCCGTGGGGTTCGACCGGGTCACGATGCTGCTCGCCGGCGCGACGAGTCTGCGCGACGTGATTGCGTTCCCCAAGACGACCGCGGCGCGCGCTCTGTTCGAAGGGGCGCCAGGGCCCGCCCGCCCCGACGATCTGGCGGCGCTCCACATTCGCGTGGTGCCGTGAGCGGCGACGTCATCCACCGCCTCTCCGCCGAAGGGGTGGATCCGCTGGCGCTGGCCGGCGTGAACGACGGCAACCTGCTCGAGCTGTCGAAGCGGCTCGGCGTGCGCGTCTCGCTGCGCGGCGACAGCCTGTCGCTGGCGGGATCGGCCGAAGCGGTCGAGCGCGCCACCCCGGTGGTCCAGGCGCTCGTGGACCTGGCGCGGATGGGCGGGGGCGAGACGTTGGACGTGCACGACGTGGAGCGCGTGCTGGCCGACGAGGCGCACGGCGCACTGGGGCGGACGAACGCCGAAGACGTGAAGATCATCCTCCCCGGGCTGCGCCGCGTGATTCAGCCCAAGACGGCGGGGCAGCGCGGCTATCTGCAGTCGATCGCCCGGCACGACATCGTGATGGGGATCGGGCCCGCGGGGACGGGCAAGACCTACCTCGCCGTCGCGGCGGCGGTGGACGCGCTGTCGCGCAAGCGGGTGCGGCGCATCATCCTGGCGCGTCCGGCGGTCGAAGCGGGGGAGAATCTCGGGTTCCTCCCGGGCGACCTCCAGGAGAAGGTCGATCCGTATCTGCGGCCCCTCTACGACGCGCTCGAGGACATGATGCCCCGCGACCGGGTGCAAAAGGCGCTCGAGACCCGCACGATCGAGATCGCGCCGCTGGCCTACATGCGCGGCCGTACGCTCTCGGATGCCTTCGTGATTCTCGACGAGGCCCAGAATGCGACCGGGATGCAGATGAAGATGTTCCTCACGCGCCTGGGCGTGAACTCCCGCGCGGTGATCACCGGCGACAAGACCCAGATCGATCTCCCGAACCGCGAGGATTCCGGCCTGCTGCAGGTCGAGCGGATCCTCCCCGGGATCGAGGGGATCGGGTTCTGCTACCTCGAGGACGCGGACGTGGTGCGGCACCGGCTGGTGCGGGACATCATCCGGGCCTACGCCGAGGACGCGCAGGGTTGAGATGAAGCTCCCGACGCAGGACCAGGTGCGCTATCACGGCGCGCGGTGGGCGTGGGTGGTCGGCCTCGCCGTGCTCGGCAACGTCGCGTTCCCCTCGAGCGCGGCCGATGTCGCCCCGCTGCTCGAGCCCGGCGCGCGCACGGGCAAAGAAATCATCGCGCCGTTCAACTTCGTGGTGAACAAGTCGGAGGACGAGTTGCAGCGAGAGGCGGAGGAGCTCGCGGCCTCCGCGAAACCGATCTACGAATTCCGCCAGCGCGCCCATGACTCCACCGCGACCACGATGCGCGCGTTCTTCGACGCCGTGGACGCGGCGTCCGAGCAGGGGCCGCAGGCGATCATCCGCGCCGCGCGCGATTTCGGCGTGGCCGTCACGCTGCCGGAGGCGGCCTATCTGAGCAAGGGCGGCAAGCGGCGGGCCGTGCAGCAGGCGCTGAGCGAGCTGTTCGGCCGCACGCTGGCGCTGGGCGTGACCGGCCCGGGCGTGCTCCAGGTGGAGCAGTCGCCCGAGATCATCGTGCGCCGCGGCTCGAACGAGTCGTCCGTCGCGCGCGATCAGGTGCTCACCTTCGCGCACTACCTGAATCGCGCCAAGGAGCTCCATCCCGACGCCGGGTCGAGCGTGGGCGACGTCCTCTACCTGAAGCTGGTGCGCCAGTTCTTCCGGCCGACGCTCGTTCTGAACCGGCTCGAGACGGAGCGGCGGCGCAACGAGCTGCGCGGCAGCGTGGATCCCAGCAAGTACATCGTGCGGTCGGGGGACCGGATCGTGGGCGCGCACGAGGTCGTGACCAACGAGGCGCACGAGCGGCTCCTGGCGCTGCACCAGGAGCTGCTCCGCCGCGGCGCCGCCACGACGCGGTCGGTGCGCGGCGTGCTCGGGCCGCTGGTGCGCGACGTCCTGATCCTCTCGATCTTCTGGGTGCTGTTGCTCTTCTACCGGCGCGAGACCTACCGCGACCAGCGGCAGGTCGCGCTGATCGGCGGGCTGTTCGGTCTCGTCCTGCTGCAGGCGGCGGCGGTCGCACGATTCTATCCGGAGCACCCCGAAATCATCTTCATGCCGTTCATGGCCATGATGCTGACGGTGCTCTTCAACGGCCGCGTCTCGATGATCGCCGCGATGATCCTGTCGGTGGTCATCGGGCTCCAACCCGTGTTCCACGACGTGCCGGCGCTGTTTCTGTGCACCGTCGGCGGCGTGACCGCCGCGCTCTCGGTGCGCACGCTGCGGCGCCGCAGCAACTTCTACATCCCCGTCCTGGTCATCGCAGTCGGGTACCTCGTCGGGGCCCTCGCGCTGGGGCTCGCCAGCGGCTGGCCCGTGCAGGAGATCGGCCTGCGGGGCGTGTGGGGCGCGATGAACGCGCTCGTCTCGGCGGGGCTGACGTTCTTCCTCCTCCCCGTCGCCGAATCGGTCACGCACATCACCACCGATTTGACGCTGCTCGAGCTGTCCGACCCGAGCCGGCCGCTGCTCAGGCGCCTGTCGCTCGAGGCGCCCGGGACCTACGCGCACAGCGTGGCGATGGCGAATCTGGTCGAGGCCGCATGCAACCGGGTGGGCGCCAACGGCTTGCTCGGCCGCGTGGGCTGCTACTACCACGACATCGGCAAGGTGAAGAACCCGCAGTACTTCGTGGAGAACCAGACGCACGGCGTGAACCCGCACGACCGGCTCAAGGCGCTGCAGTCGGCGCAGATCATCAAGGCGCACGTCGTCGACGGCCTGGCGTTGGCGGCCGAGGCTCGCCTGCCCGACGTGGTGGCGGCGTTCATTCCCGAGCACCACGGCACGACCGAGATCACGTACTTCCTCGACAAAGCCAAGAAGACCGACGGCGGCCAGCTGCTGAACCACGACGACTTCGTGTACCCCGGCCCGAAGCCGCGCTCGATGGAGACGGCGATCGCGATGATCGCGGACTCGGTCGAGGCGGCGCTGCGGGTGCTCGAAGACCTGACGCCGCAGAAGATCGCCGAGGCGATCGACCACATCGTGCGCAACAAGCTCAACGCCGGGCAGCTCTCCGAGGCGCCGATGACGCTGCAGCAGATCGAGCAGGTCAAGGTGGAGTTCGTACGCGTGCTCAGCGGGATGTATCACAACCGCATCGACTATCCGGAGTCCAGTGGCGGCATCGGCGCGGACTGGCATTCGCAGCACGGCCGCTGAGCGCCTCGCGCGCGTCGCGCGACGGGTGGTGGCGTGGGAGGGCGCGCGAGGCTTGCGCGTGGACCTCACCTTGCTGGATGCCGCGGCCATGCGCCGGTTGAACCGCCGCGCCACCGGGCGGCGGGGCGTCACCGACGTCATCGCCTACGCCATGCCCCAGCCGGACGGCTCGCTGCTCGGCGACGTCTACATCTGCCCCTCGATCGCGGGCGACGAGGAGCTGGTCCGCCTCGCCGTCCACGGTACGCTCCATGTATTGGGCTACGACCACCCCGACGGGCCCGGGCGCACCCGCTCCGCGATGTGGCGCCGCCAGGAGCGCTACGTGCGGCGTCTGGTGGGCGCCCGGCGGGAGCGCTGATGCCCGGCGAAGTCGCGCTGCGCGTCGTCGGTCTCGTGGTCGCGCTGCTGGCCGCCGTGTGGGCGGCGCTGCTCGCGCTGGCGGAGGAAGCGGCGGTCGGCGAGGCGCTGCACACCCTCGGCGACGCCCCGCCGGCGTCGGCCGGCGGTCGCGTACCGCTGCACCGGGCCTTGCACGTGGTCCGCCTGGCGCTGCTCGTGCTCGGCGCCGTCGCTGCCGCGTACACCATCCAGTGGTGGGTACGGCCGTGGCCCCAGGGGCTCGGCGTCCTGGCGGTCGGCGGGCTGCTGCTCTTCGTGCTGGGTGACGCCCTGCCGCGCAGCATCGCGCGCGTCGCGCCCGAGCTGTCCGACGCCGCGCTGTCGCTCGCGCGCCGCACCCTCGGCCCCTTCGGACCCCTGCTCTGGCTGCTCGGCTGGGTGGACAAGGGCCTGCATGCGGTCGTCGCGACCCCCCGGCCGCTCCAACCCGATCTGGGCGTCGCCCAGCGCGACATGCTGCTCGGCGTGTACACCCTGGCCGACACCACCGTGGACGAGGTGATGACGCCCCGGCTCGACCTGGTCGGCGTGGACCTCGCCGCTTCCACGGAGGAGGCCCTGGACGCGTTCCGGCAGAGCGAGCATACGCGCCTTCCGGTGTTCGATGGCACGCCGGACAACATCGCGGGGGTGATTTTCGCCAAGGACCTGGTCCCGTTCGCGATGGCGCTCAGCGAGCCCGGCGCGCGATGGCAGGATCTCGTGCGCCCGGCCGCGTTCGTGCCCGAAACCAAGACGCTCGACAGCCAGCTGCGCGACTTCCAGGGCGCACCGGCCCACATCGCGATCGTCGTGGACGAATTCGGCGGCACGGCGGGGTTGATCACGCGGGAGGATATCCTCGAGGAGATCGTCGGGGAGATCCGCGACGAACACGACGCCGACAGCGCCCCGGCCATCCGCCGCGACGGCGCCCGTTTCTGGGTGCACGGGCGGGTGAGTCTCGACGAGCTGTCCGAGGCGCTCGGCGCGGCGTTCACCCATCCCGACGTGTCGACGGTCGGCGGCCTGATCTACGCCGCGCTGGGCCGCGTCCCCCGGCCCGGCGACGAGCTGACCCTGGACGGGTATCGCGTCGTGGTGGAGCGCGTGGAGCGGCGGCGCGTCACCCAGGTCTCGTTCGAGAAACAATGACCGGCGCGCTCGTCATGCTGGTGTTCGGGCTGCTGCTCGCGGGCCTCTCGGCGGCGGTGGGCGTCGCGGCGGCGGCGGTGAGCCAGGTCGAGCTGACCCGCTGGGTCGCCTACAAGCTGCGCGGCTCGGGTGGGGCCTCCGGGCTGCTCCAGAATCCAGGCCGGGTGCTCGCGACCGCGAACACCCTCACGACCCTCGGCGTGCTGCTCGCCGCGGGGGCGGTGCCCGCGCTGCTCGCCGCCACCACCCCGACCTTCCTGGGCGTCTTCACGGTGACCGGGGGCGTCCCGCTGTTCATCAGCGCGGCCTACCTCGTGCCCAGGGTCGTGGGACGGCGCTGGGCCGAGGCGCTCGTCGGCCGCGCGGTGCCGTGGATGGAGCGCGCGGGCATACTGCTGGCCCCCTTCATTCCCCGGCGCGACCCGTCCACGCGCACCACGCTCGCCGTGCTGCTGTCGAGCGCCGATACCGAGGCGCTCGCCGCGACCGACGAGATGGCCGTCGTGTCCGGCGTGCTCGCCTTCGCCGACCGGCCGGTGCGCGAGCTGATGACGCCACGCACGGCCATCGTGGCGATCCCGGAGGGGATGCTCGCGGCGGAAGCGGCGCACGTGTTCCAGCAGTCGGGCTACAGCCGCTATCCGGTGTATCGCGAGTCGCTGGATGAGGTGATCGGCGTGGCGCACACGCTCGACCTGCTGAAGTTGCGGCCGGATGATCCCGTGCCGGTGCGGCCGGTGCTCACCGTCCCGGGAGCGATGCGCAGTGCCGACCTGATGCTCGAGATGCAGCGGGGCGGGGGACATCTCGCGGTCGTGCTCGACGAATTCGGCGGTACGGCGGGGCTCGTCACCTTCGAGGATCTGCTGAAGGAGCTGGTGGGCGAGATTTTCGAAGGACCACCCGAGCCGCCGCCGGCGGCGCGCATCGTGGAGTTCGAGGGGAGCGCGCCGCTCGCCACGCTGGAGGAGCAGTTCGGCGTCTCGCTGGACACACGGGGCGTGCAGACAGTCGGAGGTCTGCTCATCCATGCGCTCGGCCGCATCCCGCGCGCCGGTGGTCGGTTCCTCTATCGAGGGCTCGAGTTCGACGTCCTCGCGGCGACCGCGACGCGGGTCGAGCGCGTGGCGGTGCGGCCGGGCCCCGTGCGCACGCGCTCGCTCGACGGGCCCGAGGAGCGAGTCTAACCCTCTCTCGATTGCGCTATGGTATGTTTACGACACGCATGGACACGGACGACATTCTGGCGGGACTCGAGCGGGGAGACACGGCGGCCCTCGCCCGCGCCATCAGTCTCGTGGAAAATCAGCGCGACGGGTTCGAGCGCGTGCTCTCGCACCTCCACGGCCGGGTGGGTCGCGGCGCCACCCACCGGATCGGCATCACCGGGCCTCCCGGGGCGGGCAAGAGCACGCTCACCGAGCGGCTGATCCAGCAGTACCGTGAGCGGGGGCTCAAGGTGGCGGTCGTCGCGGTGGACCCCACGAGCCCGTTCACGGGCGGGGCCCTGCTCGGCGACCGGATCCGCATGGAGGCGGTGACCCTCGACCCGGGAGTCTTCATCCGCTCGATGGCGACGCGCGGCGCGCAGGGCGGCCTCGCCACGACCACCGAAGAAGTGGCCGACGTGCTCGAGGCGTTCGGGTTCGATCGCATCATCATCGAAACGGTCGGCGTGGGTCAGACCGAGCTGGACGTCGCTGCCACCGCCGAGACGACCGTGCTGGTGCTCGTGCCCGAATCGGGGGACGGCATCCAGACTCTGAAGGCGGGGGTCATGGAGATCGCCGAGCTGTACGTGATCAACAAGAGCGATCGCCCGGGCGCCGACAAGCTCAAGCAGGAAGTCGAGGTGATGCTGGGGATCCGGAGGGGAAACGCGTTTGCGCACATCACCCCGCACCACCGGCCGGACGGGCGGACCCTAAAGGACTCCCTGCCGGTCGCGGGCAGACGGCGAGCCGCCGCTGACCGCCCGACGGATGTGTGGGACGCGCCGGTGATCATGACGGTGGCATCGACTGGTGCCGGGGTCGCCGAGCTCGTCGCGGCGCTCGACCGGCATCACGACTACCTTGCGGGCAGCGGGCAACTGGCCGACCGGCGCGCGCTGCGCCTGGCGGCGCGCACGCGCGCCGTCGTCAACCGTGCGATCCGCCAGTGGGTGTGGGACGAGACGCGCGCGGAGGAGCTGCTGGCCCAGCGGTTGACCGACGTAGCTGGGGGCGCGCGGAGCCCCTACGACGTGGCGGCGGAGATCGTGGACCAAGTACGAAAGAACGGGGCGACCCGATGACCATCGAGAAGAAGCCCGTCTACACGCCGGCCGACCTCGCCGCGTTCGATGTCGAGCGCCAGCTCGGGCGGCCCGGCGCGTATCCGTTCACCCGCGGCATCCACCCGACGATGTACCGCGGCAAGCTGTGGACGATGCGACAGTTCGCCGGCTTCGGCAGCGCCGAAGACACGAACCGGCGGTACAAGTTCCTGCTCGAGCACGGCCAGACCGGCCTGTCGGTCGCCTTCGACTTCCCGACGCTGATGGGGTACGACTCCGACCATCCCCGCGCCGAGGGGGAGGTCGGGAAGTGCGGCGTGGCGATCGCATCGCTCGCCGACATGGAGGACCTGTTCCGCGGGATCCCGCTCGACCAGGTCTCGACCTCCATGACGATCAACGGCCCGGCGGCGATTCTGTTCTGCTTCTACGTCGCCGCCGCCGAGAAACAGGGCGTGCCGATCGTGAAGCTGCGTGGCACGGTGCAGAACGACATCCTCAAGGAGTACATGGCCCAGCACGCCTGGGTCTATCCGGTCGAGCCGGCGCTCAAGGTCATCGTGGACATGTTCGAGTGGTCCGCCACGCACACGCCGCTCTGGAACACGATTTCGATCTCGGGCTACCACATTCGCGAAGCGGGGGCCACAGCCGCGCAGGAGCTCGCGTTCACGCTGGCGAACGGGTTTACCTACGTGGAGCGCGGGGTGGCGCGGGGCCTCGACGTGGACGGCTTCGCCTCCCGGCTCTCCTTCTTCTGGGACATTCACAACGATTTCTTCGAGGAAATTGCCAAGCTGCGCGCGGCGCGGCGGATCTGGGCGCGCCACATGCGCGAGCGCTTCGGCGCGAAAGAGCCGCGGTCGTGGATGATGCGCTTCCACTGCCAGACCGCGGGGGTGACGCTGACGGCGCAGCAGCCGCTGAACAACATCGTGCGGGTCGCCTACCAGGCGCTGGCCGCGGTGCTGGGCGGCACGCAATCGCTCCATACGAACTCGCTCGACGAGACGCTCGCCCTGCCCACCGAGCAGGCGGTGCAGGTGGCGCTGCGCACCCAGCAGATCCTCGCGCACGAGACGGGGGTGGCGGACGTGATCGACCCGCTGGGTGGGTCGTACTACGTGGAGGCGCTGACGGATCAAATGGAACGGGAGGCCGAGGCGTTGTTCGCCGAGATCGCGTCCGTCGGCGGCGTGGTGCGGGGGATCGAGAACGGCTGGTTCCAGCGGCAGATCGCGCAGTCGGCCGCGGCGTTCCAGCGTCAGACGGAGGCGGGGGAGCAGGTCATCGTGGGCGTCAACGACTTCCTGTCCGAGGAGGATCATCCCGTGGAGATCCTCAAGGTGTCGAACGACGCCGAGGACGGGCAGAAGCGGCGCATGACGCGACTCCGGGCCGAGCGCGACAACACGGTGGTGGAGCGCCGGCTCGACACGCTGCGCCAGGCGGCCGAAGCGGACCGCAACGTGATCGGTCCGATGCTCGATTGCGCCCGGGCATACGCCACGCTGTTCGAGATTCGCCACGCCCTGGAGCGCGTCTGGGGCGCCTACCGCGAGCCGGTGTTCTTCTAGCCATGCGCAAGCTCGCCATGATGCCGGTCGAACGGGACCTACGCGCGAGCGTGGCGCGCCTCGCGGCGATCGCGCCCGGCCCCCACTGGGTGATCTCCTGCTATCTGAAGCTCGAGCCGCGCGACAAGACGCGGGGCAAGTACCTCATCAAAATGAAGAACCGGGTGCGGGAGGCGGCCGCCGCCCAGGGGCAGCGGCCCCTCGAGCGGACGGAGCGCGAGGCGATCGCCGCGGATCTGCGACGTGTGCTCGAGTACTTCGATGACCCCGGCCGCCTGCCGCCGACGCGCGGGATCGCGATCTTCGCCTCGCAGGGCCTCGGTCTGTTCGAGGCGCTGACGTTGCCCCACGTGCACCGTTCCCGCCTGGGTGTCGACCGCACGCCCCTGGTGCGCGAGCTGGTGGCGCTCGAGGAGGAGTTCGGGACGATCCTCGTCGCGGTGTGCGACCGGACGGCCGCGCGCTTCTTCGAAGTCACCGCGTTCGACTGCGTGGAGCTGACGTCGCTCGCCGGCGTCGACGCCTCGCGCGGCGGCAAGTTCCACGGCCCGCGGCAGGTCATGGGGGTGGGGGGAGGGGGGGTGGGGGGGGGCATCCACTCCGGCAGCGCGGGCGAGCACAACTACCACATGCGCATCCGGACCGAGAAGCAGCGGCTGTACGCGCACGCCGCGGACCGCATCTTCCAGATCCACAGCCAGCGGCCGCTCGCCGGACTCGTCGTCGCGGGGGTGGGGGTGGATGCGGGGGCCCTCGTGCCGCACCTCCACACCTACCTACACGACCTCGTGCTCGGCGTCGTAAAGCTCAATCCCAAACAGGCGACCGCCGCCGAGGTGCGTGAAGCGGCGCTGGCGCTGCGCGAGCAGCGGGAGCGCGCCTGGGAGCGCGCCCACGCCGACGCGGTGCGCGAAGGGGTCGGGACGGGGTGGGCGGTGAACGGGATCGAGCCGACGCTCACGCTGCTGGCGCGGGGGCAGGTGCGCACGCTGCTCGCCGACGGCCAGGACGACGACCCCCGGATCGACGACGCCGTCGAAGACGCGCTGCGCCAGCGCGCCCAGGTGGACGTGTTCTACGACGCCAAAGCGCGCCGGGTGGTGGACGGCCTGGCGGCGCTGCTCCGGTTCCGCGCCTGATGGCCAAGCGCCGGCGCCCCATCCGGATTCTCGTCGCCAAGCCCGGGCTCGACGGGCACGACCGCGGCGCCAAAGTGGTCGCCGCCGCGCTGCGCGACGCCGGGATGGAAGTCATCTACACCGGGCTGCATCAGACCCCCGAGATGATCGCGCAGGCCGCCATCCAGGAGGACGTGGACGTCGTGGGCCTGTCGATCCTGTCGGGCGCCCACATGACCCTCTTCCCCCGCGTGCGGAAACTGCTGGACGCCGCCGGGCGCCAGGACGTGCTGCTCACCGGGGGCGGGATCATCCCGCCGGAAGACATGACGACCCTCGAGCGGCTGGGCGCGGGGAAGCTGTTCGGTCCCGGCACGCCGACGGCGGATCTCATCAAGTACATCGAGGACTGGGCCGCCAAGCATGTGGCCGCTTAGCCCCCCCCTCCTCCCCCGTCCCGCTTGACCCGCCTCAAGACGCTCAGCGACGCGTACCGCGCGCTGCGCGCGCGCCTCGAGCAGGGCGGCGGGCCGGACAAGGTCCGCCGCCAGCACGAGCAGGGCAAGCTCACCGCCCGCGAGCGCGTGGCGGCGCTGCTCGACCCGGACGGCCCCTGGCTCGAGATCGGCTTGCTCGTCGCGTGGGATCAGTACGACGGGCAGGCGCCCGCGGCCGGGGTGGTGACGGGCCTGGGCCGTCTCGGCGGGCGGCCGATCGTGGTCGTCGCCAACGACGCCACCGTGAAAGCCGGGTCGTGGTGGCCCGAAACGATCAAAAAGATCCTGCGCGCCCAGGAAATCGCGATGCGCCAGCGCATCCCGATCATCTACCTGGTGGACTCCGCGGGTGTGAATCTCCCCTACCAGGGTGGCGTGTTCCCGGGGCAGTACGGCGCCGCGCGGATCTTCTACTACAACTCCATCATGCGGCGCTACCTCAAGGTCCCGCAGATCGCCGCGGTGATGGGACCCTGCATCGCCGGGGGCGCGTACCTGCCGGCCCTCTCCGACGTGATCTTCATGGTCGAGGGAACGTCGTTCATGGGTCTCGGCGGACCGAACCTCGTCAAGGGCGCCACCGGCCAGGTGGTCGACGCCGAGTCGCTCGGCGGCGCCACCACGCACACGACGGCGAGCGCGGTCGCACACTACCGCGCCAAGAACGACAAGGAGTGCCTGGCGCGCATTCGCGAATACGTCGCCCGGCTGCCGCACGGACCGGCGCCGCGCCGCACCCATCCCGCGCCGAAGCGCGACCCCAAGCACCTCTACGAACTGCTCCCCACCGATCACCGCATGAGCTACGATGTGCGCGCGGTGCTCGAGTGCCTGCTCGACGCGGGTCGGCTCGACGAGTTCCAGCCCGACGTGGCCCCGGAAATGATCTGCGGCCACGGCGCGATCGACGGCCGCCAGGTGGCGCTCATCGCCAATGCGCGCGGCGTGATCAAGGGCGGCAACAAGGCGGGACCCCCGAGAATCGGGGGCATCATCTATACCGAGAGCGCGGAGAAGGTCGCGTACTTCATCGAGAACGCCGACCGCGAGCGGTTGCCGCTGCTCTTCATCCAGGACGTGTCGGGCTTCATGGTCGGCACCGAGGCCGAGCACTCGGGGATCATCCGGGCGGGAGCGCGGTTCGTGGAAGCGATGGCGACGGCCACCGTGCCGAAGCTCGTGCTCACGCTGAACCATGCGTCGGGCGCCGGCTACTATGCGATGGCGGGGCAGGGGTTCGACCCCGACTTCATCGTCTCCTGGCCCACCGGCCGCATGGGCGTGATGGAGGGGGAGTCGGCGATCCAGGCGGTCTACGGCGACGACGCCGCCACGGCCGACAACGCCGTCGCCGTCGACGCCATGCGGACTGACTACGAGCACCAGCTCGACGCCACGTTCGCCGGCGCCCGCGGCTTCGTGGACGCCATCCTGACGCCCGAGGAGACCCGCGACACGCTCGCGTTCCTCCTGGAAGTGTCGACCGAATTCACCGGTCCGCATCTTGGGGCCTTCGTCCTACCGGATCAT
>Ga0326597_10006225_pt1 | contig 16401 bp, 13 predicted proteins | sample RVTome_12_FD_203789 | JGI IMG/M metagenome (GOLD analysis project Ga0326597, IMG submission 203789) | Soil microbial communities from uranium-contaminated site in the Upper Colorado River Basin, Wyoming, United States - RVT100D185 | ecosystem: Environmental > Terrestrial > Soil > Contaminated >...
GGTGATGCTGGATCTGCGTGCGCGTGGCGTGCGCGTGTCGACGATCATGCCGGGCTCGGTCTCAACCCACTTCCGTGGCAACGTGCCAAGCGGTGCCGACGACTGGAAGATCCAGCCGGAGGACGTTGCGGCCCTCACCATGCAACTCGTGCGCATGCCGGCACGGACGCTGCCGTCGAAGATCGAGGTGCGGCCCAGCCGACCTCCGTCCGCCCGCTAGGCAGACCACCCAGCCGGGCTAGCATGTGTGCGTGTACCGTGCGCTGCGTCCGGTCCTGTTCTCGCTCGCGCCTGAAACTGCGCACAGCCTGGCAATTCGTGTCGCGCGCTTCGCGGCGCACAGCGCCTACCTGAGCGACCGCCTCGCGAGGGAGTTTTGCTCTAGCGACCCCCGACTCGCGGTCGACGTATTCGGGCTGCGTTTCCCGGCACCGGTCGGCGTCGCTGCCGGGCTCGACAAGGACGCGCATGCACTGCCGTTCTGGCCGTCGCTCGGTTTCGGGCACGTCGAGGTGGGTACGGTCACGCCCGAACCGCAGGCGGGCAACCCACTGCCGCGGATCGTTCGCCTCCGCGCCGACAGCGCGATCGTCAATGCTATGGGGTTTCCCAGCGTAGGCGCCGAGGCGTTGGCGCGCCGGCTGGCCGATTGGAAGGCTTCGGGCAGGTGGCCCAGTGCACCGGTCGGCGTCAACGTCGGCAAGAACCGCGACACGCCACTCGCGCAGGCGGCAGAGGATTACCGGCGCGCTATCGCAGCCGTCGGTCCGTACGCCGATTTCCTGGTCGTCAACGTGTCCTCTCCCAACACGCCCGGACTGCGAGACCTGCAGGACGAGGCGTTACTGAACGATCTGTTGAGCGAGGCGAGCGCTGCTGCCGGCGCCACGCCGGTGCTGGTCAAGCTTTCGCCCGACCTGAGCGACCGCGCGCTGGCGCGCCTGGCTGAACGCAGTGCAGGCTGGGGCCTCTCCGGCATCGTGGCGACCAACACGACGGTGCGGCGCGCCGGGCTTCGCATCGATCCCGGCGCCACCGGCGGTCTGTCCGGACCTCCGCTGGCGGCCCGTGCACGCCAGGTGGTGCGCGTGCTACGGGCCGCGACGACGTTACCGATCGTGTCGGTCGGTGGGATCGACGGGCCCGCCGAAGCGATCCGCCGGTTCGAGGCGGGCGCAGATCTGTTGCAGCTCTATACCGGCCTGATCTATCAGGGGCCGTCGCTGGCACGCCGCATCAACGAAGGCGTCGCCGCCGAGCTGGACCGCCGCGGCGCGGCGCACCTTCGCGAGTTGCGGACCGAAGCTTAACGCTCGGACCCGCGCCGGCCGCTAGCGGTCCACGGATCGTCGGCCACGCCGGAGCGAGCGTTGACGACCCGTGCAAGCACGAACAGCAGGTCCGATAGGCGGTTCAGGTAGACGCGTAGTTGGTCACCGACGACCTCGGCCTGCGCCAGCTTCACCACCTCACGCTCGGCTCGACGCACCACCGTGCGCGCCACCTGCAGTTGAGCCGCTGCTGGCTTCCCGCCAGGCAGCACGAAGTTGCGCAGAGGTTCGAGCTCCGCTTCGAACGCGTCGATCGCCTCCTCGATCCGGGCTACGTCGATGCCGTCGATCGGGCGGATCCGGTCGCGTGAGGGCGAGCCGTCCGGCGTTGCCAAGTCTGCGCCGACGTCGAACAACGCATGCTGCACCTCGTCTAGCACTGCGTCTATCCGGATCGAATCGCCAAGCAACGCTCGCGCCAGGCCCACGGCCGCGTTCGCCTCGTCCACCGCCCCGTACGCCTCGACTCGCGCGGACGTCTTGGGGACGCGCTGACCTCCGTAAAGTCCGGTAGTGCCGTCGTCGCCGCTACGGGTATAGATCTTCATGTGGCGATGGTAGCCCGACACGGCTCCGCTGTCGGCCCGCGTGGGTGCCGCCCGGGCGCGCGCCTCGGCGGTTACCATGCGGAACATGGATTGGTCGCTGCTGGTCGAAACTCAACTGCTCGGAAACAGCCCGGTACGCTGGGCTTTCGCTCTGGTGGTCGTCGTCGGCAGCTATTTCGTCCTGCGTGCGCTTCGTGGCCTGGCCCGCCGGCGCCTGCGGAAGATGGCCGACCGGACCAAGAACATCTTCGACGACGTCCTCTCCGACCTGCTAGCCGGCGTGAGGGGCTGGCTGGTGGTGGTGATCGCCCTCTGGGTCGGTGCGCAACTGTTGGCGCTGCCCGATGAGCTGGCCACCTTCGTAGACACGGCCGCGACCCTGCTGGTGATCCTGCAGGCGGGCCTGTGGGGCAACCGCGCCATGCAGGTCTCGATTCAGCACTACCGGCAGCGGGAGGACGTCGACGCCAGCCGTAAGACGACCCTGGCGGCCCTGACCTTTATCGGCCGGCTGGCGCTGTTTTCGCTGCTGATGCTGCTGGCGCTCGAGAACCTCGGGATCGATATCACCGCCCTGCTCGCCGGCATCGGGATCGGCGCGCTGGCCGTCGGCCTGGCGCTGCAGAACATTCTCGGCGACCTGTTCGCATCGCTGTCGATCGTGCTGGACAAGCCGTTCGAAATCGGCGATTTCATAATCGTCGACGACATGATGGGAACCGTCGAAAACATCGGGCTGCGCACCACCCGAGTGCGTAGCCTCTCGGGTGAGCAACTTGTTTTCGCCAACAACGACCTGCTCACCAGCCGGATTCGCAACTACAAGCGCATGCACGAACGGCGGGTGCTGTTCACGCTCGGCGTCGAGTACGGAACGCCAGCCGAGCGCTTGCGCGAGATTCCGTCCCTGATCCGTGAGATCGTCGAGGCGCGGGAACCGGTGCGTTTCGATCGTGCGCACTTCAAAGGCTTTGGAGACTTCTCACTGAATTTCGAGGTGGTGTACTGGATGCTGAACCCTGACTACGCTCTGTTCATGGACGTGCAGCAGGAGATCAACCTCGCCCTAGTCGACGCGTTCAACGAGCGCGACGTCGCGTTCGCATTCCCCACCCAGACCATTCACCTGGCCCGCTCCAACGACCCGAATCCGCAGCCGCAGTAGCCTCGCGACGGCTGGGCAGCGGCACTTCCGCCCGGTCAGCCTTGGCCGCCGCCGTACCGCTCGACGACGTACGCGTCGACCATCCGGCCGAACTCGCGTGCGATGGTCGCGCCGTCCCCCTGTAGCGTGCCGACCATCCGGCCGTCGCGATAGACCGGCGCGCGCGGGCTCTCGCCGGTGCCGGGAAGGCTGATCCCGATGTCGGCGTGCTTGGACTCGCCGGGACCGTTGACGACGCAACCCATCACTGCGACGTTCATCGTTTCGACACCCGGGTAGCGCTCACGCCACAGCGGCATGCGCTGCTTCAGGTGAAGGTCGATGTCGCGCGCCATCTCCTGGAACAGCGTGCTGGTGGTCCGTCCGCAGCCGGGACAGGCGGTCACCGACGGGGCGAAGCGACGCATGCCCAGCGAGGCGAGCACCTCCTGCGCGATCTCGACCTCGCGCTCCCTGGGTGCGCCAGGGTCGGGCGTCAACGACACACGGATAGTGTCGCCGATCCCTTCGGCCAGCAGCGCCGCCAGGCCGGCGGTCGACGAGACGGTTCCCTTCACGCCCATGCCGGCCTCGGTCAGGCCAAGGTGCAGCGGATAGTCGCACGCCGCGGCCAGCCGACGGTATACGTCCCACATGTCGGGTACCCGGCTGACCTTCGCCGACAGGACGATACGGTCGTGCGGCAGGCCGACCTCCTCCGCCATCCGGGCCGAGCCGAGGGCGGAGGCGACCAGCGCGCGAATAGTGACCTCGTGCGCTTCAGCCGGCTGGTCCGAGCGAGCGTTCTCGTCCATCATGCGGGTGAGCAGCGCCGAGTCGAGGCTGCCCCAATTCACGCCGATTCGGACCGGCTTACCGTGCTCGAGGGCGACTTCGACGATGCTGCGGAAATTGTCGTCGTGGCGCGCGCCGGCTCCGACGTTGCCAGGGTTGATGCGGTACTTCGCCAGGGCCGCGGCGGCCTCCGGCACCTTGCGTAACAGCTGGTGCCCGTTGTAGTGGAAGTCGCCGACGAGCGGCACGTCGAGCCCGTGTGCCGCGAGCGTAGCGGCGATTTCGGGTACTGCGCAGGCGGCCGCCTGGTCGTTGACGGTGATTCGCACGATCTCGCTGCCGGCGCGGTGCAGCGCGGAGATCTGCTCGACGGTGCGTGGCACGTCGGAGGTGTCGGTGTTCGTCATCGACTGAACCACCACCGGGTGCTCCGACCCGATCGCCAGCGAGCCGATCTGCACGGATACGGTGCGCCTGCGGGGAAACGCGCTCACCCGTTCAGCCTACCTGCGTACCGTCAAGATTAAGCATCGCAAGAAGCGCTTCGTGCAGCGCGTCGTTCACCCCCACGCCGTCGCCGCCATGAATCGTCTCGTCGCCACGCCAATCGCTGAAGTGCCCACCAGCTTCAGCCAGAATGGCGGGAAACGGCGCCACGTCGTACGGCGCGACGACCGGGTCGAGCATCGCCTCGATCCGGCCGGACGCGACCAGCGCGTAGCCGTAAGCGTCCCCCCAACCGGCCCGCACCCAGAACGCCTCGCGTACCCGCGTAGCCGCCTCGTCGCGGCCAAGCGGTGCGAAGCGGCCCCAATCGGTGGTCGCGACCACGCTGCGAGCCGGGTCGCTCTCGCTCGATACGTACACCCTACGACCGTCGAGGCGGCACCCCAACCCGCGGGCCGCGGCGATCGTCTCCCCCAGCGCGGGGAAGGCGGCGACACCGGCGACCATTGCGCCGTCCCGCTCCAGACCGATCAGCGTGGCGTACAGCGGCACGCCGCGAAGAAACGGCTTGGTGCCGTCGATCGGATCGATCCACCAGCGGTATGGGCCGGTCCCTTCGGTGCTTCCGTGTTCCTCACCGACCACGGCGTGGCCTGGGTAGCGGCGCTCGATCGCGTGCCGGATCAGCGTCTCCGCTTCGCGATCTGCGACGGTTACGGGGGTAGCGTCCGCCTTCCACTCGGGCCGGGTGCCGGTCCGGAAGTGTCCCAGCGTACTGCGACCGGCAAGGTCGGCCAGGTCGAGGGCGAAGTCCAACAGGGTTGCGAGTTCAGGCATTCGATTCTCCTCGCTGACAAGGTTCGGCGCGCAGGCTAGCACCCCCGAGGTAGGCTCACGGCACGATGCTGTTTCCCCGCGAACGTCTCGAAGAGCGCGAACGCGAGACCCTCGCTCCCTACGCCGCGATGGCCGGCGCCAGTCGTGGCCGCATGCACGATGAGAACGAGAGCGACTACCGCACCGCATTCCAGAAGGACCGCGACCGGGTGGTGCACACCACCGCCTTCCGGCGGTTGGAGTACAAGACCCAGGTGTTCGTGAACGATGAAGGCGATCACTACCGCACCCGGCTCACCCACACGCTCGAGGTGGCGCAGGTCGCCAAGGCGGTCTGCCGGGCCCTGGGCCTCAACGAGGACCTAGCCGAGACGATCGCCCTGGCGCACGACCTTGGCCACCCTCCGTTCGGGCACGCCGGAGAGTCCGCCCTCGACGGACTAGCGGCGAAGGACGGCGGGTTCGACCACAACAAGCAGTCGCTGCGCATCGTCACCGAACTCGAGCAGCGCTACCCCGACTTCGCCGGTCTGAACCTGACGTGGGAGACGCGCGAGGGCATCATGAAGCACGAGAGCGAGTACGACGTGCCCGACGCCAGTTGGGAGCCGGACAAGCGCCCCAGTCTTGAGGCGCAGGTGGTGAACCTGGCGGACGAGATGGCGTACAACGCGCACGACCTCGACGACGGTCTGCGCGCCGGCCTGCTGGACCTGCGCAGCGTTGCCGAGGTGCCGGTGGTCGGCGAGCTCCTGCGGATGCTAGGCAGCGACGCGAACAGGTTCGTCGAGAGGCAGCGCTACCTGCTGATCCGTGAACTGCTCGGCCGCAGCATCGAGGACGTCGTGGCCGCCACCGACGTGCGCCTGAACGAGAGCGGCGTCGCTTCGCAGGACGATGTGCGTGACGCGCCCGGCACCATCGCGAGCGCCAGCGAGCGCGGCGCCTCGGAAATGAGCGAGCTGAAGCGTTACCTCTACGAGAACCTCTACCGGCACCATCGTCAGATCCGCATGAGTCGCAAGGCGCACCGCATCCTCGGCGAGATTCACGGCGCTTACCTCGCGACGCCAGCGATGCTGCCTCCTTCATGGCAGGAGGCGGCGGAGCGTCGCGGCCTGTTGCGGGCCGTGACCGACTACCTGGCGGGCTTCACCGACCGCTTCGCGAACGAGGAGTACCGGCGCCTGTTCGAGCCCGGCAGTCTCACCTGAACCCGCAAATTCACCTGAAGTCGTCGGTGCGAGCCACCGCGAACAGCGTGCCGGCATCCGGATCTCGGAACCAGACGACGCTCGGGTCGACGCCCAGCACCCGCACCAGCAGCCACGGCGTGGTGATGACGCTGGTGGTTACCGCGCCGGCAGCCGGCTCGATCAGGCGCAGGTCGACGAAAAGTTCGTCGTTCTCGCGCGTGACGCGGTCGACGGCTATCGCGTAACCTCCGCTTGGTCGTTCGGTCAGGCGGATCCCCAGCAGCGTCTCGCGTCCGAAGCGGGCTTCTGGCATCGGGTCGGGTGTCAGCGAGTTGGCCTGCACCGCGTTCCAGAACGAGCGGAGCTGATCCTGATTCCGGATCAGCACGAAGCTGTCGCTGCGCGGCGGGACCCCCTGGCCTCCGATGGCGACGCGTTCGAACACCAACCTGCTTGGTGCTGGGCGGTAGGCGCTCGCGTCGGTCGGCAGGCCACGCTGAACGTACAGCACGCTGTGGCGGTACTCGTCTAGACCCTCCGGCGCCGACGGGCCCAGCCCTTCGGCCAGGCCGCGGACGTACTCCGCGTCGGATGGGACAGCAACGACGAGCGGTTGCCGAGCCTCGGCCAAGGTACGAACCAACGCGTCGGCCTCGGCCGGGGTGAGCGAGGCTGCACCCCTCAACGGTGCCGCGACGGGTTTCGGCGCGCTTGTGACGTTCACACCGGCGGCGAGGTCGCGACGCAGCTCGAACCAACGCGAGCCGTCGAAGTAGTAACTGCGCGAGAAGGCGGTCCGGGTGACGACCCGCAGGTCGCTGGTCAACGGTATCCGCGCCACGTCGACGGGTGGGTCGATTGGGGGGTCCGAAGCGCCTGCGACCCGCTCGATCAGAAGAGGTTCGCCGTCGACGCTTCGCGCCGCGGCAACGCCGTACGGGACGGCCGTCGCACTTTCGCCGGCCAGGCCGCCCAACTCTCGCTCGACACCGTCGAGCGGCAACGTCGCAGCGCTTCCGTAGACGTAGCGGAGGACGGTGCCGCCCTCCGCTTCGAGCAGGACGACTTCGTGCAGCTCGCGTGTTCCGACCGGTTCACAGGCGACGAGGAACACGAGCAGGGCGCTGAACAGGATCGCGGCGAGAGTACGCATCGTTGGGACGATAGCACCGGCCGGTGAGAGGCGGTGAGGACGCTTGATAGACTCCCCGTCGTGACGCAACGTCGGCGTGTCCTCATCCTCTCCGCCTCGATCGGCGGAGGGCACGTCGCGGCCGCGCGAGCGTTGGAGACCGCCTTCGGTGCAACCGGCGAACCGTGCCTTCACGTCGATCTGCTCGACTACACCTCGGCCCCGTTCCGGCGGGTCTACCGGCGCGCCTACCTAGACCTCGTGCGCAACGCGCCCGACCTGGTCGAGTGGCTCGGTAAGCGGCTCGACCGGCGGCCCAGCGAGCTGCCTAGCCCTGCGCGGCGCGTGCGGGCGAGGTTGACGCGGCTAGTGTCGTACCAGCTGCCGCGGGTGATGGAGCGCTACCGGCCCGACCTGATCGTCCACACGCACTACCTGCCGCCCGAGATCCTCTCCTCGCTACGCCGTCCGAACCTGCCTAGACAGACGGTGGTCGTCACCGACTACGGTGCTCACGCGCTATGGCTGACGCGAGGGATCGAGCGCTACTTCGTCGCGGCGGAGGAGGTAGCCGTCCACCTGCGCGCCAGCGGTGTGGACGCCGAGCGGGTCGAGGTGACCGGCATCCCGATCGACCCGCGTTTCGCTCACTTGCCAAGCCGCGAGCAGGCTCGTGAGCTGCTCGGCCTCGGCGCCGAGCGGGAGATGTTGCTGATGATGGCGGGCGGGATGCAACGCCGCACGCTAGAGGCGCTGATGCATTCGCTCGGTGAGGTGCGCTGGCCGCTGGACGTCTGGGTCGTGTGCGGTCGCAGCCCGGAACTGCTAGACGTCGCGAACGAAGCGGTAGCCGAGATGGACGGCCTGGTGCGCGTCCGACCGATCGGTTACACCAGCGACGTGCCGCTGTTCATGGCCGCAGCCGATCTGATCGCCGGCAAGCCTGGTGGACTGACCGCCAGCGAGGCGCTGGCAGCAGGACTGCCGTTCGCGATCGTACAGCCGTACCCGATCCAGGAGGAGTCGAATGCCAGCTACCTGTTGGAGCAGGGGGCGGCGGTGAGGATCGAACCGTTGACGACCTTCGGTCACAAGCTCGGCCTGCTGTTGGCCGACACCGGTCGCCGCGCCACCATGCGTCAGGCTGCGCTCCGCATCGCGCGACCGGGCGCGGCGGACGCGGTCGTGGCGTCGTGCCGGGCGCTGCTCGAGGCTGGATGAACGGCCGCGCACCTAGCGGACCGTTACCAGTGGCGTTGGTACTGGTCCTGGTTACCGCGATCGTGACGGCGGCTTTCACACAGCCGTCCGCACAGGCGCTCCCAGCCGGCGCGCCGCAGGCGGACGTGGTCGTGCTCGGTTCGGAACCGGAAGCGATCGTGGCGGCGGTGGCGGCCGCCGAGAGCGGGGCCAAGACTTTTCTGATCAGCGCCGATCCGCGACTCGGGGGTCTGTTCGTGCTCGGTTCGCTCAACGTGCTCGACGTGCGCACCCGACCGATGTCGTACCAGGCAGGCGCGTTCGAACGCTGGTGGCGCAGCGTCGGACGCCGTAACGCCTTCGATCCCGGTCTGGCCGAACGAGCGTTCGCCGCGATGCTGGCGGAGGCGGGCGTGAACGTCGTTCTGAACGTGCTGGACGTTGCCGTCAGCCACGAGGACGGCCGGGTGACCGGCGCGGTTTGGCGTGACGGGGCGGTGGCCGCCGGGCAGGTGATCGACGGTGACGCCGACCTGCGCCACGCCGCATCGGCCGGTGCGCAGGCTTCGCTGGGCTGGGAGTGGTTCGGCCTCGAGGCACGCATGGCCGACACGCTGGTGTTCCGTATCGACGGCGTGGACTGGACCGCCCTACGCACCGCAGCCCGAAACCGCGGGCGTGACTGGGCCACGGTGGACGACGCGGTGGCCTGGGGTGCGTTCGGGGGGGTACCCGCTTCGTACCAACCGGTCGACCCGACGACGCGTCTGCGCGGCCTCAACCTGGGCCGGGACGCCAGCGGGGGCGTGTGGGTGAACGCGCTGCTGCTGTACGGCGTGGACCCGTTCGATCCCGCCTCGCGGGCGGACGGACGCGCCCGCGGTGAGGCGGAGGCACGGCGGGTAGTCTCCTGGTTGGCGCCGCGACTGCCTGGCTTCGGCCAGGCCCGCTTCGGCGCCGCGGCGGAGAGTCTGTACGTTCGCGAGACCCGACACTTGCTCGCCGAGTGCGTCCTCGACGCAAGTCACCTGCTGGACAACGTCACGAGCCGCTTCGACGTTGCGGCGGGCGGCTACCCGCTCGACTTGCAGAGTTTGACGCCGTACGACAGCGGCTTCGTTTTTGGCACGCCGGATCTTTACGGCGTGCCGCTGTGCGTGAGCGTGCCGCGCGACGGTCCGGACGGTCTGTGGACGGTAGGTCGCAGCGTCGGATACGACCCGGTCGCGCACTCCAGCACCAGGGTCGTGCCGCTGGGCATGGCGGTCGCCGAAGGGGTGGGCGTGGCAGCCGCACTGGCGGCCGGACGGGACGGCACGCCAGCACGACTGGTGAGCAGCGAACCTTTCCTCGCCGAGGTACGCACACGGTTGCGACAACGGGGCGCCTTCCTAGCGCCGCTGGAACCCCGCGATCCGGTCGGTCCGTTCAATCATCCCCACCACCAGTCGTACCGCCGCATGTTGAGTCGCGGGCTGGCGTTGGGCGGGTACGACAACGCTCCCGACCTCGACGGGGCGGTGCCGGCACGGTCGCACCTCTACCTGGCTGCCGAGGTGGCCAAACGCTTCGCCGGCCGAAACGACGTGGCGCAGATCCTGGTGGGACGTTACGCAGCCGACGACGGACCGGCCGAGGCGTCCCGCGTAGCCCGGGTGCAACGTGATGCCGCCTGCCTGCTCGGGCTTCCCTGTCCCGACGAGGCGACGCCCGAGGCGTTGGCACGGTGGGGCCTGTGGCCGGACGGCGTAGCGCGCTCGGGCGCCCTGCGTCGCGGCGAGGTGTACGCCCTGGGGGCGGTGTTGAGTCACGCACCGGCCGGCGAGCGGTGACGGCCCGCCGGCGGTGACGGTGAGGCGTTTCCGCGCTCAGGGGTGGGTACCTAGGTCAGGATGAGGTGAGCAGGTCGAGAACGTCCTTCTCCGCGTCGCTGCCCGGGTGGCCTGCGGGGTAGTTGCCGTCGAAGCAGGCGGTGCAGGTGCGTGCCAAGCCGATCGCGCGGCGGAGCCCCTCATCGCTGATGAAGGCCAGGCTGTCCGCCCCGATCCGCTCGCGGATCTGTTCGACCGACAGGGTGGCGGCGGCAAGCTCCTTGCGTGCCGCCGTGTCGATCCCGTAGTAGCAGGGGTAGCGGATCGGTGGACTGGAGACGCGGAAGTGCACCTCGCTGGCGCCCGCATCGCGCAGCATTCCGACGATGCGCCCCGACGTGGTACCTCGCACGATCGAGTCGTCGACCAGCACCACACGCTTGCCTCGCACCGCTTCGGTAGCGGCGAGCTTGAGCCGCACCTTGCGTTCGCGCAGATGCTGGGTCGGGTTGATGAAGGTCCGTCCTGCGTAGGGGCTCTTGTACAGGCCCAGGTCGTAGCTGATTCCGCTGGCGCGCGCGTAGCCCAGCGCCGCCGCCATCCCCGAGTCGGGCACCCCGACGACGACGTCGGCAGGGGCGGGCGCCTCCTCGGCCAGCCGCTCGCCCATCCGCACCCGAGAGGCGTGCACCGGCACGCCGTCGAGCGTGCCGTCCCCGCGCGCGAAGTAGATCCATTCGAACGCGCACGGCGTCGGCGTCGGCGCCAGCACCTGCACCGATTGCAGCCCGTCGCCGTCTGCGACCACCAACTCGCCCGGCCGCACGTCACGCACGAAGCGCGCGCCGATGACGTGCAACGCACCCGGCTCGCTGGCGAACACGATCGTGCCGTCATCCGTCTCGCCGATCACCAGGGGCCGGACGCCATGCCCGTCGCGTAGGCCGACGATGCGCTGCTTGTCCATCAGCACCACGGCGAAGCCGCCCTCCAGCTCACCCATGACGTGCGCCGTTGCGCCCGGCAGGTCCAGGTGCGCGTAACGAGCGACGAGGTTGATCATCACCTCGCTGTCGTTGGTGGTCTGGAACACCGCTCCTTCGCTCAACATTCGGTCGCGCATGGCGCGCGCGTTGGTGAAGTTGCCGTTGTGCGCCAGGGCGATCAGTCCCTTGTTGCTGCGCACCGTCAGCGGTTGCGCGTTGAAGCGCAGACTCGAGCCGGTGGTCGAGTAGCGGGTGTGCCCGATCGCCACCCGCGCCTGAGCGAAGCGGAGCCGGTCGAGACGCTCCTCGTCGAACACCTCCGCGACTAGGCCCATGTCCTTTTCGATCCGGAACTCATCGCCGCCCGCGACGGCGATCCCGCACGACTCCTGGCCGCGATGCTGCAACGCGAACAGCCCGAGGTGGCACAGCCCGACCACGTCGGCGACGGCCGCGTTCGGCACCCGCACCGCGACGACGCCGCACTCCTCGACCGGGCGGTCGTCGACGAAGCCGCTCACGCCAGCGCCTCGGCCAGGGTGCGTTCGTGCGCGTCACGCAGCCGGTCGACGCCGAAGTTGAGCGTCCCGCCGGGCCAGCGCAGCTCGAGCCTGCAGCCACCGCTCTCACCGAGAAGCGCCCACGGCACCCCGGCGGCGGTCAGGTGCGCCTCGATCTCGCGGGCACGCTCGGCAGGGGCGGCGATCACTATACGCGAGGCGCTCTCTCCGAACAGCAGCGCGTCGGCGCGAACCGTGCCGCCGGAGTGGCTCTCGGCCGTGCCGGCGGCGACGTCGCCCGTCAGCCCGATCCCGTTCGCGAAGGTCATCTCTGCCAGCGCCACGGCAAGTCCGCCGTCGCCGCAATCGTGCGCCGTGTCGACCAGGCCGGTCGCGACCAGCTGCCGCACCGCCTGTTGCACCGCCGCTTCAAGCGTCAGGTCGCAGCGGGGTGGCCGACCTATTTCCAGGCCGTGCTCCCGCGCCAGATAGACGCTGCCCCCCAACTCGTCTAGCGTGGTGCCGAGTAGCCAAAGCAGGTCCCCTTCACGCTGAATACCGACGACGGCGTGCCGTCGTACGTCGTGGAGCACTCCGACCATGCCGACTATCGGCGTGGGCGGTACGGCACGTTCCACGTCACCGTCGACGCCCACGTCCCGCCACTGGTTGTAGAGGCTGACGTTGCCGCCCGTGACCGGCGTGCCGAGAGCGACGCAAGCGTCGCGCAGGCCGTCCACCGCGCGGACCATCTGGTGGTAGACGGCGCTGCGCTCGGGGTTGCCGAAGTTGAGGTTGTCGGTGACGCCCAGTGGAGTGGCGCCTACGCAGGAAAGGTTGCGGGCCGCCTCCGCCACCGCCAACACGGCGCCCTGGTACGGATCGAGGCTGGCGAAGCGGGGGTTGGCGTCGACCGTAGCCGCCACGCCTAGCGGCGTGCCCTTGATGCGTACGACCGCCGCGTCGCCGGCCCCCGGCGCCACGACCGTGTCGGTGCGCACCTGGTGGTCGTAACGGCTCCAGATTGGACGTTTCGACGCCAGGTCCGGCGTGGCGAGCAGGCGCCCTAGCACCGCACCCAAGTCACGAGATTGTGGCGGGTCGGGGACCGTCTCGCGTGTGATCCGAACCGTGGGGTCCTCGGCGTGCTCCCGCTCGTAGCTCGGTGCTTCGTTGATCAGCGCTACCGGCAGGTCGGCGATGAGCGTGCCGCGCTCGAAGATGCGCAAGCGGTCGCCCGCCACCACCTCGCCGATCCAGGCGGCGTCCAGCTCGAAGCGGGTCAGCGCGGCCAGGACCTCCGCTGCACGTTCGGGACGGACGCTGAACACCATCCGTTCTTGCGATTCGGACAGCATCACCTCGAGGGGCGTCATGCCGCGCTCACGGCGAGGTACCCGGTCGACGTGCAGCTCGACGCCGCGGCCGGCACGATGCGCCATTTCAGCGACGCTGCTGGTCAGGCCGGCCGCACCCATGTCCTGCACCCCGTCGACCAGCTTCGCCTCCGTCAGCGCCAGGGTGGCTTCGAGGAGGAGCTTCTCGAGAAACGGATCGCCTACCTGCACCGCCGGCCGGTCGGCGCCGGAGTCGCCAGACAGGTCGGCCGACGCGAACACTGCGCCACCAAGCCCGTCCCGGCCGGTACGCGAACCGACGTACAACAGTCGGTTTCCAACCTCGCCGACCGTGCCGCTCTGAAGCCGCCCTATCGGTAGGATTCCCAGCGCCATCACGTTCACCAGCGGGTTCTCGAGGTAACCGTCGTGAAAGGCGAGGTCGCCCCCGACCGTCGGCACTCCGACGGCGTTGCCGTACGACGCGATGCCGTCCACCACGCCCGCCAGCAGGTAGCGGGTGCGTGGGTGCTCGAGCGGCCCGAATCGAAGCGCGTCCAGTACCGCCACCGGTCGTGCGCCCATCGCGAAAATGTCGCGCAGGATCCCGCCCACGCCGGTGGCGGCGCCCTGGACCGGCTCGACGGCGCTGGGGTGGTTGTGACTCTCCATCTTGAACGCCAACGCCAGGCCGTGGCCCAGGTCCACCACGCCAGCGTTCTCGCCCGGGCCTTGCAGCACCTGAGGTCCATCCGTCGGAAGCTTGCGCAACAACGGGCGCGAGTTCTTGTAGCCGCAATGCTCGCTCCACAACGCGCCAGTCATGGCCGCTTCGAGCACCGTCGGTTGGCGACCCAAACCGCGCACGAACGCTTCGTACTCGACGCGGCTGAGCCCGAACTCCGCCGCCCGCTCGCTGAGGTCCAGGCGGGCAGCGCGGCTGGCAGCCTGCTCGGTGGCGTTGCCGGCCCTCACGACGTCGCCTCGGCCGCGGCGCCTACCAGCGCGTCCAAAAGCGAAGCGAGCAGAACCCGACCGTCGTCGCTGCCGGTGAGCAGGTCGACCGCCCGTTCCGGGTGCGGCATCATCCCCAGCACGTTGCCGCGCTCGTTCACCACGCCGGCCACGTCACCGTCGCTGCCGTTGGGGTTGGCGGCCGGGTCGCGTGCGCCATCGGGAGCGACGTAACGCAAGGCTATGCGGCCCTCACCCTCGAGACGTGCGAGCAGCTCGTCGCTCGCAACGAAGCGTCCGTCGTGGTGCGCCACCGGCAGGCGCAGCACCTCCCCCGCCCGGCACAGGCCGGTGAACGGTGGAGCGGCACGCTCTACGCGAACGTGAACGTCCCGGCAAACGAAGTGGAGTCCCGTGTTGCGCGCCAACGCCCCTGGCAGCAGGCCGCACTCGGTGAGGACCTGAAAGCCGTTGCAGATACCGAGGACCGGGCCGCCACGCGCTGCGAAGTCACGCACGGCGCTCATCACCGGGCTGCGTGCCGCCAAGGCGCCGGCCCGCAGGTAGTCGCCGTAACTGAAGCCGCCCGGCAGCACCACTGCGTCGGCGTGGGGAAGCTCACGTTCACTGTGAGGCACGTAGAGGGTCTCGCATCCGGCGACCTCTCCGAACGCCCAGAGCGCGTCCTGGTCGCAGTTGGATCCGGGAAACCCGACGACGATGGTGGTCATGGACCTCCAAGAACGGGGCACGTGGCCCGACGGTTTCATGTTAACAACGAACGGCGCGCCGTCGGTCGGACGGTAGCGCGGTTGACCGCACCCGCCGGCGTTGCTAGCATCGCACGTTGGTCCGCGCCGGGATGGCGGAACGGTAGACGCAGTAGACTCAAAATCTACCGGGGAGACCCGTGCGGGTTCGAATCCCGCTCCCGGCACCACCCGCTGTAGACATTCGCTGACCGATGGAGGTCGCCGTGTTCTGGATCGTGCTGATACTGTTCGTCATCGTTTGTGCGCTACTCACCGCTGTGGTGCTGTTGCAGGAACCCAAACAGTCCGGCCTCGGCGACGGCCTGACCGGAGGTGGCGGCGGCAGCGACTTTAGTTCCGGAGGCGGAACGGCAGGCGGCATGCAGCGCATGACGATCTACCTCGGCGTGTCGTGGGGCGTGCTGGCGCTGTTGCTTCAGGTGATTCCGCGCTAGATCGGGTCCACTTTTCGTCGTTTCGTCAGAGCGCGTTGGCGATTCGCGACCGCGCACCGATCCGATCGGCGCGCGGTTTTCGTCGTCGCCAGCGCCCGATCGCGTCGTTGACCTGTCCCCCTCCTGGTGGTACCTTTCACGCAGTGGGATCATCGAGCGAGCCCACGGGGTGACTCCCGTCCATCTGCGGCACATTCATGCCGGTGATGTCGGGGGCACCGTACCCCAGGCGTGACGGTGAGGTTTCGGAGGCACGGCGCCACGATGCTCGTCGCACGTATTCCTCAAGGAGGCAGAATGCTCATCAAGAGAACGCTCTTCGCACTCGCCGTGATCGCCGGGCTCGCTGTGGCGTTCGCCGACCCGTACGTTCACGATACCGGTGCGTGGCTGACCGATCCTGCGGAGGCGAGCGCAGGCGGTAGCGTAACGCTCGCAGTGCTAAGTGGTTCGCGGACCTGGAACATAGTGGCGTCGCGAGAAGCGGACGACGCGCGCGACCTGACTATGGGTGACTTCTCGGTTCTGTTGCGCAGAGACCCCGTCACTCAGGTGTTCGAGCCTTGGGCAGCCGAGTCGTACGAGGTCTCTGACGATGGTCTGGTCGTGACCGTCAAGTTGCGGCCAGAACTACAGTGGTCCGACGGTGAGCAGATCACCGCGGCCGACTACATGCTCTTCTACACGACGACGCAGGATCCCGAAGTCGAATCGCCGAACGCCGACCTGTTCACAGTTGGCGATCAGGTCGTCGAAGTGACCTCGCCGGACGAGTCGACCCTGATCTTCCGGTTCCCGGAACCGAACCGGCGCGCTCTTGCCATCGTGACATTCGTCCAACCGGTGCCCGACCACATTCTCGGTGAGGTCTACCGCGAAGGCGGTGCCGAAGCATTCAAGAGCGCTTGGGGTACCGATACGCCGGTCGATGAGCTGGTCTTCGACGGTCCCTTCATGATCCAGTCGTACAGCCCCG
>Ga0326597_10006227_pt1 | contig 16399 bp, 14 predicted proteins | sample RVTome_12_FD_203789 | JGI IMG/M metagenome (GOLD analysis project Ga0326597, IMG submission 203789) | Soil microbial communities from uranium-contaminated site in the Upper Colorado River Basin, Wyoming, United States - RVT100D185 | ecosystem: Environmental > Terrestrial > Soil > Contaminated >...
TCCAAGGCCGGGGTGGCGGCGATGTACGACAAGCTGAGCCGTACCACCGCGGCCCACCGCGACAAGCCGATGGCACAGCGCCGGGCCGACGCCGACCGCTTCTACGAGGAAGAGCCGGGGGAGTGACCACCCACCTCCAGGCCAAGGTCGCCTTCCTCGAGGACCGGGACAACGTCGGGTTCTTCGGCCTTACCGACCAGCGCTACGGCAAGGGCGAAGAGCCGACGGCGATCGTCATGCTGGTCCCCATCGGCGGGGGAGAGCCGGTCCTGTGGAAGGTCGCCGACAAGGAGCGCCTCCGCACCGTGCTGGCCCGCGACGACCTCACCCGCATCCAGGGCTACCCGCTGGTCGTGGCCAACGCCAAGCAGCGGATCCTGGGCATCGCCGCCGGCCCCAAGGAGCCTCCGAAGCAGATCGCCGTCCTCGTCGTATTCGACCTGGAGCGGGAGGTGCTCGCCGCCGAGGACGGCCAGCCCGAGTGGTGGCTGTTCGACGGTGAGGCGATCGAACGAGAGGAGCCGGGGGAGTGAGCGATGAGATCCAATGGGCTTGCATGATCGAGGCCAAGCTCTCTGGTGGCCGCGAGCTGACGGACGAGGAGATCGACGCCTTCTACGAATGGGACCAGGACTGCGCGGTGGGGATGCGGTCCGGCCGGTGCTTGGTCCTCTTCGACGTGACCGGCACGGACCCTGGCGCTGGCGCAACAGAGGGCTATCGGCGTTGGCTCGAAGTGGCGCCGGCCGACGCCACGGTCGACCTGGTCGAGATCATGACCAAGGAGCGCCAGGGAGCGGATTCCAACTAGCGACTCACCAAGCGGCGAGGAGTCGGGCAGATCTGTCGGACCCGCGCCGTACGTTCGCCTTGTGGACCGAGAATCGCATGCTCTTGACAGCGTATGAGGAGGAGCCGGGGGAGTGAAGCTCCTACCGGGATCGCTTCAAATTCCCCGGGGCCTCTGGGTGCCGGGTGATCGACGACGGGCTACGACCCGCCGAGACCGGTGGCGTCGTCGACGAAGGTGTCACCGTCCTCGAGCCTGGCGATGAGCACGATCTCGAACGCCTCGACGGCGAGATCGGCCTCCGCCGGGTCGACCACCACCTCCATCGTGGACGGGCCCACCCATCGGACGGTCACGGTGGCCCCCTCGACACGCTCGCGGCCGGGGGCATTGGGCCCTGCCCGTACCCCGCGGTCGCTCTGCTCGCCGGCGAAGTAGGTGGCGTTGGCCCCCCAGCGGGCGTCGCCTGGTCCCCGGGCCTCGATGATCACGTCGTACCAGTTCGTCGCCTCGGATTCGGCGAGTGCCTGGCCCATGCCGGCCACCTCGACCGTGAAGATTTGCTTTCCATCCTCGGTGCGATGGGCCACCCGGGTGATGTCCGAGCCGGGCTCACCCTCGCCCGGGGGCACCGGCTGCGAGGTGCTCCCGTCCTCCTGGTCGTCGACCGGATCGCTGCCGGGAAGGGTCGTCGTGGTAGTGGTGGTGGCTCCCTGACCCCGGCAGGCCATCGAGTGCGACCATTTCCACACATCGTCCCCGCCCGAATCGAGGTACTCGGGCACCCCTGGTGGAACGGCTCCGACGAAGAAGAAGAGCACGAAATCCACGTCCAAAAAGTCCGCCTTGAGGGTGGCCTGGACGGCCTTGGCCGGACCATCGTTGGGGGCGTCGCACACGATGACGGCCCGGTCGTCGGTCTCCTCGATCACCCGAAATACGTCGAAGGCCCGGAACACGAGCCCGAACTGGGGATACTCCGAGAGATTGGATTCGACCGAGCACGTCTCACCCACATCCAGCGACTCCGGGCAGTCCGACTCGACCGTCAAGCGGAGGTCCCCGAGGACGAACACCGCGCGGCTGAAGTGGGCGACCTCGGCCTCCACCACCAGCTCGCCGTCGTGGGATTCGAACGACGCCGGGATCGCCTCGAAGTCCCCGTCGTCTCCGAGCACGGCCACCCCGACGGGGATCGAAGCCGCGTCATAGGGAATCCGGAGGGTCAGCAGCGCGGGGGCGTCGAAGACCAGTCCGCTGGGCTGGAGGTCGTAGGCGATGCCGGTGACGCCCTCGGCGAGGAGACCCTCGGGGACGTCGGCGGATTCGATCGTGATGTCCACGCCGGAGGGAACGGCCCCCGCAGGGACGAGCAACCGGGCTCGGCCGTCGTCGCTGGCGACCACCAGGGCGTCGGTGGCGGCGGCGTCGTCGCCCCCGCCACCGCACCCTGCGACGACCACAATCAGCCCGACCCCGGCCATGACCCAACGGCGGTCCCGGCTCATCACATCCCCCTCACCGGTCGGAATCCGGGGCGAGCCTACCTCCAGGCGACAGCGGGTGGGCGTCTCCCCCTCCGTCACCGCCGACACGGCGGCGCCACCTCCCCCGGCTCCGCCGGGTACTCCACCCTTAGTGAGCGTCAGACCGATGCCGTTGATGCCCGGGTCGAAGTTGCTCCAGGAGCACGGGCCGAGCCTCGGTCGGCCGATCGTCGACCGGATCGAGGACCGGGATGACCGCGGTCTTCGGCGTGATGCTGGCGGCGTTCGGGTAGGCCTCGCGCAGTCGGTTCGCCCACCCGACTCTCAGGCCGTGGAGCGCTACGCATCTTCGATCCCGAGCAGTGCCCGCAGCGGCGTCGGGTCGAAGGCCATGACGACCCACGCCGACCGCTTCTGCGAGGAGAAGCCGGGGGGCGACCCATCCCCTCCAGGCGAAACGTCGCGACGCCGAGGCGTCAAGCCCCTGACAGGCTCCGCAGGGGCTCGATGACTTCCGAGAGATCATCGGCATCGTCGATTGACCAGAGAGCCGCCAGGGCCTCCTCGCAGGCGGCGCTCTCAGCCGGCGGCCGGTACTCGGCGACGATCCTCCGGTACTTGGCGTCGAGGTCGGCTCGCTCGATGGGGTTCCGCGGGTGCCCACGGGGATGGGTGAGGTGTCCGGAGACCTCCTTCCCGGAGGCGAGTCGAACCGTGATGGCGCAGTTGAGCTCCCCGGGGAAGCGCTCGGTGAATTCCTCGTTGTGGTGGACCTCGATCTTCGCCATCAACGGCCGGAGTGCGGGGTCGAGGATCCGTTCCCGGGTGAAGGAAGCCCTGCCGATCCCACCGTCGACCAATGCGACAGCCAACAGATAGGGGATGCTGTGGTCGGCGGTCTCCCGGGTCTGGGGGTCCCACTTCTCCACCTGGCTGCCGATCTCGTCGTAGGCGAGGAAGTAGGTGTCGACATCGATGGAATCCACCTCGGCGAGTGGTATCTCGGGGCGCAGTTGGGTCATCAGGTCGAGCGGCGCCTGGGCGTTGTACTCCGCCGGATGCATCTTGGTGGCGGCATGCTCGATGGCGAATCCGGTCTCCCATGCCGGGAATCGAATCTCGAAAGGCCCGGTCACCAGCTCCCACAGCCCCGACTTCCCCTCGTAGGGATCGGGGGGGCCGGTCATGCCCTGCTCGGCGAGGAGCGCCGCGAAGATCCCGTTGCGGGCGGCGCCGGCGGTCGCGCACCCCTTCCACATCGACAGCTCGCCCACCCTCGTCTGGCGGACCGGGACATGCGGTGTCACCGCTAGCGAGAGGGCGTGCCCGAGCTGCTCCTGTGACAAGCCGAGCAGCTTGCCGGCTCCCATCGCCACCGCGGCCACGATGTTGAGCCCCTGGTCCCACCCTCGGGGCCGCAACCACACCTGCCCGGCGAGCGTCCCGTTCACCTCGTATGCGGCGACTGCGGCAGTGATCAGCTGGCGGCAGCTGGCTCCCACGGCCTCGCCCACCGCGAGCAGGGGGGCCAGCATGTCGCTGGGGTGCCCTCCTCCTCCCCTCTCCGTGAAGTACATGTCGTTGAAGTCCAGGTAGCGGACCATCACGGCGTTGGCGAAGGCGGCCATGTCCATCGACGAGGGGGCGTCGGACCCGAAGACCGTGGCGCCACGCCTGGTGCCTCGAGTCTCCGCGGCCAGCCGGCGGGCGATCACCGCGGGCGGCCCGTCCAGGCCGCCGATGGCGCAGCCGACGGCATCGACGATCCTGAGGGTGGCGGCGGCCGTGGCCTCGGGAGTCAGGTCACCGCCGTCCAGCGACGCCACATACCCGGCGATCGCCTCCGTGGTCGCATCCAATGGGGACCTCCATGTGCTCTCGTGTACGGCGGCCGGGCGAACCCATCGGGTTCGCAGGCCGGCTATTCGGCTCGATCCCGCGTCAATCGTCGCCTTCGACCAGCGACTGGCCCGTCTCGACCGGTACCTCGTTCCGGGCGACCAGCCGCCGGATCTCCTCGGCGCCCTCCCGAAGCAGCGGGAGCAGCTCCTCCATCCGGGCGTCGCCCATCCGGGCCTCAGGGCCGATGATGCTCAAGGAGGCGATCACCGAGTCGGTGCCGACCACGGGGACGCTGATGCTGGCAGCACCGGCGACATTCTCCCCCCGGCTGATGGCGAAGCCGGCGAGCCGGATCTCGACCAGTTGGCGCTCCAGCGCGGCCCGATCGGTGACTGTGCGCTCGGTGACCTGCTTGAGGGTGGTGCGGTCGAGGATCTCTCGCTGCACGTCCCCGTCGCTGAAGGCAAGGATCACCTTCCCCATGGCGCCGAGGTAGAGGGGCTGCGCCGCCCCCAGTCGGGCCACGTAGCGGACGGCCTGGGGGCTGGGCAACTGGGCCACACACACGCGCTGCACCCCGATACGCAGATGGAGCGCCACGGTCTCGCCGGTCTCCTGGCGCAATCGCTCCAGCACGGGGGTGGAGAGCACGTTGAGGCCGCCGTATCCGCGGATCACGGCATCGCCGATGCCGAAACAGCCCGGCCCGAGGAGGTACTCGCCGGAGACCGGGTCCTGAATCACGAGTTGCCCGAACGAGAGGCTGGCGAGGAGGCGATGGGCCGTCGCCTTGGACAGGCCGGTGTCGTCGACCAGTCGCGACAGGCTGCGGGGGCCCTGCTCGAGCGCCTGGAGAAGCCGGATCGCTCGAGTCACCGACTGCACCATCGGCGGCTTGGTCATCAACAACATCCGTTCGAGACTTCCGGTACTTTATCGGAACGGTCGTCCCGTTCTCAGGCATTGGCCCTCAATCGGGGGCTTGCGAACCCTGGGACCCGCTGCCAGAATCGAATGGAACAAACGTTCCGAAATACGGGACAAGCCGCATGATCACCCAGCTTTTGGTGCGGGGGACCGCCCGACAACCCATTCGAAAACAGGAGGCCGGCCAGCCGTGGACATGAAACTTGAGGGGAAGGTGGCGATCGTGACCGGGGGGGCCGGTGGGATCGGCCAGGCGTATTGCCGCGCCCTGGCCCAGGAAGGCGCGGCCGTCGTCGTGGCCGACATCGATGCCGAGGGAGCGGAGAAGTTCGCCGCGGAGCTCGAGGCCGAGGGTCTTCGGGCGGTCGGTGTCGGCGTCGACGTCACGGACCAGGACTCGGCAAACGCAATGGTGGCCACCGCCGTGGATCGATTCGGGGCGGTCGACATCCTCGTCAACAACGCAGGGATCATGTCGGCCATCCCGAAGAGCAAGCTCCTCGACGTCCCCCCGGACGTCTGGGACCGGGCGATGAGGGTCAACGCCATGAGCGTCCTCGTCTGTAGCCGGGCGGCGGTCCCGGAGATGCGCAAGAGGGGTGGGGGGAAGATCATCAACCAGGCTTCGACGGCGGCCTTCGAGCCGGGCGGCATGTACCGGATCTCCAAACATGCAGTGGTGGCCCTCACCGCGGGCCTCGGCAACGAGTTGGGGCCGGAGAACATCAACGTCAATGGGATCGCCCCCGGGATGATCGCCACCGAGGAGTCGTTCCGTTCCGCCGGTGGGCCCGACTCGGAACGTCGGATCGCCCGTGCCGCCGGGGTCCCCAACCCTCGTCCCGACCGGGAGCCGGAGTCTCTCGTCGGCGCGCTGCTGCTCCTCGCCTCGGATGTTGGCGACTACATGAACGGGCAAACCCTCATCCTCGATGGCGGCCGCAACATGCGCCTCTAGGTCGTCGCAGGGCCGGCGCGAAGGAAGGAGAACAGTGCATCTCGGGCAGCAACTCGTCGAACGTCTCGTTGGCTACGGGGTCGGGCACGTGTTCGGGTGCCCGGGCGGCCAGACGCTCGCCCTGTACAACGGCATCGCCTCAGGTGATGGGACGATCGAGCACGTCCTCATGCGTGACGAGCGCAGTGCGATCTTCGCCGCAGACGCGTATGCCCGGGCCACCGGGGTCATCGGCGTGTGTGACGCCACCGTGGGCCCCGGAGCCAGCAATCTGGTGTCCGGCCTCACCGAGGCGTCGGCATGTTCGACGCCGCTCCTGGCGATCGTCTCCGACATTCCCCGTCAATGGGAGCACCGGCGTCATCTGGCATCGGCCAACCAGGCGTTCGAGCAGCGGCGCTTCCTGGAGGGGGTGGTCAAGTGGTACGGGCGGGTGGAAACCCCCGAGATGCTCCCCGACATCCTCCAGGCATGCGTACGCATCGCCAACTCGGGTCGACCGGGACCGGTGGTGCTCAACATCCCCGCCGACGTCTTCATTGCCGATGCCGCTGAGGCGGCCTTCCCGGCCACGCCCGACTGGGGCGCCTACCCCCGCTGGCGGGCCGGGGCCGATCCGGCGGTGATCGAGCAGGCCGCGCGGGTCCTCGCCGCCGGCACGATGCCGGTGATCGTGGCCGGCGGAGGCGCTCTCCATGCTGGTGCCGGAGAAGCGATCGTGGGGCTCGCCCGGGCGCTGTCCTGCCCCGTGGCTACCACGATGAGCGGGAAGGGGGTCATCGCCGAGACCCATGAGCTGGCGGTGGGTGTGGCCGGCCGGATGGGGGTCTCGCAGGCAAACGACGCCGTGGCCGCCAGCGACTGCGTGATCTTCATCGGCTGCAAGACGGGTCAGGCGACCACTATGGGGTGGACCAACCCGGCCCCGGATGCGCGCGTCATCCAGATCGACATCGACCCGACCGAGATCGGGCGCAACTATCCGGGAGCGGTCGGGGTACACGCCGACGCACTACTCGGCACCATCGCCTTGAGGGAGGCAATCGAAGGCCGCGAACCGGCTTCGCAGTGGGACCTCACCGCCGTCAACGCTGCGGTGGAGGAGTGGTGGAGCGGGCCGATCGGCTACAAGGAGGAGGCCCCGCCGGGGGTTCTCCAGCCGCAGGACATCGTTCGCATCATGAGTGCTGCCGCCGGCGACGACGACGTCGTCGTGGCCGATGCCAGCCTGGCCACGGGCTGGGTCGTCGGCCGGTGGCGCTCCCGCCGCCCCGGCCGTCAGTTCTATTCGCCCCGCGGCATGGGTGGTCTCGGCTGGGGACTGCCGGGCGCCGTGGGCGTCGCCGAGGCTCTGCGGGCTCAGGGCCGCAACGGGCGCGTCATCCTCCTTGCCGGCGACGGCGGGTGGGGCTATTCGATGGCCGATGTCGAGACGGCGGTCCGCCGGGGGCTCCCGATCGTGTCGGTGATCCTCAACAACAGCACCCTGGCATGGATCAAACACCATGCCGCCGACCGCTATCCCGACGGGATGGTCTCGGAGGACTTCATCGACGTCGACTTTGCCGCGGCGGCGGTCGCCCTCGGAGCGAACGGCGAGCGTGTCGACACGACCGACGCCTTCGACTCGGCACTTCGCAAGGCGCTCGACACCGCTGGCGCCGGGCCCTGGGTGATCGAGACCCGCTCGAGCGGAGTCGAGTCGCCGGTTCTCGCCAGGTCGGGCGGATATTGATGGGATCGGGCCCTCGATGACGCCTTCGCCGATCCGAAAGGTGGCCGGGTCTGTGGATTCGGATGGCGTCTTCGCGTCCAGGGTCGCCGCCGGCGGAGGGTTTGCGTTCATGTCGGTGACTGCACTGGATGACAGCGGCGTGGTCGCCGTCGAGGCGCAGCCGCCGGTCCCGTATCAGGCGTCCGAGGCCGCCCGGGCCCGGCTGCAATCCCGATATATGATCAATGCCCTGGCCCCGGCCCTCGAGGAGGTGGGGAGCTCCCTCGCCGCCACCATCTACCTGGAGCAGTTCGTCGCGCTCAAGGCTCACTCGGATGGCTACTTCGCCGAGGCGCTCGCCCCGGAGGCCCTGGGAAGCGCCCGGCCGGTCGGCGCCACCGCCCAGGTCGGGGGGTTCCATCCCCACGATGCCGCCGTGGGCATCACGGGCATGGCCGTGATACCCGAACCCGGGTCGGGACACGTCAAGGGCTATCCCGGTGAAGACCCGGCGAAGCCGAAATCAGGCGGCAAGTTCGCCGGGATCGTGACTGCCGGCCCCTACGCCGTGGCGACCGTCTTCCCCTCCGACCGCAAGAGCGGAGTGCCCGATGAGATTCGGGTACAGGATTGGATCTGGTCGGGCAGCGAGATCCGGAACGAGGCCGAGTGGGCGCTCGAGCAGTTGAGCGTTCGTCTCGCCGAGGCGGGAGCGTCCCTCACCGACATCGTCAACTACACGCTGTTTCTGTCGGACACCGGCGATCTGTATGAGTGGGACCTCGTCTGGAGAGAGGCTCTGGGCGACATCACCCCGTCGCGCACGGTGATTCCGACCAAGGGGTTCGCCCTACCCCGCTCCGAGGGAGCCTTCGGGCACGGCCAGGGCGCTCCGAGGATGGAAGCCCAGTTCAGGGCCGTCGTGCCCGACGCCCGCGATCAGCGAATCACCGTCGAAGGGCCGGGCGGCGGTGTCGGACATCAGGCGGCGGGTGTCAGGGTGGGGCCCCTCCTCTGGGTGTCGGCACAAACCGCCGAGGCGGACACCCGGCGCGATGAGGTGGCCGGAGCCCTGGCGAGCATCACCGAGGTGTGCGCCACCGCAGGCACCGACCTCTCGCAGCTGCTCAGCGTGAGGGCGATCGTCACCGAGCCGGATATCGCCACCCTGGTGTACTCGGCACTGCGGTCCGCCGTGGGCCGGGATCCACCGGCGGTGACCATCCTGGTCGCCGACCGGCCCCTGCCCGAGGTGGATCGCTCCGTGTCACTCGATGCCGTGGCGTTGGTCGGTTGACCATGCTGGTGTACACGGTGACGGTCACCTTCCCGGACGTGGGGCTCAGGGATGAGTTCATCGAGTGGCTCGAGGGTGGTCACATCGCCGAGGTGGTCGAGGCCGGCGCGGAGAGCGGTGAGGTCATCGTGGTCGACGGTGACGATCTCGTCGTCCAGGCCGTGTACCGGTTCGCGTCGCGCGATGCATTCGGTGCGTACGTGGCGGGTCCGGCAATTGCACTGCGTGCCTCCGGCTCCCAGCGATTCGCAGAGCGTGGTGCCGTGTTCGTGCGCTCGACGGGCATCTCGAGAGGCCCAATGCCGTGATGCCGGGGGCGACGACGGAAGGGCGCGCCCCCGTGCTCGTGGCCGGTGCATGGCGCCCGTCGACCGGGACGGACTCGTTCTGGGCACTGAATCCGGCGACGGGTGAGCGGCTCGGCGACTACCCCGTCAGCGATTGGGCTGAGATCGATGCCTGCCTGACGTCCGCAGCGGAGGCGGCCGACGCATCCGCCGTGCACGATCCCGCGGTTCTAGCGGCCTTCCTCGAGGCGATGGCCGGCATCCTCGACGACAGGTCCAGCGAGCTGGTCGAGATCGCCCATGCGGAGACGGCGCTTCCCGGGTCGCCGCGCCTCGCCGAGGGCGAGCTCCCCCGCACGACCGATCAATTGAGGCAAGCGGCCGAGGCGGCCCGGTCGCGATCCTGGAAGCGACCCGTGATCTCACCGGCGAGCCGAATCGCCTCGATGCGTGAGTCCCTTCCCGGAGTCGTGTGCGTCTTCGGGCCGAACAACTTTCCCTTTGCTTTCAACAGCATCGGCGGCGGCGACTTCGCCGCTGCTGTCGCCACCGGGCACCCGGTCCTCGGGAAGGCCAACCCCGGGCACCCGGGCACGACCCGGCGTCTCGCCGAGTCCGCCGCCGAGGCGGCAGCCGAGGCGGGCCTGCCCCCAGGATTCGTGCAGCTCGTCTACCGCGTCCACCACTCCGACGGGGCCCGGCTCGTTGCCGATCCCAGGGTGGGAGCGACCGCGTACACGGGCTCGCGACGGGCCGGTCTCGCTCTCAAGAGTGCAGCCGAAGGCGCGGGCAACCTGATGTATCTCGAATTGTCGAGCGTGAATCCGGTGGTCCTGCTTCCCGGTGCCTGGGCCGAGCGCGGCTCCGGGGTGGTCGAGGAGCTCGTCGCCAGCGCGCTGAACGGCACGGGGCAGTTCTGCACGAGTCCCGGGCTGATCTTCGTCCTGGGCGGCCCCGATACCCCGGCGATCCGCGCCGCGTTCACCTCGGCGCTCGATGCGGCGCCGGTCGGCGTCCTGCTCGGTCGCGGAGTCGCCGAGGGTCTGGCAGCAGCGACGAAGACGTGGAGTGCCGCCGGCGCAACGGTCATCACCCGGGCCCCGGCACCCGGCGGCCCCGCTTGCCGCCATCCCAACACATTGATGGAGGTGAGCGGCAGGTCGTTCCTGGCCAACCGGGCGGCTCTGCAGACCGAGGCGTTCGGAAACATGAGCCTCCTGGTGATCTGCGCCGACATCGGCGAGCTCACCCGCTGCCTGAGAGCCCTGGAGGGGAACCTGACCGGCTCCGTCTACAGCGCGTCGGACGGCAGGGACGACGACGCCGCGGTCGAGGTGAGCCAGGCGTTGCGTCCCCGGGTCGGCCGACTGCTCAACGACAAGGTGCCCACTGGAGTGGCCGTGGTGCCGGCGATGAACCACGGCGGGCCCTACCCGGCGACCGGGCATCCCGGCTTCACCGCCGTCGGCATCCCGGCGAGCCTGGAGCGCTTCACCATGCTCCAGTGCTTCGACAACGTCCGGGACCACCGCTTGCCTCTCGAGCTGCGGGCCGACAATCCTCTCGGCCTGGTCCGGTCTGTTGATGGCGTGGCCACCGCCGAACCGGTCACCTGGGGTTGAGGCCCCCCGGGGGATGCCCTTGCGGTAAGGGGCCGAGCCCCGTCAGTCCCAGCGCTCGGCAACGATCTTGCGATCGGTGAAGAAGAGGTACGACTCGCCACGCCCGCGCAGGTCCCCGTATCCCGACTCCTTCCGCCCGCCGAGCGTTGCCCACGACTGGGTCGCGGGCACGCCGACATTGATGCCGATATTGCCCACCTCGACCCGGGATTCGAATTCCCTGGCGGTCGACCCGCTCCTGGTGAAGATCATCGCCGAGTGCCCGTAGCGGCTGCGCTCGATCAGCGAGTACGCATCGTTCAGATCGTCGACGGGGATGATTGCCGCCACGGGGCCGAACACCTCCTCCTGCGCCACCTCCATCTCAGGGGTGACGCCGTCGAGGACGGTGGGCCCGATGAAGGCCCCGTCGGGCCAGTCGGCGACCTTGGGGGCGCGGCCATCGAGGAGGGGGACCGCACCTTCGTCGACGGCCCGGTCGATCATCCCGCGAATGCGGTCGCGATCGCGATGGGTCACGACGGGGCCGAGGTCGACCGTCTCGTCCAGTCCATACCCGAGCTTCATAGCCGAGGCGCTCTCGACGAACCTGTCGCGCAGGGGTTCGTAAGCCTTGCCGACGGGTACCAGCACGGATCCCGCCAGGCATCGCTGCCCGCCGGCCCCGAAGAAGGACGATATCGCCGCGTCCACGACCCTATCCAGGTCGGCGTCCGGCATGACGACGAAATGGTTCTTGGCCCCGGTGGCCGCCTGGCCCCGTTTCCCCAGGGCGGCTGCCCTGGCGTACAGCTCGGCTCCCACCGGCGTCGACCCGACGAAGGAGAACCCCTCGGTTCCCGGGTTCTCCATCAGCGCATTCACCACGGCCGCCCCGCCATGGACCAGGTTGATCACACCGGGCGGGAACCCGCACTCGTCCATGAGCTCCATGATCCGCACCTGGGTGATCGGCACCCGCGACGACGGCTTGTTGATGTAGGTGCATCCCGACGCCACCGCGTAGGGGAGGTATTCGAGCGGGACCATCGCCGGAAAGTTGAACGACGGGACCATGAAGAACACGCCGCGCGGCACGTAGGTGACCTTGAGATCGAGTGAGGGACCGATGTTCTCCTGGTGATAGCCGCGGGTCATGGTGGGGATGGCGCAGGCGGCTTCGATCTCCTCGATGGCCCGCACGATCTCGGTGCGGGCGTCACCGATCGTCTTGCCCATCTCCTGGACGAGCGTTCGGGCGAGGCTCTCCCTGTTCTCCTCGAGCAGGCCTTTGAGTGCGAAGAACGGCCTGGTGCGCTTGACGACCGAGACGTGGCGCCACTCCTCGAATGCTTCTCGGGCGATGGCGACGGCCTCATCGACCTCGGCCGGCGTCGAGTCGGGGACCCGGGCGATGACGGAACCCGTGGCAGGGTTCACAACATCGCGCAGCGTTCCCGACGACTCTCTCCACTCTCCACCCACGTAGTTGCGCAGGATGCCGTAGTCCGCTTGCGGCTCAGGCAGCAGGCTGTCGGGCATTGCCTTCCTCCTCGATGGTCTCCTGGGTCGTGTCGACGGGCCGGGGGAGCCGAAGGACGAGCATCTCGAGCCCGGTCTCGGACTCGATGGCGACGTTCTCGCTCTCGAGATGCACGGCGTCTCGCTCCGACAGCCGGGTCCCGCTCATCTCGCCTGAGCCCGCGGTGACGAACATCAGCTCGGTTCCCCGGGCGGTGTAGCCGTGAGTCGCCTCGACCTCGAGCGAGAGCATCGAAATCGCGGTCCCGGACTCCTCGAAGGCGACCAGGTGACGGATCGCAGTCCTCCCAGCGATAAGCGTCCCTCCGAACCGGTCGGGATCGATCTCGATCGGGGTGGCGAAGCGCGGGTGTGGGGGTTGGGGCACGAAGCCGAGGGCCTCGAGCTCACGGGCACGCCGGGCATTGAGTTTCTGCGGTTCGCCGGCTTCGTCCACCCAGTGATAGACGTTGCCTTCGAACCTTCCGCGGGCGGCGAGCCTCTGGTGCGCTTCATGGAGGGTGTCGATGTCCAGGAAGGGGGCGCGGTTGGCGCCCTCGAACTCGATGGAGAGCAGTTCGATGTCGGTGGGACGCTCGTATGGCCCGTAGGCCGTACCCGACGGTATGTAGAGCAGGCTCCCGGTCGGGGTCGAGTTCTCGGGCGACCACGGGGAGGAGCCGGCGAGGGTGTATCGCAGCTGGTCGTGGGCGTGTCGGTGCCGCGGCACCGACTTCGGCACCGGGTAGCGGGTCACCACCATCTCGAAGTGCCCGGGCCGATCCGGATCGCCCCGGTGAAGGGGCTTGTACTGAGTCTTGTCCGCAGCCGCCCGCCCGTCCTCGGAGCCGAAGTCGGGTCGCGTCCACCAGTCGAGAGCGGAGTATCGGGCGACCCTCATGCGCCGCCATGGCGCCGGCCCGCCATCGCAGTGGGAGCGGTTGACGCACCCGCTCGGCGTCTGCGAGAGTGTTCTACATCGTAGAACGATCGATCCATTCCTGAGATAGTAGTCCTCGGCGAGGGAGCGGGCCATGAGTGAGTCGGTGAGGTTCTGTGCGGTTGGCGACGTCACCGCCTTTCACAAGGAGCCCGAGTCGGGATACGAGTTCGTGGGCCCGGTGCTGGCCGAGATGGACGTGGTGGTCGCCCAGAACGAGCGGCACTACACGCACCGCGATGACATCTTCCCGATTGGCGGCTTCACCGAGCGCACCGTCCCCTCGCACGCCGCCGCCCTCCGGCTCGGTCACTACGACGTGCTCACCTTTGCCAGCAACCACCTGCTCGATCTCGGTCCCGACGTCCTCCTGGAGACGATCTCCGTACTCGAGGGTCTCGGCTTCAAGGTGGTCGGGGCAGGAGAGAACATCGTCGAGGCGCGCAAACCCGCGTTCGTCCAGAAGCGGGGCATGACCTTCGGATTCCTGGCGTACTGCTCGGTGCTCCGCCCGAACTATCAGGCCGGGCCAACGAGTCCCGGGGCCGCCCCGCTGCGGGCCCACACCCACTATCACAAGAAGGACTTCAAGCCCGGCACCATGCCGGTGATCTACACCTTTCCCTACGAGGAGGATCTCGCCGCACTCCTCGACGACATCGCCCGGGCTCGTGAGCAGTGCGACTTCCTCTGCGTCTCCATGCATTGGGGTCTGAACGGCGTCAAGGGCGCGATCCCGATGTACGAGAAGCAGGTGGCGCATGCCGCCATCGACGCCGGCGCGGACGTGATCCACGGAAGCGGCCCCCATCGCCTCAAGGCCTTCGAGATCTACCAGGGCAAGCCGGTCTTCTACAGCCTGGGCAACTTCTGTTTCGACCAGCCGCGGTGGGTGCTCGACGAAGGCCGGCGTCGCAGCCCGGAGCACAGCGCCCACATGGACAATCAGAACTGGACGTACGACCCGGAGTATGAAGAGTGGTACGCCATCCCCGCCGAGAACCGCAAGTCGGCGATGACGCGGATCGACCTGAGCGACCGGGGCATCGAGAGGGTCTCCTTCCGCCCGGTATTAATCAACAAGCGCGCCCAGCCCGAGGTCCTCGCCGCCGACGACCCGCGATTCGACGATGTTCTCACGTACGTGCGTGAGGTGACCGACATGGAAGGGTTCACGACCCGCTTCACCGTCGAGGGCGACGAGGTGGTGGTCACCGCCGGCTGACTCAGTCCGGCGTCTCCTCGACCGGATCGGGGTCTTTGTCGAGGTCCGCGAAGGTTGCGGTGAAGCTCATTGCGCCGCTGCCCGAGAGCAGCACGGCCAGGGCGATGAAGATCCCGGAGACCCCGGCGGCGCCCGCAACGGCCCCGGCTAGGGCCGGGACCACCAGCTGACCCAGCCGGTTGCCCATGAGCCGCATCCCCAGGGCGGTGGCCCGCACCCTCCGGGGGACCCGCCCCGCCACCCACGAGACGGTCATGGGTTGACCGATGCCAAGGCCGAGTCCGGTGGTGATCATCAACAGCACCAGCAGGGGGACCCGCCCATCGGTGAGGGGCACAAGCGCCAGGGAGACCGCCGGGACCACCAGGCTCGTCGCAAGGGTCACCTTGCGGCCGACGCGGAGGATCAGCCAGCCCATGAACAGTCGCACCACCACCGAGGCGGCGGCTCTGATGGCGAGGAGCGCTCCGACGGTTCCCACGGAGATCCCCACCAGCTCGCCGTACGCCGGGAAATAGGCAATCAGCACGTCGATGGTCGCCAGGACGGCGAGGCTGGCCAGTATCGCCTGGGCGACGCTGGGGACCCGGAGGATCTCGGTCGCTGCGGTCCGCATCGAGGGCTGGTCCCGCCCGGACATCTGCAGTGGCTTGCGATATGTCGGCGGTCGCACCAGCAGGGTGCTGCCGATCAGCACCGCTCCGAGTGCGATGACGGCTCCGACGTAGAACACGGCCGTGATCCCGCCCGATGACTCGGCGGCGTATCCGGCGATCGCCGGCCCGGCGATGTGCCCCAGTGCCACGATCGAGGTGAACATCCCGTAGCGGAAGTCGCGAGCCGATCCGGGGCCTCCTTCGGCGATGATCGTCTGTGCCCCGACGGCCAGGAACACCTGGGCCAGACCCAGGGCAGCCTGGGCGAGCGCCAGTCCCAGGAGCGATTGCACGAAGGCCAGGGCGAGACTCGCCGCGGTGGCCACGGTCGTTCCGAGGAGGAGGAACCGGGCTCCACCAAGGCGATCGACGAGCCGGCCGGTCGGCACCGCGCTGATCAGGCCGAGGAACCCGTACGCCGCAGCGATGAGGCCCACCTGAGCTGCACTGGCCCCGTTCTCCAGGGCCCGGTAGGAGATCATCGGGCGTACCGCGTGGCCGGTGACCGTGGCCAACATCACCGCCACGGACACCCGAACCAGCCAGCCGGGGGGCACCACCGGCAATCCGCGCCTGGGCCGGGTCGGCTCGATGTCTGCCGCCATCGAGGTCAGGCGTTCTCGAGCAGCTGGGCGAGCTCACCGCTCGCGGTCGATGCGATCTCAGCGGCCACGTCGACGGCGGCGTCCGCGGCCAGGCGGAGGATTCCGTCGGCATCGGCCAGCAGCCAGTCACCGGCGGCCCATTGGAGCCCGAACATCGACTGTGTCTCCACAGGGCGGTAGCGCCGGCCGACGGCCTTCCTGGGTGTCGCCGAGCCTGCCATCACCGGGATTCCCACCCCGGCAAGGAGCCTCTCGTCCCGCCAGGCGCCGTCGGTCAGCAACGCCTGGGCGCGGCAGGCCGCAGCGTGAACTGCGATGTTGGACCCGAATGCAGCGCCCGCACTCGGATCACACGCCACGAGGATGACGTCGCCCGGCGTCACCGCTTCTCTCAGCACCGCAAAGCTGGATCGCTGCTCGCCGCCGGCTTCGGCTGGAAGGCGAGCGAGGGTGACGACCGGCCCGGCCAGGCAGGCGCGGGATGGTATCCGCAGGGCCGGAGGAAGAGTGGCGACCTGTGAGTCAGGGAAAGTGTCGGAGATCTCTGCG
>Ga0326597_10006228_pt1 | contig 16399 bp, 11 predicted proteins | sample RVTome_12_FD_203789 | JGI IMG/M metagenome (GOLD analysis project Ga0326597, IMG submission 203789) | Soil microbial communities from uranium-contaminated site in the Upper Colorado River Basin, Wyoming, United States - RVT100D185 | ecosystem: Environmental > Terrestrial > Soil > Contaminated >...
TGCCGGCGCCGTTGGGGCCCAGGATGGCGGTGTGCTCTCCGGAGGCGATGGTGAGCGTCAGGCCGTCAAGGACAGGACGTTCGTCCTTGACGACCGTGGCGTCATGCAGTTCGAGGACCGGCTCTGACAAACGACTCTGGCTAATCTGGCAGCGGCTGGCCCGTCGTGTCCCTCGCGAACGGCAACAGAATCAGGCCGAAGATGAACGTACCGGCCACGACCGCCACTGGCACGCCGAGGCTACCGTACGATGCGATGCCTGAGCCAAGCAGGAACACCATGGCCACACCGACGAATCGACCCACAGAACTGATGAAGCCGATGGCACTGGCCCGACACTCGGTCGCGTAGAGTTCGGGCAACCACATCGTGTAGACGGCGAAGTTCGCACCGCCGAGCCCCATGAAGAACACGGCGATGAAGAACAACGTCAGCACGTCGCCCGACATGTAAAACACCCAGCCGAATCCGTAGGCGGCGCTGACACCAAGGACCGAAAAGAACAGCGCCATCGTCTTCGGACGGCCGATGCGTTCGCCGATCAGTGGCACGAGGACGCATCCGATGATGGTTCCAACCGACAACACGACGGCGCCGTAGGAGGCGATCTGCGCCGCTACGGGAGCTGCGTTTCCGGCCCGAGCCGCGAGCTGCGTGATCGCCGTCGGCACGTAGATGGAGCCAGCCCAGAGCAGAATGATCGAAATGAGGAACAAGCCCGACATGACGATCGTGTCCTTCATGTAGAGCGGCGAGAAGAGCGTGCCGAAGGCCTTCAACATCTTGGGACGCTCTTCCTCAGTGGCGTCGCCGAACTTGTCCTGCCACTTCTTCGACTCGTGGACGCCGTACCGGATGAAGGCGATCAACAGCGCGGGCGTGCCGCCCAGGATGAACATCCATCGCCAGCCGAAGTTTGCCCCGATGAAATAATTGGCGACAGCCGCCAGGAAGAAGCCGAAGTAATAGCCGGTGTGCATCAGACCGGCGCCCATCTTGCGGCGGTTTTCGTCCAGTTCCTCGGCAATGTAGGCGGCCCCGATCGGCTGCTCGCCGCCGATCCCGATACCACAGAAAAAACGCAGGATAGCAAGCTGCCAGATGTTGGTGACGAACGCGCAGAGTAACGTGAACAGCGAATAGGCAAGGATCGTCAGCATCAGCGCGCGGACGCGACCGATGCGGTCCCCGATCGGCCCCCACACCATGGACATGCCCCATCCGGCCAGGAACAGCGCGAAGAGGATGCTGCCGTAGTAGCCGATGTTCGCTGGCGAGACCTCAATGCCGGAGTTCGGCAACAGTTCGGTCAGCGCCGGGACGAGCACCAGCGCGTAGATGAACGAATCCATGCCGTCGAGCGCCCAACCGCCCCAGGCGGCGAGGAACCCGCGTTTCTGGTTTGTCGTGAGTGGTTGCGAAATCGTCACAGCGGTCGCCATCTGGACAGCCCTCCGGGCAAGAGATCACGGCACGCGCACAGACCGCGTCGAACCGGCCCAGGCTACGTGACAGCCGCGTAATGGTATGGGCGTTCGCGGACGCGGTCAAGGCGGCGTCGATCAGCGTGAATCACGCCGCGCCTGCTCCTCCCGCACCATCGCGAGATTCCGGCGCGCGTCGGCAGACTCAGGGTCGAGGTCGAGCGTGCGCTGAAAGCGTTCGCCCGCTTCGTCCAGCCTTCCCTGAATCGCCAGCATGACACCCAGGTCGTACTGTACGCGGCTGTCGCGCGGATCGAGCTCCGCGGAACGCTGCAGATGTCCCAGCGCCTCTGCCGGCCGGTTCTGGGAGGCGAACGCCGCCCCGAGGTGCCAGTGCGCCGGCGCGTCGTCGGGGTCGATCTCGAGCGCCCGCGAAAACTCGACAACCGCCTCGTCCAACCGGCCGTCCACCGCGTGCGCGATGCCCAGGATGTTGTGCGCCTCCGCCGACTCAGGGACGATCTTCCCGAGATACGCGCTGCCTGCAATGACTCGGTGCTCTTCTTCGCCGAGACGTCGGGCGCGTGCCGACTCGAGCGGCGACGCGTTGTAGGCCAGGGTGAGCAACGAGAAGTACGTGTTCAGCTCGCGGACGGATGTCGCGAGACCGCCGTCGACGAGGCAACGTGCGCACCAGTCGCCGACCCGACCGAGGTCCGCCACCGAGCCGGGCACCATGCGCCCGAAGTCCAGGAGCGATCGCACGCCGTATTCCTGCAGCGGGCGATCGTCGGTGACGGGTTCGACATCACGAGTCGCGGTGACCAGCGTGGACGCGGACCCGAGGAAAGTCCCGACGATCTCGTGCATTCGGCCGAGATCGATTCGGTCGAGATCCTCCTGCACCGCCGGGGCCCGTGCCAACGACGCTGAAACGCGCCCCGGATCGATCTCGATGCGCGGGCCATTGATACCCAGAAGGATCAGGTCGGACTCGGCACCAGACAGCAGTACCGCTTGCGGGAACACATCCACGAACGCGCGAATCATCGCCAACGTGGTCGCCGGGGGCACCTGGTAGGCAGGCAGCCACTGGCTGATGTAGCCACCTGCGGTCAGCCGTGACCGAGCCAGCGTGTAGAACTCCTTCGAGTACAGCGCGCCGACCCCCGCGTAGGCGATGGGCGGAGGCTCGAGGACGATCAGGTCGTAGACGCCGCCCGGCTGCATCTGCAGGTGCTGCCGCCCGTCGTTGACATGCACCGTCAGCCGCGGGTCGTTCAGCACATCCCGATTCCAGTCACTGAAATAGCCGGCGTGAGCCAGGATATCCCGCGAGAGGTCCGCGAGGTCGACACGGCGAACCGACGGGTGCAACGTCGCCGCCTGCGTGGTGTTGCCGACGCCGAAGCCGATGACCAGCACCGTTTCCGGCTCAGCCATGGACAGGAGCGGAATGTGCGCGAGCGCCCGCATGTAGCGCTGCGCCAGCGGCAGCGTGGCCGACATCTCGTGCCCGTTGGTCAGCAGCTTTCGCCCATCCCGCGCCTCCGTCACGGCGACGACTTCGGTCAATCCCTCGCTGACGACCAGCAGCCGCTCGCCCTCGTTGGGCACGACGGTGCGACCGGTGACGTAGTCGGACGGAAGCTGCAGCCACAGCGCGAGAGCGCCCCCCGCGATGAGCAGCGCGCCGCCGAGCGCGCGGGCCGGTATAAACACTTTGAGGCTTTCGTGACCTCCGTGTTTCGGTGCCTCCGCGGCCTGTTGAGAGCGGGTCGCGAGATACAGCGGCAGCACCGCGAGAGCGGCGACGCACATCAGAATCGTCGCGCTCAGCTGCAAGCCCAGCCTCGGCAGCAGCACAAGGCCGGCCGCGAGGCTGCCGAGAACAGCGCCCAGCGTATTGGCGAGATACAGGATTCCCGCGCGGCGCCCCACGGACTGCTCCGCCCGCTGAATCACGGCGTTGGCCAGCGGGAAGCCGAAGCCCATGAGCAAGGCCGGCACGGCGACTTCCCGCAGCATCGGCCGGGCGTTGAACCAGAGTTCCGCGAACGCTCCCGTCATCGAGCGGGTTGCGGGCGGCGCCGCGTCGGAAGCACCGCTCATCACCGCGACGACTGCATCGATCGCCCGCACGTCGGAAATCGCGAATCCAGATAGTGTCGCCGCGACAAACGCGCCTTGTACCAGCATGAACCAGACCGCCGGCATGCCGGTGCGTCGAACGAGCATGCCACCCGCAAGCGAGCCGACGCCGATGCCGACGAGGACCACCGTCAACAGCAGGGAGAACACCGCCCGGAATCCGCCGAGGAGGATAGAAAAATGGCGGAACCAGAGGATCTCCATGCCCATGGCCGCGAGACCTGTCATCGCGAGCGCCACGCTCGTGAGCACGACCGCTCGTCCCGGCATGCCATCAAGGGGCGGCACTGCGGCGAGAGGCCCCGCCGGACTGGTCGGTGTGACAGTCCGCTCCCGGGCGGTGCGTGCTTTCCGACGAGACGGGCGCTCGATACGGCTCTGTGTTCCGTGGGGCGTGCTCGCGAGGCGCGCCGAGAGGAGGAGCGCACCGGCGCCGGCCACGACATTGAAGAACACCGCGACCATCTGTGCGCCCCAGAGCCCGGAGGCGGGAACCAGCGTGAAATCGGTGAGCACGCACCCCAGCGCCGCGCCGGCCGTGTTGATGCCGTATAGCTGCGCGATTCTCCAGCCGCCCAACCCGAGATCGCTTCGCACGAGATGCCGGATGAGGAGCGTCAGCGTGCCACCCATCAGCACCGTGATGGGCGTCAGCAGGACCACGGCGATCCCCGCGCGAGCCAGGTACGAAGCGGTCGAGAGCGCGTACCACCCGGACGATTCCTGCGTATACGAGGAGACGAGGGCCGACAGCGCCCCGAGATGCGGTAGCGCAGCGGCAATACCGAGCCCCATCAGGGCGATGACGAGCTCAACCTGGCCGTACGCGCGCAGCAACGAATCGGGCCGAGCCGCGTACCGCCGATCGGCCCACGCGCCCACGACGTAGCTGCCGACGCCCAGCCCGAGCATGAAGACCGCCACGACGATCGACGCGGAGTAGATCGTGTTGCCGAAGACGTTGCCGAACATGCGGACCCAGACGACCTGGTAGATCAGTCCGCTGATGCCCGAGAGGAAGAAGAGGAGGTGGATCACGAAAGGGCTTTGGGCCTCCTAAGACTAATACCTACAGACGAACAAAAGCCCGACGACGATCGGAGATCCTCGCCGGGCCTCAAGACCAAGCCTCGCTAGAGCCCAACGCCTAAAGCCCAACGCCCAATCACCAAAGACCGGAAACCTAAGACCAGAGACCAAAGACCATTCAGGGCCGTCTGCTTCAGGAACCCGGAAAGCACGAGCAGAACCTTCTCTGGATACGAGCTGTTGGGGCTGAATCGGACGGAATGTCAAGAAACGACCTTAGTTTACACAGGATCCATTGAAACGGCCGTAGAATAGGCGCCTTCCCACGGAGGTCCTGATGAGGGTTTTTTCGACGTGTATCGCGGTTGTCGCCCTGGTCGGCTGCGGGGGCACACCCCCGGAATCCGGAGCCACTCAGGAGGCCCAGGCTGAGGCCGCCGGTCAGAACGGCCAGGGAGTCTGGTCTCAGCGGGCGCAGCTTCTCGACATCCGTAGCGAGGCGGCCAATGTCTTCGCCAACGGCAAGCTCTACGTGATGGGCGGCCTGGCGCGTGGCCTGGAGGCGTCTACGCTCACGCAGGAGTACGATCCGGCGACCGATAGCTGGCAGGAGCGCGCACCGATGCCGGCGCCGCTGAGCCATCCCAACGCGACGGTCATAGACGGCAAGATCTATGTCATCGGTGGGTTCCTCGCGCAGGTGCACGTCGACGCGCAGAACGCGGCGTTTGAATACGACCCGGTCGCGGACAGCTGGCGGACGCTGGCCCCGCTGCAGGTTGCGCGTGGTTCGATCGCTGTCGCTGCGCTCGACGGAAAAATCCACGCCATCGCCGGCCGTACCCCAGACCGCGTGACGTCCGCCGTGCACGAAGTCTACGACCCGGTGACCAACAGCTGGAGCAACGCCGCGCCGATACCGATGGCGCGCGACCACGCCGCGGTGGCCACGATTGACGGTCGCATCCATGTGATCGGCGGGCGGTTCAACACGCCCGTCGACAATACGGACCTGCACGACGTCTACGACCCCGGCACCGATTCATGGACGCCTGGACCGCCACTCCCGACGCCGCGCAGTGGCGGCGCCTCGGCCCTCTATAAGGGCCTGATCGTCGTGATGGGCGGCGAGTGCAACGACGGCGTGCCCTTCAACCAAACGGAGGCGTTCGACGTCGAGACCAACACGTGGAGGACGCTGGCGCCGATGCCCATCGGTAAACATGGGATTACGGCGGCGACCGACGGTGAGTCGATCTTCATCGCCGGCGGCAACCCGGAATGCGGCCTCGCGTATTCCAACAAGCTGGTCACCTTTACGCTGCCGTAGGGGGGAAGCTCTGGGCTTTAGGCCTTGGGCCAGACCCTCTGTGATTTGAATCGGCCTGAGATCGGGTATAGAGTTCGCTCATCTTATTTAAGGTAGGAGGCACTCATGAACGTCCGTGGTCGTAGGGATTTCTTCAAGAGCGTTGCCGGCGCGACGGCTGGAATGTATGTCATGGCGCGCGGCGGGAGCGCTGACGCCCAGGCTCCCGCGGCGCGACGCCAGGTGATGATTGGTGGCCGGCGCATACGGGTCGTCGACGTGCACGCGCACTGCGACATGCCGCTCGGCGACATCGTCAAGGGCACGCCCTTCGAGAATCAAGCCAACGCGGATCCTGAGCTCGAGGAGCGCCTGCTCGCCATCGATGAGCAAGGCGTCGACGTCCAGGCGCTCAGCATCAACGGCTTCTGGTGGTACGAGGCAACGGACCGCGGCCTGGCGCGGGCCATCTGTAACACGCAGAACGAGGGCCTGGCAGCATGGGTTCGCCAGCACTCCGATCGCTTCGTCGCGATGGCGTCGGTCCCGCTGCAGTTCCCCGATCTCGCGGCCGAGGTGCTGGAGGACGCCGTGACGCGGCTCGGCGCGCGAGGCGTCACGCTGGGCGGTCACGTCAACGGCGAAGATCTGTCGCTGCCGAAGTTCGATCCGTTCTGGGCAAAGGCGGCGGAGATGGGCGAACTGGTGTTCATGCACCCCCAGGGCTCCGACAACCTCATCAAGGAAGGCGCGTTCCGAGGACGCGGGGCGCTCGGCAACATCATGGGTAACCCGCTCGAGACGACCTACTTCCTCTCCCGGCTGATCTTCGACGGTGTCTTTGACCGGCATCCGCAGCTGCGCGTCTGCGGCGCGCATGCCGGCGGGTATCTGCCGTCGTACTTCGGACGTACGGAGGTCGCGTGCGACGTGCGCGCCAATGCCGACTGCGCCAATACGAAGCGGCCACGGGAGTATCTGCGGTCGCAGATTCTCGTCGACACGATGCTCTTCTCGGAGGAAGGCCTTCGCCACCTGGTCGCCGAGATGGGCGTCAGCCAGGTCGTCTACGGGACCGACAATCCCTTCAACTGGCCAGTGACGGTGGACCTCGTGCTCAACGCGCCGTTCCTGAACGACGCGGAAAAAGAAGCCATCCTCGGGGGCAACCTGATGAGGCTGTTGCGCATCACCTGAACCTGATCGTCTTTTGCCTAGAGCCGAAAGCCTCAGGCCCAGAGCCTAAAAAAGAGAAACGATGAGGACCAATATGGCAAACCGTAGGCAGTTCTTCAAGACGCTGGCTGGCGCGACGGCAGGCATGTATGTCATGGGCCGCGGCGGCGCCGCCAACCTGCTCCAGGCACAAGCTGCACGCCGCCAGATCATGGTGGGCGGCCGCCGAATGCGTGTCGTCGACATCCATCAACATTGGGACATGGCGCTGCCGGCCGAGATCGTCAGGGGCACGCCGTTCGAAGAATTCGCCAAGGGGGGCGCGGGACTGGACGAGCGCATCCCGCTCCTGGACAAAGAGGGGATCGATGTCGGGGTAGTGGGCGTGAACGACTTCTGGTGGTACGAGGCCACCGATCGAGGCCTGGCCCGCGCCATCTGCACCGTACACAACGAAACGCTCGGGATGTGGCACCGCATGCATCCGGATCGACTCGTCGGCATGGCGTCGGTCCCGCTCCAGTTCCCCGACCTGGCCGCCGAGATGCTGCAGGACGCGGTCGAACGGCACGGCGCGCGCGGCGTGACCATTGGTGGCCACGTCAACGGCGAGAATCTCACGCTGCCGAAGTTCGACCCGTTCTGGGCGAAGGTGGCCGAGATGGGCGAACTCGTCTTCATGCATCCCAACGGTTCGGCCAACATCATCAAGGACGACGGTCTGGCCGGGCCTGGCGGCCTGGGCAACGTCGTCGGCAACCCGCTCGAGACGACTGTCTTTCTTTCGCGCCTGATTCTCGATGGCACGCTGGACAAGTTCCCCGCGCTCAAGGTGTGCGGCGCGCATGGCGGCGGGTTTCTGCCGTCCTATTTCGGCCGAACCGAGATTGGCACCCAGCGGGGCAACCAGAAACCTATCTTCAAGAAGCCCCCGCGCGAGTATCTGCGATCGCAGATCCTCGCCGACACGATGGTGTTCTCGGAGGAGGGCCTGCGGCATCTCGTCGCCGAGATGGGTGTCAGCCAAGTGGTCTTCGGCACGGACATCCCCTTCGGGTGGCCAGTCAACGTTGACCTGATTGCCAACGCCTCGGTGCTGAGCGACGCGGAGAAGGAAGCGATCCTCGGCGGTAATCTCATCAAACTGCTGCGACTCGCTTGAAACCCGGCGCTGGGCTCTAGGCTTTGGGCTTTGGGCGGGGCTGAAGAAACCAGAGTCTAGAGACCAAGGACCACGAAAGACCAGAGAGGACCATATGGCAAACCGTCGACAATTCTTCAAGACGTTCGCGGGAGCGGCCGCGGGGATCTACGTGGCGGGCCGGGGAGACACTGGAGCCGCGGCCCAGGCTCCGGCCGCGCGCCGCCAGGTGATGGTGGGCGGACGCCGCGTGCGCGTCGTCGACATCCATGCACACTCCGCCGTCGAGGAGGTGGAAGCGGTCGTCCAGGGGACACCCTTCGAGCGCCAGGGCCGAGTCGGCGCCAACCGGAGACTCGGGCCAGAGCGGATCGAACTCATCGATGGACAGGGTATCGACATCCAGGCGCTCAGCACCAACGGCTTCTGGTGGTACTCGGCAACGGATCGCTCCCTGGCCAGCGATATCGTCAGGGCGCAGAACGAGGGGATGGCACGGTGGGTCGGGCAGCACCCGGATCGCTTCGTCGGACTGGCGTCGGTCGGGCTGCAGCACCCCGACCTCGCGGTCGAGCAACTGGATTACGCCATCCGGAAGCTGAACCTGCGCGGTGTCGCCGTCGGCGGCCACATGAACGGCGAGGACCTGTCGTTGCCCAAGTACGATCCGTTCTGGGCCAAGGCAGCCGAACTCGGCGCCATCGTGTTCATGCACCCGGGCGGTGCCGAGAACATCGTTCGGGAGGGCGCGTTCGACGGCCGAGGAGATCTCGGCAACATCATGGGCAACCCGCTCGAGACAACCTACTTCCTCTCGCGGCTGATCTTCGACGGCGTCTTCGACCGGCATCCGCAACTGCGCGTCTGCGGCTCGCATGCGGGGGGGTATCTGCCCTCCTATTTCGGCCGGACCGAGGCGGCCTGCGACGTGCGCGGCAACGCCAACTGCGCCAACACGAAGCGGGCCACGGAATATCTGCGGTCGCAGATCCTCGTCGACACGATGATCTTCTCTGATGAGGGGCTGCGTCACCTGGTGAACGAGATGGGCGTCAGCCAGATCGTCTACGGGACCGACAATCCGCTCGACTGGCCGGCGACCGTGGACCTGGTCCTCGACGCGGCGTGGCTGAGCGACGCCGACAAGGAAGCGATTCTGGGCGGGAATCTGATCAAACTGTTGCGAATTACCTAGAGCGGCATTCCTTGCGCTGCACGGCGGAGGCCGTCAGCCTGCGCGAGCGCGCGCGAGATAGCGAGTGCCACGTGGCCTATTGACGCGTGATGCATATAGAGGAGACGCCATGAAGCCCACGAAGAGAACGACCGTGCTCGGTGCCCTGCTGGCGGCCGGCGGCTTGTCCTTGACCGTCGCCGCTTTCCAACAGCCGCCCGCCGGAGAACAGGCTCCGCGAGTCGTCAGCGTCGACAAGCTGAAGGACAACCTGTACGTGCTCGGAGGCGGCGGCGGCAACAGTGCCGTCTTCGTCACGGCGAACGGCGTTGTCGTGGTCGACACGAAGAATCCTGGCTGGGGGCAGCCGGTGCTCGACACGATCCGGACGCTGACCGACAAGCCGGTCACGACGATCATCAATACGCACACCCACGGCGATCACGTGAGCGGCAACGTGGAATTCTCCGAGAACGTGGAGATCGTAGCGCACGAGAACACCAAGGCCAACATGCAACAGATGCGCCCGAACTCGTCCGCGGCGCCGAACCCGAATCCGCCGAACATCTTCCGAGACAACAACGGCAAAGGGTTGCCGGCGCGGACGTTCGCTGATCGGATGACGATCGGCAGCGGCAACGATCAGATCGATCTGTACTACTTCGGACGCGCGCACACCAACGGCGACGCCATGGTCTTCTTCCCAGCTCATCGCGTGCTACACATGGCCGATGCGTTCCCGGGGAACGAGCTGCCGATCATGGACGCGAACAACGGCGGCACCGGCGTCGGCTACGCCGACACGCTGGAAAAGGCTCTCGCGTTCGCTCAAACAAACGCCGACACGCTCATCAACGGCCACTTCGCCACGACGACCACGCCAGCCGATCTGAAGGCCTACATCCAGTTCATCCGCGGCTATGTCAGGGACGTGCAGAATGCCAAGAGCAGTGGCAGGACCGTTGCCGATGTGGCGAGCAGCTGGACGCCGCCGGCCGGATACACCGCACAGCCGGCGCGGGTGCGCTCGGACGCACAGTTGATTTTCGACGAAACGCAGTAGCGAGGTAGGGGTACGGGGGATAGGAGAAAGCCCGCGGCGTCCTGTCCCCTATCCCCCGCACCCCTGTTAAGACCTAGGGAGCCAGCGACGCGAGGTAGGCGGAGATCGCCACCATGTCCTCGACGTCCAGCGCATCGGCGATCGGCTTCATGAGCCCAGCATCCGTACCGTTGCGCGTGCCGTCCTTGAACCAGTACAGCTGACGGAAGGTGTAGACCGGGTGCATGCCGGCCAGTCTCGGCGTCGATCCCTGGCCCTTCAAATCGGTGCCGTGGCAGATCCCGCACGAGACGGTCTTCCCGCCGCCGGTCTCGACCAGCTCCTTACCCCTGGCAACACTACCAACGGGCACATAGCTGACGAAACCCGCGTACGGATCGCGGATACGCCCCCGGGCCTCATCTTCCGGCAGGGTAATGATACGGCCCGCGATCGGCTCCATTGCGCCGCTGGGGTCCGCCAAACGCATGCGACCGTTGGCGAGGAAGGTAGCCGGCACCATGTCGGCCTCGATGACTTTCTGGAACGGCCGACGCGGGAGCGACGTGAAATACTCGGCGGCCTGCCGGACCTGTTCGTCCGTCACCGCGCTCGCAATCCCGTTCATCCGCTTCCCGGTGGGATCCTGCCGGGCGCCGCTCTTGAAATCCAGCATCTGCTGGACGATGTACGGCACAGTCAGACCGGTCAGATCCGACGACTCGGGATGGCCGAGCCCAGACATCAAGTGGCACGAGCCGCAGGCCATCGCGTCGCCCTGGCCTTTGACGACCACCTCGGGCGGCGTCGGGTGCTGGTCGGGATACCAGTCCGGCGGGTTGCGCAGGTCGCCAATCTGCTCATCGGTGTAGGTTCTGGTGCTGTCGGGCGCTCGTTTCGGCGCCGGATCGTTGGGGATTTCCCTCTCGACCCTGTCGGGCAACGCCCAGGACATGTCACCGGCGGGCTGCTGCTGGGAGGCGACACCGACCGAGAATACGTAAAGCATCGCAACAGCCAGTACCCATACGATTCTGCGCATACGCGGCTCCTCAGAGATGGCCACAACGCCATGGCCGGGCGGAAAAAATTACGGTCCGCACATACTACGACGAACCGCCCCTATCTTCTACAAGTCGTGCACAGAAGACTTTACACCCGACAGTGGCCACCCGGTTGGGGCTGCGATCGATCCGATAAGCCAGCGGCCTATCGGGTAGCTCGGGAGCTGCGATAAACTGCTTCAAGAGAACGCGAGGACCGGCGACGTGGACGCAGTACTCACATTGATACCTTCGGAGGCAGCATGAAGTTTTTATCGAGGCGGATGGTCTGTGGCGTGAGCGGCACGGCAGCGGTGTGGCTGCTGAGCGTGGCGCTCGTGGGCGGGCAGGCTGCACCCGCGCAGAACGCGGCGCGTAACCAGATGCTCTCGGAAGAGTACTTCGAGAACGTGACGGTTCTGACCGGAATAACAGTCGACCAATTCATGGGAACCATGGGGGTCTTCTCAGCGGCACTGGGGTTGTCGTGCGAGAACTGCCACACGGCGTCGTCCGACAACTGGGCGCTCTACGCGCAGGAGACTCCCTTCAAGACGACGGCGCGTCGCATGGTGCAGATGATGGCCGCCATCAACCAGGAGCACTTCGGCGGCCGGCAGGTGGTGACCTGCTTCACGTGCCATCGCGGCCTCTCGGGCCGGCCGCTCGTCACGCCGAGCCTGGATCTCCTGTACGGCGCGCCGCCTCCTGATGAGCTCGACGTGCTCGTGCCGCCCGCTCCCCCCGGTGGCCCGACCGCGGAGCAGATTCTTGACAAGTACCTCCAGGCGGTCGGCGGCGCGCAGGCAGCGGCAGCGCTCACCAGCTACGTCGCCAAAGGGACCTACTCGGGATACGGGCCGGAGGGAACGCCCCGCCCGGTGGAAATCTACGCCAAGGCACCGAACCAGAAGACGACCATCGTGCGTGAACCGGAGGCCGGCGACAACACGACGACCTTCAGCGGCAGCGCCGCATGGCACTCGGCGCCCTTCAGGCCGTACGAGGTACTCGAGTTCCATGGGGCGGAGCTTGAATCGGCCAGAGTCGAGGCGCAGTCGGTCTTTCCGGCCAACGTCAAGCAGCTTCTCACAGGCATGCGTACGAGCAACGACTTCATCAACGATCGCGTCGTCCAGGTCGTGCAGGGGCTCAAAGGCGCGGCGATCGTCACGATGTACTTCGACGACGAAACGGGCCTGCTGACGCGCCTGGTCCGCTCGACGCCCTCGCCGGTCGCCCGCCTGCCCGTCAGGATTGACTACTCGGATTACCGCGACGTCGCGGGTCTCAAGATGCCATTCAAGTGGACAATGACGTGGCTGGACGGCCGGTCAAACTTCGAGCTGAGCGAGGTGCGACCAAACGTGGCGATCGACGCGGCCATCTTCGCCAGGCCGGCGCCGCCGAGGCCGTATTAGGGTCGTGGAGAAAAGGCCCGGAGGGAGTCTTGCCCTCTTGTGGCAGCCGAGATATATTCATAACAGCCGGGAGACGTTCGTCAGGATGGCGATGTTTCGGTCCGGCAGGAGGGTGTTTCAGTGAAAAGAAACTTGTTCTTGGCGGTGTGCGTGGCGGTGGCTTCGCTGGCCCTCTCGGGCTCCGTGTCGGCACACCATGGTGATGCGGGACGCTACATCGAAGAGATTGTGACAGTCACGGGAGTCGTCGTGGAGACGCAGCTCATCAATCCCCACTCGATTCTCGTGTTCGACGTCACGACTGATGGCAAGACCGTCCGATGGCAGGCGGAGCTGGGCGGCGCACAAGGGTTCATCAGGAACGGCTGGACCACGAAAGTGAAACCTGGCTCGAAGGTCACGCTTGAGGGCCGGCGTTTGAAGAGCGGCGCCCCGTACATGAACATGACCGAGCGAGCGAGACTCGTCCTGGCCGACAGCGGCGAGGAAATGATTCGCAACAGCAATTACGGTCAGCCGGCTGGCTAGCGATCCGTTGGGGCGGTCTCCGATCCGAGATCGCGCTTGGTTTGGATCATCCGCCCGCAGGAGGGCGTCACATGACGCGTAAAGGGTCAGAGCGACGTGCAGACCCCTCCGGCGGCGGAATTGCGGCGGATGGCCTGTCTCAAGGCCTCCAATCCCGGCATGTTCGACGACCGGGAGACTAGCACCTCGCCGATAGAATCCGACGAGCTTCAACCCCGTACAATACTCCGGTCACATCTTCCCTATCCCGTGGAGACGTCATGAGACGCAGAGTATCTGTACCCCTGGCCATCGTCTGCTGCGGCATCATCGCCCTCGTGTCACATCTCGCCGCACAGGGCCGCGCACCGATGAGTCAGGTCGCCTACCTGAAGGCGTCAAACCCCGGCGCGTATCACCATCTCGGCGAGGGCGGTGCGTTGCCCGGGCACACGGGCAACAGCGTTGCCCTCAGCCGCGACGGCAACACGATCGCCGTCGGCGCGTCGCACGAATCCAGCGGGGCCAGGGGAATCAACGGCCAGCCTGACGAATCGGCGTATGCCACCGGTGCAGTCTACGTCTTCACGCGTACCGGCGCCGGCTGGTCGCCGCAAGCGTACGTGAAGGCCTCGAACGCGGACTCCGGGGACCACTTCGGAAGCTCGGTGGCACTGAGCGCCGATGGCAACACGATGGCTGTGGCCGCTCATTGGGAAAAGAGCGACGCGACCGGTGTGAACGGCAACCAGGCCGATAACTCGATCGCTCAGGCCGGCGCCGTCTACGTCTTTACGCGCAGCGGAGGCACCTGGAGCCAACAGGCGTATCTGAAGGCCTCGAATACCGGTGAAAAAGGAGACGAGAACGAACCGATCGACGGCGACCAGTTCGGCTTTTCCCTGGCGTTGAGCGCCGACGGCAACACCGTCGCCGTGGGGGCGATATCCGAAGACGGCAGCATCGCCGGGTATCCGGATGACAACGCGGCGATGTCGGCCGGCGCCGTCTACGTCTTCACGCGGTCGGGAAACACCTGGTCGCAGCAGGCGTACGTCAAACCGCCGACCGCGGCAGACGCTACCGCCGGCGACCTCTTCGGTTTTTCGGTCAGTCTCAGCGCCGACGGCAGCACGCTTGGTGTGGGCGTCTACGACGAAGGCGGGTCTTCCAGGGAAATCAACGGGCGCCTCGACACGATGCGGGGCGGCTCCGGCGCGGCGTACGTCTTCACACGGACGGGCGTCATCTGGATGCAGCAGGCGTATCTCAAGGTGTCGACTGCGGAGCGGGGCGACTCGTGGGGTGTCTCGCTGGCCCTGAGCGACGACGGGAACACGCTGGCCCTCGGCTCGGTTGACGAAGATTGCGCGGCGACCGGCGTGAACCCTCCGGGGTGCGACACGGATCAACCAGACAACACGTCCACAGGCGCGGTCGCCGTGTTCAGCCGCAACGGGACGACCTGGACGCAGCAGGCGCTCCTCAAGGCATCGAACACCGGAGTCGAGGACTGGTTCGGCATCCGGCTCGCCGTGAGCGGAGACGGCAATTCGCTGGCGGTCGCCGCTTCCAATGAAGACGGCGGGGCACACGGGATCAACGGCAGACAGGATGATGATACGGCGATCGATGCGGGCGCCGTGTATCTCTTCACTCGAACGGGCACCACGTGGGCGCAGGACGCGTACATCAAGTCGATGTACAACGAGGCCTTCGACGAATTCGGCAACTCGGTCGCCCTCAGCGCGGACGGCGCGACGATGGCGGTCGGCGCGCGCGGCGAGGACGGCGGCGGACGAGGCGCCGACGGCGATCCCACGGACAACTCGATCGACGAATCCGGCGCGGTTTTTATGTTTAGACGGTAATTCACTCTGCCGGTAGGGCGGGTCTTTTGAGGCCGGCCCTCCTGTGGCCGACGCAGCCCGGCACATAGCAGCTCTTCCCTACAGACTGAACATATGCTTCGACACGTCGCGTGCGCCTTGATCCTTGCTTTCGGCCTCGCCCCAGCGGCGGCCGCGCAGGATCCGCAGAATCAGAGGTCGCCCTCACAAAATGGTCCGCCGGAGCCGATCGCTCCGGCCACCGTGACGCGGGACGACGAAGGCCGCGCGACCGTCCGGGCGGTGCGCCTCACCCAGCCACTTCGCTTCGACGGCCGGTTGGACGAGGAGATCTACGCGACTGTTCCTGCCATCGACGGCTTCATCCAGCAGCTACCGATCGAGGCCGCGCCCGCCACGGAACCCACCGACCTCTGGGTGTTCTTCGACGACGATAATCTCTACATCTCGGCGCGGTGTTACGACAGCCAGCCGGAGCGCGTCGTCGGCAACGAACTGCGTCGCGACAACGGCAATATCTGGCAGGCCAACGACAACTTCACGGTCACGCTCGACACCTTCCTGGACAGGCGGAACGGGTTCCTCTTCCAGACCAATCCGATTGGCGCTGTTCGCGATCAGGCCATCACCGCCGGCACGCTGAATGTCGATTGGAATACGGTGTGGGACGTCAGGTCTGTCCGCTCCGACATCGGATACACCGTCGAGATGCGGATTCCGTTCAAGTCGCTGCGCTACCGGGCGGCCGGGGCACAGGTCTGGGGCCTGAACATCAGGCGCATCGTGAAGTGGAAGAACGAGATCTCGAACCTGACCCGGGTGCCGGCGTCCTACAACACCGGTGGGGTGTCCCAGATGGCGGTGGCGGCGACGCTGGTGGGGGTCGAGACGCCGGCGCAGGCGCTGAATCTCGAGGTGAAGCCGTATGTCGCGGCATCGCTGACGACCGACCGCGTGGCTAGCGCCCCGTTCAATAACGATCTGGGCCGAAACGGCGGGATCGACGTGAAGTACGGCCTGACCCGTGGACTGACAGCCGATCTCACGCTCAATACCGACTTTGCACAGGTCGAGGAAGATCAGCAGCAGATCAACCTGACGCGATTCAGCCTGTTCTTTCCGGAGAAGCGCG
>Ga0326597_10006229_pt1 | contig 16398 bp, 15 predicted proteins | sample RVTome_12_FD_203789 | JGI IMG/M metagenome (GOLD analysis project Ga0326597, IMG submission 203789) | Soil microbial communities from uranium-contaminated site in the Upper Colorado River Basin, Wyoming, United States - RVT100D185 | ecosystem: Environmental > Terrestrial > Soil > Contaminated >...
GCTCCGAAGACGTGCGCGAGTCGTTCCAGGTGGCCGAGCTGTACCAGGAGCTGGTGCCCTACCGCCAGAACCGGTCGGCGTTGCGCCTCGACACCTATCAGGACTACGAGATGGCGATGCTCCGGCTGCTGGCCGGCGAGCGGGGGTACGCCACGGTCGAGCCGGCCGAGGCGCAGGAAGCGCTGGTCGCCGAGGCCCAGGCCACGTATCCGGAGACCGGCGTGGTTCGGGAGTTCGCGGCGGCGCGGGTCCATCTGAATGTGACCGCCGCGCAGAACGTCATGGCGGGAGCGGAGGCGTACGCCCCACAGACGCTCCATCCTCCTCCATCGCCCTCCCTCCCCCTCGATCGCCCCGGGGGCGGGGTTGAGGAGGCGGCATCGCCAGGGGATGCGGAGGGGGAATCGGAGGAATCGTGCCCCTATTGCAACGCCGACCTTCCCAGGGGTCGGCAGCCGTTCTATTGCCCCTTTTGCGGCGGCAACCTGAAGGGCGTGCGGTGCCCTGAGTGCCGCACGGAGTTGGAGGTGGGGTGGTTGTACTGCATCACGTGCGGCCGGAAGATGGGTGGGGACTGAGATGACCAAGCCCAGGACATTCCACATCGCCGTGATCGGCGGCGACGGCATCGGCCCCGAGGTGGTGGAGGCCGCCATGCCGGCCATCGAGCGCGCGGCGCGGTTGGGGGGCGCCGTCATCGAGTGGGAGCGGTTGCCGTACGGGGCGGATCATTTTTTGAAGACGGGGGAGACGCTTCCGGATCGCGCCTTCCAGCACCTCCGCAACGACGTGGACGCGATCCTGGTAGGCGCGCTGGGCGACCCCCGGATTCCGGATCAGCGGCATGCGCGGGACATCCTGCTCGGCCTCCGGTTCCGGCTGGACCTGTACATCAATTTCCGTCCCTGCTGGCTGCTGCATCCGGACCTCTGCCCGCTCAAGGGCGATCCCAACATCGACTTCGTCATCTTCCGGGAGAACACCGAGGGACTGTACCTAGCGCGCGGCACCAGCAAGCACGAGGGCACGCCGGAGGAAGAGCAGGTCGCGGAGGAGGTCAACACGGCGCCCAAGGTGCGCCGGGTCATCCGGGCGGCGTTCGAGTGGGCCAGGACGCACGGTAAGCCCAAGGTGACCATGGCGAACAAGTCGAACGCCGTGCCGGCGCACCAGTTGTGGGACCGGGTCTTTGCGCAGGTGGGAGAGGAGTTCCCGGGCATCGAGCGCGAGCATTTCTACATTGACGCGCTCTGCATGCAGATGATCAAGCGGCCAACCCAATTTCAGGTGATCGTCACCAACAACATGTTCGGGGACATCATCTCAGACCTGGCCTCGCAGTTGGTAGGCGGGCTGGGCATCGCGCCCAGCGCCAATCTCCATCCGGGGCAGGTGGGGCTGTTCGAGCCGGTGCACGGCTCGGCGCCCAAGTATGCCGGCAAGGGCACGGCCAACCCCATGGCGACCATTCTCACCGGCGGCCTGATGCTGGAGCAGCTCGGATTGGCCCAGGCGTCCACCCAGCTGCAAGCTGCCGTGAAGGCGGCGCTGGCGGCGGGGGCGCGCACGCAGGACCTCGGAGGCCGGGCGACCACGACCGAGGTCGCGGAGGCGGTGACGCAGCTGCTCTGAGCGAGCCGGGGTCCTCCCTGTATATTCTCCGTCCAGGGCGTGGTGTCACGGAGAAACGGAGTGTCGGCATGACCACCAAAGGCAAACGCATGGACGTCGTCTTCCTGTCCGGGGTCCGGACCGGCTTCGGGAAGTTCGGCGGCACCTTGAAGGATTTTTCCGCCACCCAGCTCGGCGCCATCGCGGCCCGGCACGCCGTGGAGCGGGCCGGGGTCGAGCCGAAGGACGTGGATCACGCCGTGTTCGGCAACGCGCAACAGACCTCGGCGGACGCGATCTACCTCTCCCGCCACGTCGCGCTCAATGCCGGACTGCCCATCGAGACGCCGGCCGTGACGGTGAACCGGCTCTGCGGCTCCGGGTTCGAGGCCGTCATCCAGGGCGCCCAGCAAATCCTGCTGGACGAGTCCCGGGTGGTGCTGGCCGGCGGGGCCGAGTCCATGAGCCAGGCGCCGCACGTGGTGCGCGGCACCCGCTGGGGCGTCCGGTTGGGGCCGGCCATCGGCTTCGAAGACACGCTGTGGGAAGCACTCAAGGATCCCTACTGCGGGTTGTCCATGGCGGAGACCGCGGAGAATCTGGCCGACAAGTACCAGCTCACCCGGCAAGAGGTGGACGAATACGCCTATACCTCCCAGCAACGCGCCAAACAGGCCTGGGACGCGTGCGTGTTCGAGCAGGAGATCATTCCCGTCCCCATCCCGGATCGCAAGTCGAAGCAGAACGTGGACTGGCGGGCGGACGAGCACATGCGGCCGGAGACCACGCTGGAAGGGCTGGCCAAGCTGCCGCCCTACTTCAAGAAGGACGGCTTCGTGACCGCGGGCAACGCGTCGGGCATCTGCGACGGTGCGGCCGCCACGGTGATCTCCAGCGAAGCGTTCGCCAGGGAGCACCGGCTCGAGCCGCTGGGGCGGCTGGTGGCCTGGGGGATCGCCGGCGTGGAGCCCAAGTACATGGGCATCGGGCCGGCGCCGGCCGCCCGCAAGGCGCTCGAGCGCGCCGGCCTCAAGCTGGCGGATATGGATCTGGTCGAGGTGAACGAGGCGTTCGCGCCGCAGTATGTGGCCGTGGAGAAAGAGCTGGGGCTCGACCGGGCGCGCACCAACGTGCACGGGGGAGCCATTGCGATCGGGCACCCGCTGGCGGCGAGCGGGGCGCGCATCACCATCCATCTGCTGCACGCGCTGCGCCAGCAGAAGAAGCGCTACGGCCTGGGGTCCGCCTGCATCGGCGGCGGGCAAGGGGCCGCGGTGATCGTGGAGGCGTTCCTATGACGGGACTCTTGATCGCGCTGGCGGCCGTACTGGCGTACACCTACGGCAGCCTGCACATCATGAAGCAGTACGAGCGGGCCGTCAGCTTCTTCCTGGGCAGGTATTGGGGCACCAAAGGGCCGGGCCTGATTTTCGTCCCCGCGTTTTTCGCCAAGCTCCAGCGCGTATCGCTCCGGATCATCGCCATGGACATCCCGCCGCAGGACGTCATCACCCGGGACAACGTGTCGGTCAAGGTGAACGCGGTACTGTACATGCGGGTGAAGCACCCCGACCGGGCGGTCATCGAGGTCGAGAACTTCGTCTACGCCACCAGCCAGCTGGCCCAAACCACCTTGCGCAGCGTGCTGGGCGAGGTGGAGCTGGATCAGCTGCTGGCGGACCGGGAGAAGATCAACGGCATCTTGAAGCGCATCGTGGACGAGCGCACCGAGCCGTGGGGCATCGAGGTGTCGGCGGTTGAGGTCAAGGACGTGGACCTGCCCACCGAGATGAAACGGGCGATGGCGCGGCAGGCGGAGTCGGAGCGCGAACGGCGGGCCAAGGTGATCGCCGCCGAGGGCGAGTTCCAGGCGGCCGGGAAGCTGGCGCAGGCGGCCCAGGTGATCGGGACCCAACCCGCGACGCTGCAGCTGCGGTACCTCCAGACGCTGGTGGAGATCGCGACGGAGAACAACTCGCGCAGCATCATCATCCCCGTGCCGCTCGATCTGATCTCGCCCTTCCTCGAGATGGCGGTGCAGCGCCGAGACCAGACGGCCGCGCTCCCGGCGTCCACCGGCACGCCGCTTCCCAGCCCCGTACCGGCGGGGTCGCGGCAAACGACCTAAGGCCCGGATGGCGGAAACGCTGCCGTCCGGCCCCCGCATCGACCGCGGCGCTCTGGAACGGATTGTCAAGCGCGCGGCGGAGCTTCAGGCTGGCGAGCGGGACATCGGCGAGGGACTGACCGAGCAGGAGTTGTACGCGCTGGGCCAGGACGTGGGGATCGGCGACCGATACCTCCGTCAGGCGCTGCTGGAAGAGCAGACCCGGGCCGTCACCGAGACCGAGCGGGGACTCCTGATCTGGCTCGCGGGGCCACGGCGGGTGGCGGCCGCCCGGACCATCCCCCGCCCCCGGCCGGACGTCGAGCCCATGATGCACGATTGGATGACGGAAGGAGAGCTGCTCCAGGTGAAGCGGCGGTATCCGGAGCAGACCACCTGGGAGCCGCAGCAGGGCGCCTACGCGTCGCTCAAGCGCGCGTTTGGCTCCCGAGGCCGGCGCTACGTGCTGGGCCGGGCGCGGGAGGTGGCGGGAGCGGTGACCGCGGTGGACGCGCGGACCTGTCACGTCCAGTTGGTGGCCGATGTCGGTAACGCCTTCAACGAGCAGGTGACCGGGGCAGCCGTCCTCGGCGCGTCCGGCGCGGTAGGCACCGGCGTCGCTCTGGCCGTGGGCGTCATGGTGCCGGTGGCGATCATCCCGGTGGCGATCTGCGGCGCCCTGGCGGTGGGCGTGGCGCGCCGGCAGCGCCAGCGGGCCGCCGAGGCCTCGGTGGCGCTGGAACAGGTGCTGGACCGGCTGGAGCACGGCGAGCTGGACCCGCGCCGCGCGGCCGGACCGGCGGGGACCAGTCCCCTGGTGCGCGTGGCGGAAGAGATTCGCCGCGCCTTCAATCCATGATGCGCCGTGGGCGCGCGAACCTTTACACCTCTTAGACTACGATGGCCGACATCAAGACCGTAGGCGTGCTGGGATGCGGACTGATGGGCAGCGGCATCGCCCAGGTCGCGGCGCAGGCTGGGTATCGCACGATCGTCCGCGAGATATCCGACGCCCTGAATGACAGGGGCAAGGCCGGCATCACCAAGTCGCTGGACAAGTTCGTGGAGAAGGGCAAGCTGCCTCAGGCCGACCGGGACGCGACCCTGGGCCGCCTCTCGTTCACCACCAAGGTGAGCGACCTCGCGTCCTGCGACATCGTGATCGAGGCCGTCACGGAAGACCTCGAGACCAAGAACGCCCTGTGGAAGGAGCTGGACGGCCGGTGCGGGGCCGAGACCATCTTCGCCTCCAACACCTCCAGCCTGACCATCGCGGCGATGGCGGCCGCCACCATGCGGCCGGACCGGTTCGTGGGGCTCCATTTCTTCAATCCGGTGCCGCTCATGAAGCTGGTGGAGGTGGTGCGGACCGTGACCACCAGCACCGGGACGTTCGACCGGGCGTTTACGTTCGCCCGCTCGCTCGGCAAGGAGCCCATCGCGGCAAAGGACAACTCCGGTTTCATCGTCAACCTGCTGCTGGTGCCCTACCTGCTGGACGCGATTCGGGCGCTGGAGCACGGCGTGGGAAGCGTGCCGGACCTGGACCAGGGCATGGTCCTGGGCTGTGGGTATCCAATGGGCCCGTTCACGCTGCTGGACTTCGTGGGACTGGACACCACGTACAAGATCGCCGAGATCATGTTCACGGAGTATCGTGAGGCCCGATATGCGCCCCCGCCGTTGCTCAAGCGCATGGTGCTGGCGGGGATGTACGGTAAGAAGTCCGGCAAGGGGTTTTATGACTATTCCACCACTCCACCCTCTGTGACCCAACTGGGACTCTGACATGCTCTTTGACACCGCAGCGGAATGGCACGCGGCGATCAACGATCTGCCGCCGGCGTTGTTGCTGGTCTCAGTGATCTTCGACTGGGTGGGGAGCGCCACCAAGCGGGATTCCCTCAAGGCCGCGGGGTTCTGGACGCTGGTGGCCGGCGCGGCCGGCGCGGTGCTCTCCGTAGCGTCCGGCCTCCGAGCGGAAGGGACCATCGAGCACGGCGAGACCGTGCACCTCGTCATGGAGCGGCACGAGACGTTCGCCATCGCCGTAACGGTGGCGTTCGCCCTGCTGGCGGGATGGCGCATCTGGCGGAAAGGCGTACTGGGGCCGCAGGAGCGTCCGACGTACTTGTTCGCGGCCACGGTGGGGGCGGCCGGCATCATCTACGTGGCGCACCTCGGTGGTACCATCGTGTTCCAGCACGCAGGCGGTATTCCCACGCCGGCCCTCCAGGAAGCGCTCGCCGAGCGCACCCAGGAGCACGAGCATGCGCCGGGCGAAGAGCATGGGGAGACGGCACCGGCGGACACGGCGGCCGCCAAGGCCGATACGGGGCACGCCCATGCACCTGGAACACCGCCCCATGAGCACGACTAATGCGGGCACGGTGCGGCTGGCGCAGGCCTTGGCCGCCGTGGGGGTCGCCTGTACCGCTGTGGGTACCCGGCCGCATTTTGGGCCTATGCCGGGAGCGGTGGTGGACACGCTGGGTGCCGGCCCGGGAACGGTGATCGGCGCGCTGGCGTCGGAGCTGGAGACGCTCGGACTCCGGGTCCGGGCGGTGAGCCAGGCCGAGGGGTATCTGGAGACGTCCTGGTTCGACCCAACGACCGGGCGGTCCGTGGGCCAGGAGCACCGGCGCACGGGGCAGGTCTATCGGATGCGGGCCTACGCCGACTCGGTGCCGCCGACGCGAAGCGAGCTCACGCTGGAGACGGTCTTCCGCCGCTGGGCCGATCCCTCGTCCACGGGGCGGGAAGACGAAACCATCACCCCGCCGGGACACCCGGGCGACTCGCTGACGCAGCGGGTGCTGGAGAACCTCAAGGAGCGGTTTCCGAAATGAGTCGTGGATGGACGGGGATGGAGGGGGACGGCGGACGATGGGACCGGTGACCACGGTACCGGTTTCGCCCGAGGCCGACCGGGCCTACTGCCACGGGATACTCCCCAAGGTCTCGCGAACCTTTGCCTTGTGCATCCCGCTCCTCCCGTCGGGCCTCGACTACGCCACGCTGGTTGCCTATCTGGTCTGCCGGGTGGCCGACACCATTGAAGACGCCGTTGCTCTGGCTCCGGACACCAAGGCATCGCTGTTGAGCGCCTGGGCGCGGGCGCTGGAGGAGGGCAACCCGGACGAGAGCCTCCTCGGCACCGCCTTCCCCACCCCCGCCGGCGACGACGAACGGTTGGTGAACGATGCCGACGTGGTACTGCGCGAGTTCCGGCGGCTGCCGCCGTCCCACCGGGACGCGGTGCGACCCTGGGTCCGCGAGATGTGCGCCGGGATGGCCGAATTCGTGCGACGGCCGCCCGGCGGCATCGGGACCGTGGAGGACCTGGATCGCTATACCTATTATGTCGCCGGCACCGTGGGCCATCTCCTGACCCGGTTGTTCCGGCTGCACGACCCCAGGCCGGCGGCGGGGCGGTATGAGCGGCTGGAGGCGCTGGCCACCAGCTTCGGGCGGGGACTGCAGCTCACCAACATCATCAAGGACGTGGCCGACGATCGCCGGCGTGGCTTCAGCTTCATTCCGCGCCAGTTGTGCCTGCTTGCCGGCATCCGCCCGGAAGATCTCCAGGACGAGCGGCACCGCGGCGAGGCGCGGCGCGTGGTCCTGACCCTGATCGAGAAGGCCAAACGCCATCTGACCGACGCCCTGGCCTACAGCACGACGCTGCCCCGAAGGCGCTACGGTGTGAGGCTGTTCTGCCTCACGTCGCTGTTCTTCGCGGTCCGCACGCTCCGGCTGGCGGAGCGCGACGCCCACCTGCTCGATCCGGCGCACAAGGTCAAGATCAGCCGCGCCGATGTCTATCGGACGCTGGCGGCCACCCGGCTCGTCGCGCCCAGCAACCATATGGTGCGCGCCTATTTTCGGCTGCTGGCCGGTGCCGGTTGGCCGGCGGCGGCGACGGCGTGACGCTACCCGGCGTGCTCCCCATCCCCCTCCATCCCCTTCCATCCCCTTCCATCCCCCAGGGGGATGAAGGGCGATGGAGGACGATGGAGGAGGATGGACGGCGATGAAGCAGTACCTCGACCTCCTCCGCCACATCCTCGACCACGGCCGGCCCAAAGACGATCGCACGGGAACCGGCACGCTCAGTGTGTTCGGTCACCAGACGCGTTACGACCTGGGGAACGGATTCCCCCTGCTCACCACCAAGAAGCTGCACTTCAAGTCCATCGCGTACGAGCTGCTTTGGTTCCTCCGGGGTGACACCAACGTCCGTTTCTTGAGGGAGCACGGCGTCACCATCTGGGACGAATGGGCGGACGAGCAGGGCGAGCTCGGGCCCGTCTACGGATACCAGTGGCGGTCCTGGCCCGCGCCGGACGGGCGCCACATCGACCAGATCGCCGCCGTGGTGGAGCAGATCCGCCAGAGCCCCAACTCCCGGCGCCTCATGGTCAGCGCGTGGAACGTGGCGGACATCCCCCGCATGGCCCTGGCGCCCTGCCACGTGCTGTTCCAGTTCTACGTGGTGGCCGGCCGGTTATCGTGCCAGATGTACCAGCGGAGTGCGGACGTCTTCCTGGGCGTCCCGTTCAACATCGCGTCGTACGCATTGCTCACCCGGATGGTGGCGCAGGTGACCGGCCTAGCGCCCGGCGAGTTGGTGCACACGCTGGGCGATGCGCATCTCTACGTGAACCACGTGGAGCAGGCCCGGCTGCAGCTCACCCGCGAGCCTCGGCCCCTGCCCACACTGCGGCTCAACCCCGACATCCCCGACCTGCCGGCGTTCCAGTTCGAGGACCTGGTGCTGGAGGGCTACCAGCCGCACCCGCACATTCCGGCGAAGGTGGCCGTCTGATCCTGTCGCTCATCGCCGCGATGGCCCAGAACCGGGTCATCGGGCGGGACAACGCACTCCCCTGGCACCTCCCCGCCGATCTCAAGCGATTCAAGGCGCTCACCATGGGGCACTCGGTGATCCTGGGGCGGAGGACCTTTGACGCCATCGGGAAGGCGCTGCCGGGCCGCCGGTGGATCGTCCTCACGCGCGAACGTGATTGGCGTCACAAAGGGGTGGAGGTCGCGCACGACCTGGACCAGGCGGTCCGCACGGTGGCGCATGAGGCCGAGGTGTTCGTGGCTGGTGGCGCCGAGGTGTACGCCCAGGCGCTGGAGCGGGCCGATCGCATCTATCTCACCGTGATTCACGCCCACATCGAAGGTGACGCGCGCTTTCCGGAGATGGTGCCGGCCGAATGGAGGCTGCTCGAGGACGAGCGGCACCCGGCCGACGAGCGGCACGCGCATCCCTTCAGCTTCCGGCGATACGAGCGCACGTCCAAGAGTCGCTGAACCCTATTGCATATCTTCTCATCATTTCTTATTCTGTTGCAACGCGAAATACTTGATCCGGAGCGCGATGCGCTTAGGGCTCGCATACAACCAACGACCAACCGCGATCAGTACGCGTCGCGACGCCGCTCTCTCCCCCCAAGCCCCCCTCACCACAGATCAATTCGTAGAATGGGACGAGCCTGAGACGATCGCCGCCGTCGCGGATGCGTTAGGCGTCTTGGGCGACGTCATGCCGCTCGAAGCGATCGGTGACTTTCCCCGTCGGCTGGCGGAGGCGCGCGTCGACCTGCTGTTCAACATGGCGGAAGGCGTCGCGGGGCCCAGCCGCGAGGCGCACGTGCCCGCGATCGCCGAATTCCTCGGCGTCCCCTACACGGCCAGCGACCCGCTGACCCTGGCCATCGCGCTCCATAAGGGCCGCACCAAAGAGCTGCTGCGGCAGCGCGGCGTGCCGACGCCGCCGTTCCTGCTGCTCGAGTCGTTCGGCGACCTGTCGCGGCTGGACGGCGTCGCGTATCCGCTGTTCCTCAAGCCGGCGTGGGAGGGCTCCTCCAAGGGGATCAGCGCCGCCAACCGGGTGGAGTCGCCGCGGGCCGCGAAGGCGCGCGCCGAGCATCTGCTGGCGTCGTATCACCAGCCGGTCCTGGCGGAAGCGTACCTGCCCGGTGAGGAATTCACGGTCGCGGTGCTGGGGAACCAGGACGATGCCCGGTGCCTGCCGCTCATTCGGTATCGCTTCGAGACGCTGCCTCAGGGCGCGCTGCCGATCATGGGCTTCGAAGCGAAATGGGTGTGGGACACGCCCGACGCCTCGCTGGAGGTGCTGGAATGCCCGGCGGACATCGCCCCGGAGCCGGCCGAGCGGATCCAGGCCGTGGCACTCGCGGCCTATCGCGCCATCGGCTGCCGCGATTGGGGGCGGGTGGACGTCCGGCTGGACGCCGAGGGCGTTCCTAACGTGCTGGAGATCAATCCGCTGCCGGGGATCATTCCGGACCCGGCGGCGAACAGCTGCTTCCCGCGCGCCGCGGGGGCGGCGGGGCTGTCATACGCCGAGCTGATCCAGACCGTGGTGCGGATCGCCTGGCGGCGCATCGCGGGACGGGAGCTGGCGGTATCCACCCTAGCCGGAGTCGCCGGCTGAGAGTCGCGATCCTGTACGACGGCGGCGCGAGCGACTGGAGCACGCAAGACATCCAGTCGGTGCTCGATCCGGTCAACCAGATCGGCGACCTCCTGTCATCGTTGGGCCATCGTGTGGTCCGCGTCCCGATGCACCACAACCTCAAGTGGTTGGATCACGTGCGCCGGTCCGACCTGGTGGTCAACCTCTGTGAGGGGATCGGCGGCGTGAGCCGCTGGGAGTGCATGGTGGCGGGGACGCTGGAGCTCACCGGTGTCCCGTTCACCGGCGCCGGATGCTGGACCATCACCACCTGCCACAACAAGTCCGTGGTCAACGCCCTGCTCCAGGCGGCCGGCCTGCCGGTCCCCCGGTGGCTGGTGCCGGTCGCCGGCAAAGTGCCGAGCGATTTCCCCCTGCCCGCCATCGTCAAGCCGGCGGCGGAGGACGCCAGCGTGGGTATCGACCAGGCCTCGGTGGTGACCAACCACCGGCAGCTCAAGCGGCGGGTGGCGTACGTCGAAAAGGAATACGGCTCCGCGCTGGTGCAGCAGTACATCGGCGGCCGGGAGTTCGCGGTGGGGATCGTGGGAAGCACCATCCTCCCGCTCTCGGAGATCGACTTCCGCGGCATGCCCGAGGGCACGTGGCCCATTCTGTCGTTCGATGCCAAGTGGACCAGCGGGTGTCCGGAGGACGTTGGGAGCCAGCCGGTGTGCCCGGCGCGGGTGGAGTCGTGGTTGGCCCGGCGGCTGCGGGCCGTGGCGCTGTCGGCGTGGCGGGCGGTGCGGGGGCAGGGCTACGGGCGGGTGGACCTCCGCGTGGACGCGTCCGGACAGCCGTGGATTCTCGAGGTGAACCCGAATCCGGACATCTCCGACGACGCCGGCCTGTCGCGCATGGCGCAGGCCGCCGGCTGGTCGTACGACGACCTGATCCTGCGCATGGTGGAGCTGGCCCGGTCCACGGATCGCCGGCCCCCGGCCGAGGCGCCGCCGCTGGAGGTCCGCACCGCGTGAGCGTCTCGGCCCCCCCTCTCACGCTCCGGCCCCCCCGCCCGAGCGATCGGAGCCGCGTGGCCCGGATCGTGCGCGCCACCGGCGTGTTCCGCCCCGCGGAGGTGGACATCGCGCTGGAGGTGTTCGACGGCGCCACGGCCAAACCCGGCGTGGATTACCACGCCCTGGGCGCGTACGACGACGCCGATCAGCTCATCGGATTCGCCTGCTACGGCGCTACGCCCGGCACCGAGGCTACCTGGGACCTGTACTGGATCGCCGTGGATCCCGGCATTCACCACCGCGGCGTTGGCCGCGCCCTGATGGCGGCCTGCGAGCGCGCGATCGCGGAGGCCGGTGGCCAGCTGGTGGTGGTGGAGACGTCGTCGCGACCGGATTACGACCCGACGCGTGCGTTTTACCAGGCGCTGGCGTACGGGGCAACGGCGCGCATCCCTGACTTCTACGCGCCGCACGACGACCTCGTCGTGTACACCAAGCGGTTGGTTCCCTCTACCAGAGAACGACCACATGGCTGATTGGCAGAAACTCCTGCACCAGCGGAGCGTCGCCTCCCTCCAGCAGCTGGTGGCCAGGTTCGGGCGTGAGCAGTTCCCGGACCTGGACCGGCTGCAACAGGCGATCGACAACTTCGAGCTGAGGATCTCACCCGCCATGGTGGATCTGATCAAGGAGCCGGGCGATCCCATTTGGCGGCAGTACGTCCCGGACCTTCAGGAGCTGGATGTCGTGGACGGCGTCCCGGACAGCCTGAACGAAGATGACGATAGCCCGGTTCCCAACATCACGCACCGCTATCCTGACCGGGCGCTGTTTCTGGTGAGCCCGGTGTGCGCCGCCTACTGCCGGTTCTGTACCCGCCGCCGCAAAGTGGGCGATCCCGAAAAGATCCCGATGTCGCAGTTCGAGAGCGCGTTCCGGTATCTGGCGGAACACACCGAGATCCGCGACGTGATCATGTCGGGCGGCGATCCCCTGCTCCTGTCCGACCGCCGGCTGGACCAAATCCTGGGCCGGCTCCGGCAGATCAAGCATATCGAGGTCGTCCGGATCGGCAGCCGGGTGCCGTGCCACCTGCCCGAGCGGATCACGCCGGAGCTGTGCGCCACGTTGAAGAAGTACCATCCGCTGTACCTCAACACGCACTTCAACCACCCGGACGAGCTGACGCCCGCGGCAGTGAAGGGCCTGGGGCTCCTGGCGGACGCGGGCGTGCCCCTGGGGTGCCAGACGGTCCTGCTGAAGGGCGTGAACGACGATCCGGATGTCATGAAGGAGCTGATGCAGCGGTTGCTCGCCGCGCGCGTCCGGCCCTACTACATCTACATGTGCGACCAGGTGGCCGGCGCGGAGCATTTCAAGACATCGGTCGAGACCGGACTGGAGATCATCAAGGCGCTGCGCGGATGGACCAGCGGGCTCGCGGTGCCGCATTTCGTGATCGACGCGCCGGGGGGCGGCGGGAAGATCCCGCTGCTGCCGGAGTACGTGGTGCGCATCACCGAAGACGAAGTAGTGCTGCGGAACTACCGCGGCAAGCGCTACGTGTGGAAGCAGCCGCGCGAGGAGGAATCGCTGGTCGGCGCGGGGGTGCGGGAGCCGGAATACGACTTTCTACCCACCTTTGAAGCCGCGCAGAACGCCAAGAACGGGAAGAAACGCAAACGCAACAAGCGGGTCGCGTAGGGGCGGTTTGCAAATGCGTGAGGGGTGAGGGGTCCCCTTCCCCATCACCCCTTACGCCGTCCGCTGTTGCACGTCATTTCTTGTCGGCCTCTTCGAGCTCCTTCTTCCTCGCCTCGATGACCTTCGCCGCCACCTCCGGCGGCACGTCCTGATATGCGTGGAATTTCTGGCGGTAGGTCCCGCGGCCGTGCGTAATCGAGTGGAGCTGCGTGGCGTATCGATCCAGCTCGGCCTCCGGCACGAGGGCGCGGATCTTGCTCATCCGCCCGTCGGCCTCGGTACCGAGAATCTGGCCACGGCGGGACGAAAGGTCCCCCATGACCGCGCCCAGATACTCTTCGGGCGTCCAGGCTTCAACCTCCACGATAGGCTCCAGCAGCACCGGCTTCGCGTTGGGCGTCACGTTCCGGAACGCCAGGATGCCGGCCATCTTGAACGACATTTCGTTGGAGTCGACGTCGTGGTAGGAGCCGTCGTATAACTCCACCTTGAAGTCCACCATGGGGTAGCCAGCCACCGGGCCCCGGGCCGTGGCCTCAATGATCCCCTTCTCAACGGCCGGGATATACTGCCGCGGGATCACGCCGCCCACGATGTTGTCTTCGAACACCAGCCCTGAGCCCCGCGCCAGCGGCGCTACCCGAATCCAGCAGTCGCCGTATTGCCCGCGGCCACCGGTCTGCTTTTTGTGCTTGCCCTGACCCTCCGCCCTGCCCTTCAGGGTCTCCCGATATGCGATCTTGGGTTTTCCCAGGGTCGCGTGGACCCCGAACTTGCGGGCCAACCGACCTACGATGATCTCCAGGTGCCGCTCGCCGCGGCCCCGCATCAAGGTCTGGCCCAGCTCCGCGTTGTACTCGTGATGGAACGTGGGGTCTTCCTCGTGCAGGCGCTGGAGTCCGGTGTTGAGCTTGTCCTCTTCGCCCCGCTGCTTCACCTCCACCGACAGGGTGATCACCGGGTCGGGGAACGGGATCTTGGGCAGGACGATGGGCTGCTCCTTGGTGGAGAGCGTATCGTTGGTATGGGTGTCGCGCAGCTTCGCGACCACGCCAATGTCGCCCGCGTGCAGCTCGGGGGCCTCGGTGCGTTCCTTGCCCAGCGCCACCGACAAGTGATTGAGCTTCTCCGACGCCGAGCGGGGGGCGTTGTATACCTCGGCCCCGTTCTTCACCAGCCCCGAGTAGACGCGGAAGAACGTCACATCGCCGACGTGGGGCTCGGACACCGTCTTGAAAACCTGCGCCACGAACGGACCGTCGTCCTTGAACGCCAGGGACACGGGCTTGGGGTCGCCCCACATCTGGCCTTCCACGCCTTCGCGCTCGACCGGCGCGGGAACCAGCTCCACCAACGCCGTGAGCAGGGCGCGCGTCCCGTAGGTCAGCTCGCTCGCCCCGCACAGCAGGGGATAGATCTCCCCGCGGGCGACACCGGCGTGCATCGCCCTGGTCAGCTCGTCCGACGACAGCTCCTCGCCACCCAGGTATCGCTCCAGCAGCGCGTCGTCCGTCGAGGCGATGGCCTCCACCAGGTCCTGCTCGTAGCGGTCGAACTGCGCCTTCAACTCGGTCGGGACCTCCTGTTCGTCGTACTCGCCCGTCTTGCTGCCCTGGCGGTACACATGGGCTTTCGTGGTGAGCAGGTTGACGATCCCGTGGAACTGGGAGCCCGCGCCGACCGGGATCTCGATGGGCAGCACCTTCGAGCTCACATTGGTCTTGATGTCCTGATAGACCTTCTCGAAATCCGCGTGCTCTTTGTCCATCAGTGACACGTAGAACAGACGTGGAATCCCGCGCTGTTCGGCGTGCTCCCAGGCCTGCTCGGTGCCGACCTCGACGCCGGCGGTACTGCTCACCACGATCAGGGCGGCATCGGCCGCGTAGATCGCCGCGATCGCGTCGCCCAGGAAGTCGAGATACCCGGGCGCGTCAAGCAGATTGATCTTGGTGTCCATCCACTCGGCGTAGGCCAGCCCCAAGCTGATGGAATACTTCCGTTCGATTTCGTCGGGGGTGTAGTTGGTGAGGGCGCTGCCGTCCTTGACGGAGCCATGCCGCTTGCTGGTGCCGGCCACGAACGCCAGGGCGTCTACCAAACTCGTCTTGCCGCTCTGGCCGTGGCCGACCACCGCGACATTCCGGATGGCTTCTCCTGTGTACACGCGCACGCGCGGTACCTCCTGCCAGGGGGACGGGAAACTTGAACCCCGGTCCCGGAGACCGCAACGGGAGGGGGATGAAGACTGCGACCGTCGCTCACCGGTACCCGGCCGCCTGCAGGTTAAACAGCTCCGCGTACAACCCGCCCCGCCCTACCAGCTCCTGGTGCGTCCCGTGCTCCACCAACCGCCCGCCCGTCAGCACCAGAATCCGGTCCGCCATCCGAACGGTGGAGAAGCGATGGGAAATGAGGACCGCGATTCTCCCTTTGGTGAGCTCGGTGAACCTGAGGAATACCTCGTATTCGGCGCGGGCATCCAGCGCCGCCGTGGGTTCGTCCAAGATCAGGACCTGGGCCTCGCGCAGGTAGGCGCGCGCCAGCGCCACCTTCTGCCACTCGCCGCCGGACAGGTCCACCCCGTCATCGAAGCGGCGGCCCAGTTGCTGGTCGAACCCCTTGCTCAACCGTTTGGCGACCGTGTCCGCCAGGCTGCGCCGCGCCGCCTCCCGGACCCGGTCATCCTGAGACATGTACTCCGTCTGCCCCACGCCGATGTTCTCGCGGAACAGAAACGCGTAGCGCATGAAGTCCTGGAAGATGACGCCGATGTTCGCGTGCAAGCCGGCCAGGTCGTACTCCCGCAGGTCCACGCCGTCCAGCAGGATCCGGCCCTCGTCCGGGTCGTAGAGCCGGGCCAGGAGCTTCACCAGCGTGGTCTTGCCGGCCCCGTTTTCCCCCACCAGCGCCACCGATTCGTCCGGCGCCAGCGAAAACGAGAGGTCGCGCACGGCCCACACGTCCGACCCCGGGTACTTGAAGCTCACCCGTTCGAAGTCGAACCCTCGGCCGATGGGCCGCGGCAGGGCCCTGGCCCCCGGCCTGGAGACCACCCGTGGTTGGAGCGCCAGAAACGTGAACAGGTCGCGGAGATAGAGACTCTCCTCATACACGCTCGAGAGCATCAGGAGCACGCGCTGAATGAGGTCCCGGCTCTGCCGGAAGGAGCCTGCGAGGAAGGTGAGCACCCCGATGGTGAACGGTCCCGCCGGGGACTGATACCCAGTCACCGTGAGGTAGATGATCACACCGTAGGCGCCGTAGTACCCCAGCGAGCCCACGCCGGCGAGCAGCGTGGAGACCGAAGCCCGCTTGATCGAGAGGCGCTTGTTGATTTCGTAGAACTCGTCCGCCAGGCGGCGATAGCGTCCAATCAAGTAGGGCGACAGGCCAAAGAGCTTCACCTCCTTGGCGGCCTGGTCGCTTGCCGCCGTGAACCGGAGGTAGTCCAGCATGCGCCGCTCCGGGGTCCACTGGAACAGCAGCGAGTAGCCCAGGGCGGCGAAGTGGGTTTCGCCGAGGAA
>Ga0326597_10006230_pt1 | contig 16397 bp, 14 predicted proteins | sample RVTome_12_FD_203789 | JGI IMG/M metagenome (GOLD analysis project Ga0326597, IMG submission 203789) | Soil microbial communities from uranium-contaminated site in the Upper Colorado River Basin, Wyoming, United States - RVT100D185 | ecosystem: Environmental > Terrestrial > Soil > Contaminated >...
CCACGGTGTCGCCGACGACCCGTACTTCGACCTGCTCCCGACGGTGGGGGTTGCCCACCCGATAGGTGGCAGCGGCGAAGCTGATGTTCCCCGAGGAGTCCACCTTTCGGATCACCGGATGCCCGACTGTCGGTGGCTTCACCGGCCGGGCTCGAGGCTGGCGTCGCCACGCTTCGGGTTCGGCCTCAGGAGGGTGACGGACGGCGTGAGTGGCGACCAGCACACCCCGGTGGGAGATCTCGACCAGACCGTCAGTGGTGACGACCACGTCGACGGTCTCACCGGCCAGCCACCGGCCCACGTGATAGCCGAAGCTGGCCAGGCTGACCCGACCACCCATGCCCACCCGACGAGTCACACGACGCTCGGCCACCTCGACTACTGGCGGCTCATCCTGTTGGTCGTCGCCGACGACCACCTCGAACGGTTCAACCACGGCCAGTTCGAAACGTCGGATCGGTGGCACACCGCCGATCCCCTGATGCGGGCGCACCGTGTTGTATTCGACCACCCACCCATCGATCGCTGACTGAACATCATCCAGGCTCTCGAAGGTCTTCCCGGCCAGGAAGTCCTTCTTCAGGGTCTTGTGGAATCGCTCCACCTTCCCCGTCGTGGTCGGCGACCGAGGAGCGGTCAGCAAGTGTCTGATCCCGTTCTCCCGACAGACCCGGTCGAACAGGACCTCACCAGAGCCGGGTCCGAACCGGCCGGTGAACACCTTCCCGTTATCGGTCAGGATCTGATCCGGGATCCCATGCCGGGCCATCGCCTCAGCCAGAGCATCACACACCGGCCTGGCCGTGGCCCTCCTGACGACTTTGGCCGACACGCAGAACCTCGAGTGGTCATCGAGACCTGTGACCACCTTCAACTCGGAGCCATCGACCAGATACACCCCGCCCATGACGTCCATCTGCCACAACTCCATGGACCGGGCCCGCTCCCAACGCTTGTAATCAGACCGACGTCGTCGCCGCTGCTGAGGGTCTATCAGTCGATGACGGACCAGAGTCCGATACACCGCCGAACGAGACGGCAACGGCTCCACCCCCTCCCGGCCAAGGTGATAGACGATCGTCCGAGGACCCCAACCCGGATGAGCCCTCCGCATCTCCACGACCCGAGCCTCCACCACCGCCAGCATCTGATGCGGACACGACACTGGCTTCGAGCTCCGGTCCACCAGCCCAGCCAGCCCCTGATCCGCGTAACGACGCAGCCACCCATGCACCGTCTGGCGGGCCACCCCATACCGACGAGCAACATCGGTCACCGACGCTCCCCCAAGAACCTCCAACACCGCCTGATACCGCTGCTCCACAACACCCAGCTCCACCAACAAGACAACAACCTCCTCGCAAAATGCGAGAAAGATGGAACCAGGAGGTGTCACCCACGTACCGGAGCCACTGTCGCCCAGGAACCGGAGCCGCGTCCACAAACTGTCGCCCACCTACCGGAGCCACAATGTCCATCATGAACCGAAGCCGCACACAGTTTCTGGAGGGATAGTGGACAAATAGTGGACACGAATCTCCCGTCCTGTTGACACTGGCAACCATTCGTCACCAAACAAGAACCGAGATCCGTCGAGCCACGCAAGATCGTCGAGGGCGTTGGTGCCGGAGTTGGCATGGATGGAGCCCACCATCCCGCATGCGGTGTTGACGAAAGAACACGGGTCCAAGGACGCTTAGCTCGAGGCCCAACCACCTGTCAGGCCGGGAGTTCCCCTCGTCGTCGACACCGCAGCTATATGCGATGATTCCCGCAGGAATCACGGCCAGGTCAGATAGCTCTGTGTCGGTCCAAGGTCTGGCCAGCACCCTTGTCTCCACTGCAGAGTCACGAGACCCTCGGCTACTGCCATCCCCGATGCGATCGCTCGGCGAGCGTTGAACACACCGCAGTGGCCGAGCTGTCGGTATGACGAGATTGCTCCGGAGGCTCAGACAGATACCTGATCACATTCTCTATCGACTGACGAATGTGCTTTGTGGTCATGGGTCCCCTCCCATCGCGTGGCAGCCCCGACCGACACTCTCCCCGCCGGAGCGCGGACTTTCGGCTTGGGCGACATCGAGATCCTTTGCGTTGCACTGGTCAGGGGCAGCCCGCTGCTTCTTCGCCAAGGCACTCGATGCTATGGGCGCGCTGCCCGATCCACAGTTCCGCGACATCTGGAACCGCACCTCCAAGAAACTCTCACCGTGGGTGGACCCTTCGCGGAGACCTGAGACATATTCAGGAGGTTGCCCTCTTGGCCGATTGCGTGGGGGTGTCAGGCGTTGGAATCCCACCAACTGCGACAAGGATGACGTTGTGGGGCGTCCCCCAACGGTCCGAAATGATGGGTGACCACGTCCCAGGGACGCCTCCCCGGTAGGGTCGTCCCTCCTTTCACTCGATTTCTCCTAACCAAGGCACCTCAGAGAGAAATCGTCCACCTGCACAGTGCCAGTGTTCCCGTTGAAGACGAAGGTGCCGCTGGCCATGAACCTCTCGCCTGTGGTTGGGTTGGTCCAGACATCGGTGAAACCGGCTGTGAAGACATTCTGGGTTTCCACGATGTGTTCCGTTCCATTGACCATCACAAACCCGCTATCAGTCGTGCCCGTCCTATTGCTGGTCAGCACGAAGTTGTTTTGATGGAAATGGATAAGGTCCCTCGAAATTGATGGTGACATCGTGGAAATCGCCGGTCGGGCTGCACGGATTCAGATCATCGAATGTGATACTGAATGTATCAGTGACGGGCGGATCCGCTGCAGCCGGGAGGGCAAAACCGATCGCCAGCAGCACGGCCACTGCACCAGCCCAGCATTTCCTCCTCGGGCTTCTCCCGTGTGTCAGCCTTCCGGCTGTAAGTGCTCTCATGCGTCGCATAAGACCTCCTCGTGACGCCCTCCTCGTTGTCTTTGCGCCTACTTGGCGAGCGGCCGTTCCCCGCTACCCGAACTGGGAGGACTCTGAGGACAGGGTCGCCCTACACAGAAGGAACAGCTCCGGACCTACTCACATGACCCGTAAGCGTGCTCATCGCGCTTGACGTTCTTCCCGCCCATACCGGCAATACTGCACTCGCTGCTCACTCCCGCTTCGGGCCCATCGGCGTGGTCAGGATGGCCAATTCAATGGCATACCCGGCGTTCATAAAAGGGACATGGGTGAAGGTTGGGGCCGAGCCGATACACGACCCAGGCCGGTTCTTCTCAACGGCCTTTGGGCAGATTCACTCCGGGCGGCCAGCGCATGATGTCCGATGTCGACGAGGGTTAGAACCTTCGACGTGGGTCACTCCCCCGTCTCATCTTTCACTAAAGCGACGATGTCGGCCAATGCCTCGGCCTCCGCGCACCTCGAAGAGGCGACAGGGCTGGAATCGAAGGTGACGATCCTGGGTCATGTGCCGAGAGATGGCAACCCGTCACAAGCCGACCGGTTGCTCGCCACCGGGCTCGGCACGGCCATTTCTGCCTACATCGCCGAGGGGATCCACGTGGTGATGGTGGCGGCTCGGGGCGAGTCGATTGAGCCGGTTCCGCTCAAGGAGATCGCCGGACTCACCAAGAGCGTCCCACTTGACCAACTTGGTCGACTCGGCGCGAAATCTCGGAATCGTGCTCGGCGACTGACTCAGCGGGCGGCCTGGGCTCTCATCGCGGAGTAGGTCAAGATCGCCCCGGACAATTCGACACCTGCGAAGATCAGGAGCTGCCAGGGCTGACCGGTCGCCCAGAACACCACCAATGCTGCCGTCGAGAACCCTCGCCCGAGGATCGATACAGCAAAGAAACTCCGGCTGTTGTTGCGTGCCGCATCGAAATAGTAGAGGGCCAGAAGGATGGAGACCACCCCGAGGATCCTGATCCAGACCTCGTCCGTCTCGGGCAGCCGGACGAGGGACAGGAGGGTGTTGGGGCCGACGGAGAGAAACACTCCCACGACCAACAGGTAGGCGCTGAAAACGTAGATAGAGCGGACTGCGCCCTCCATGCAACCTCCTTTACCCTCACAACCTACCCCGAGGCCATGTCATTGCTCCAACGATAAGTGCGGCCTCTCTTACTGAGAGGCCGGAGAACCATCGCCTGCAAAGGAGGGCACACAACTATGGCAAGGTTCGACGAGCAGCCGCTTTGATCAGCGGTGGAGCCTGAGGCATGGGAGCCTCGCATGTCCGCGGGCTGGTCGCCGAAGGCGTTAAGGTCATCATCGGTGGCATCCTCAATGATGACGGCAAGCGTCTGGAGGAGGAGTTGGGTCCGCCCACTTTGTGCATTCTCGACGTCACCAAAGACGACGACTGGAAGTGTGCGGTGGCGGCTGCCGTACTCTGAAAGTGAGTGCCTCGCTCTATTCCTCCGGAGGTGCCCGTGTGAACACCGGCTTGACGGCAGGTGCGAGCGCTTGCTAAATGTCAACAAGCCTGAGAGAGGGTCACGTTGGAGGTCGAACCGCTGGATCCCCAAATCACCGAGCTCTTGAGCAAAGTGAGCACCGCCACCCTGACCGGAGAGCTCTTTATCCACGGCCTCCGGAACACCTTCCTCAGCGGGGTCCGTCCCTTGAACCCGGCGGTTGCTCGATTCGTAGGTGAAGCGTTCACGCTGCGTTACATCCCCGCCCGCGAAGACCTCGATGTTGTGGAGGGCTTTGCGGATCCGGAGCATCCTCAGCGTAGAGCCATCGAGAGCCTCGACAGCGGTCACGTACTGGTTGTGGATTGTCGAGGCAACACAGGGGCGGGGGCGCTTGGCAATGTCCTCGTCACCAGGATGATGCGACGTGGTGCTGTCGCAGTAGTAACCGACGGTTCCGTTCGCGATTCACATCTGATCGCCAACATGGATTTCCCGGTCTTCTGTGCCGGTAGGGCCGCCCCGCTAAGCCTGACGATCCATCACGCCGTGGACTTTCAGCTGCCCATAGGTTGTGGCGGAGTTTCTGTGTTTCCAGGAGACATCCTCGTCGGTGACGAGGAAGGAGTTGTCGCTATACCCCGTCAGATCGCACCGCTGATCGCAGAGAGAGCAGTTGCACAGGAGGACTTAGAACGATTCTTGCTGCGAAGGATAGAGCAAGGCGCTTCGCTGCCTGGGACCTACCCGCCCGACGACGAGACGTTAATGGCTTATCGGAAGGAGCGTGAGAAAGGTTCCTGACGCGGTGATCTCCCAAACCTCACTTGGGTCACTCACCTGGGTGAGAATGCGAGGACCACGTAAACAAGTCTTCCTCCGCCTCGGGGAAATGTTCGGAGAAGTCATAACGGCATTCCTGACGAGGGCCAGCGAACGAAAACGCGTAGCACAGATGCGGAAGTCGCCGCACCTGGCAACCGTCCTGGACACAACCGCGCGGCTTTTCCCGGGAGCGATCTCTGAACTGGAGGCGATGGCAGAAGGAGCCGACGTGCCCATTGACGAGCTGCTGTGGCTGAATACCCGAGGCGATCTTGGCTATGGGTCCAACGGCTGCAGTGATCTTGGACTCCGTGGCCAGACAAAGCTGCTTCTCGCTCACAACGAGGATGCCGATCCGGTCCACATAGGTGATTGTCCGCTTCTCACCCTGCACATTGACGGTGCTGTGCCGATCACGACCTATTGGTACCCCGGCATGCTGCCAGCCATGACGTTCTGGCTGAACAGCTTCGGTATCGGCTGCGGGATCGATCACATACCTGTGGCAAATCCGGGTCCAGGTGCAGGGCGGCAGTTCTTAGCCAGGCACCTTTCCGCTGCCACCTCCTTAGCTGAATTCGTTGACTGGGCAGGGCAGGTTCCCGTGGCGGGCGGATACACCTACATGGTGGGTAGCGCGCAGCAACGACGGCTCATCAGCATCGAAGTGGGACCAAGCGGTATCTCGTCCACGGACGTGGCCCAACGATATGCCCACACCAATCACTTCATCGCTTTGACCGACCAACAGGTGATCGACGAGCAGAGTGTGCCGCGCCTCGAGATACTGAACTCGCTCAATGAGCCGACCACGCGCGATCAAGCCCTCCGCGCTTTTTCGGACCCGGCGATGGGCATCTGGCGGGATGCAACCGGGGGCGACCCCCTACTCACAATGTGCTCGGTGGTATTCGACTTTGACCACAGAGTCGTGGAGCTGCAACCACGGGCCGATACCGAAAGCCACCAGTTGAGCTTCGAGGAGTTCATCCCTCCGGTGTGAGCTATAAGGTGGGCGAGTGCCACACCGTTAGGGCTTGCAAGTTCCGTCTTCACTCGAGACATTGCGCGAGCCGACCGCTCACCACCGGCAGATCGTGGGGATCGACATCCCGGATCGGGCCGAGACCACCACCGGACAGCATCTCACTGTCGATGTCGTCGACTGCCGTCGACGGTTCGCAACCCGTTCCCGACTTCGTCGATAAGGGTGGTTTCTCGGCTCCGGGCTCACCGATGCTAGCCAGTATCCCAGAGCATCCTCCTCGAATGAGTCGAGGTCATTTTGCCTCGGTGCTCGCACGCCGGTTGTGTTGTTTCTCTGGAGCAGGGGTCTCCTCGGGTGAATGTCGGATCGAAGTCGCGTCGTTGACAATGTGAGCGAGTTATGGTAAAAGAGCCACAATGAAATTGCCGTTTCAATGACCAATACGGCAATCCTCGGGAGAGAGGCACGATGAGTCCGACTCATCAGGGCGATCAAACCCCGGATCGCAAGCAAGGATTTACTCGACGGCAGTTCATAGTCACAGGGGCCGCAGCCCTCTTGGCGGCCTGTGCCCCTCAGGCGAGGACTACTACTACGACATCCGCACCGGGCACGACGGCGGCACCGGGCACGACGGTGGCGCCTGGAACCACTGCAGCAGCCGGACCGTCGGGCACGATCAGGTTCCTCAATGCGGAGAACTTCTGGGCCGACTGGTCCCCTTATTCGTCCACCGCGTTGAGCCAGGTCAGGATCGAGCGTCAGATATACGACTTTCTGGTCGACTATCCCAGCGGAGACATCAGCCAGCCGGTTTCGATGCTCGCCACCGACTGGAGCCAAGTCGACGAGCTCACCTGGGAGTTCATTCTGCGTGATGACGTGACGTTCCACGATGGCCAGGCGCTCACCGCCGATGACGTCAAGGCCTCCGTCGAGCTGGCCTCGGGTTTCTCAGGGGACAGCGCCTACTCGCTGTGGTGGCTGCCGGCGCAGGTCGAAGTGAGAGACAACCTCACCCTCAGGATCACGACCGAGCAGCCGTTCGCGGCGCTGTTGCCCGCCCTCGGGTGGCACACTCCGATCCTCTCGGCAGCCTGGCTGGGTGGGGATCAGGATCGATTGGCGAGCGAGCCGAACGGGACCGGGCCCTTCCGCCTCGCAGACGATACGGTCGAGGTCAAGACCATGGAGGCAAATACCGGCTACTGGGGTGGCGCTCCCAACATCGGCACGTTGATCTGGGAGTTCATCCAGGATCCCCAGACACGGCTCAGCGCCCTCCTCGCCGGTGACGCCGACGTCATCGACCGGGTCCCGCCCGAGCATCTCGGGACTCTCCAAGGTGAAGGGGAGGTGGAGCTCGTCTCCTCCACGGCAATCGAGAGTGTCGGGCTGTTCGTCCGCCCTGGGCGGCTGCCCCTCTGGGACGAGAACGTCAACTTCCGACGAGCCGTCAATTGGTCGTTCGACCGTGATCCTCTGGTGGACAATCTGGTGCTCGGGGCAAGTGCTGTGGCCGGGAGCTTCATCCCGACCAACACCCTCTACTACCAACAGCAGGAGCCGGCATACCGGTTCGACCAGGCCATGGCCGAGGCGGAGCTGGAGGCGGCCGGTGACAATCCCGAGTTCGAGCTATGGGTGGCCGAAGGCTTCCAACCTCGCGCCGTCGAGGTAATCCAGGCGATGGTCGCCCAAATGGAACAGGTGGGTCTGAGCCCGAGAATCGTCACGACAGACGTCGGGGCATTGATCGACGATGTCTTCAGCGAGACCGGGACGGGAGCCATGTACCACCTCAGCTGGGCAACAAACGGGGATCCTGCTCCGGCGTCTGCGGTGTACTCAGCGGCCTTCGCCTGGTACTTCGGGGACGAGAGGCTCCAGGAGCTGATCGACCTGGGAGCCACCACGCCCGACCCGGCCCAGCGGCAACAACACTACGAGGACCTGCAGGCACACATGTGGGAGCAGGTCTGGCATGTGCCGCTGTACAACAGCGACTTCACCATCGCCCACAGCTCAAACGTGCAGGGCATGCTCATCCAGCCCAACGTCCTGCGGACCGACTTCCACACGGCCGAGATCGTCGCGTAAGATTGGGCGGAGTGAAGCAAGACCCAGCGCGACTGGGTAGGGCGCTGCTCCGCTCATGATCCGGGCCTTCCTTGTTCGAGGATTCCAGATGGTGCTGGTGGTGTTCGCCGTGGTCACCATCGTCTTTTTCGTCCTCCGTCTCACCACCGGCGACCCGGCACGTCTGATGAACCCTCCGGGGACACCCGAGGACATCATCACCCAGACGAGGGAGCGAATCGGCACCGACAAGCCGGTGCTGGCCCAGTACGGCGAGTACCTGTGGAACATGGTCCGGGGCGACATGGGCACATCCTTTCGCGGGGACACTCCGGTGAGGGAGGCGGTCCTCAACGCCGTTCCCAACACGCTTTCACTTGCCGGCATCACCGTGGTGATCGGGGCCGCCCTGGCTTTGCTGCTCGGTGGCGTCGCGGCCTGGCGTCCAAACAGCCTCCTCGACCGCGGGGTTCTCGCCTACGTGGCCCTGGCCCAGGCCACCCCGGCGTTCTGGCTGGCGGTGATCCTCGTGCTGGTGTTCTCGCTGCGTCTCAGGTGGTTCCAGGCGATCGACCTGACCGGCCCGAAGAGCTTCGTGCTTCCGGTCACGGCTCTGGTGGTCACCCTGAGCCCTGTCCTGATCCGCACCGTGCGCCAGTCGCTGATCGAGACGATGGGGGAGGACTTCATCCGGGCCGCCCGGGCCAGGAGGATCTCTGAGCGAAGGCTGTTCCTGGTGCATGGATTGAAGATCGCCGCCCTCCCCCTGATCACTCTGATCGGCCTCCAGCTGGGCTTCCTCCTCGCCGGTGCGGTCGTCGTGGAGGCGATCTTCAACTGGCCCGGCATCGGCAAGCTGATTCTCGATGCACTGGCGAGCCGGGACTTCCCGATGATCCAAGGCGGTGTCCTGGTGGCCGCGGTCGTCTTCGTCGTGCTCAATCTGCTGGTGGACCAGGTCTATGGCCTGCTCGACCCGAGGATCCGGGTGCACGCCCGATGAGCGACGCACTCCCCACCGTCGAGAGGATCGCCCCTCGGGAGGGGTCGGCCGGGGCCCGCGCCCTTCGCGGCATCGCCCGCCGGCCAGTCGCAGCCGCGGGAATCCTCGGGGTGATCGTCATCCTCGGAGCCTCCATCTTCGCCCCACTCCTTGCTCCGTATGATCCCGCGATGCAGGACCTCTCCCGAAGCCTCCTCCCTCCGATATGGGACGGCGGGTCAGCAGACCACATCCTGGGGACAGACCCCCTGGGCAGGGATGTGGCCAGCCGTCTCCTCTTCGGGGCCCGCAACTCTTTGGTAATCAGTGTCTCGGCCATGCTGCTGGGATCGCTGCTGGGCCTCACCACCGGGATGTTCGCCGGCTTCTACGGCGGCCGGCTCGATTCGCTCCTGATGCGCGTGGGTGACATCCAGCTGGCTTTCCCTTTCATCCTCCTGGCCATCGCCATCCTGGGAACACTCGCCGATCGCAACGCCATCGATCTGATCCTGGTGCTGGGCATCCCGGGTTGGATCGTCTACGCCCGGGTCGTCCGTAGCCGTGTCCTGGCCGAGAAGGAGAAGGAGTACGTGATGGCGGCGAAGGCCGTGGGGGCGACGAGCCTCCGTCGTCTCCGGAGATACGTTCTGCCTTCGGTATGGCAGGTGGTCCCGGTTATCGCCCTTCTCGATGTGGGTTTCCTGATCATGATGGAGTCCACGCTCAGTTTCCTGGGGCTGGGGTTGCAGCCGCCGGCGTCGTCGTGGGGGCTGATGCTCGCCGAGGGCCGGAAGAACATGATGATCTCGCCCTGGCTGTCGGTTCTGCCGGGGCTGGCCATCATGGCCACTGTCCTCAGCATCAACCTCGTGGCGGACGGGCTGGCGGACGTGATCGACCCCCGGCTGCGCAAGGGAAGCTTCCGACGGAGGCTGCTACGGACCCAGGCGTCGGCGGAGGGCGCCGGGGGTGACCGGCCGTCCCTCCTCGCGGTGCGGGACCTGAGCGTCGAGTTCCCCCTTTCCGATCGCGTCGTGCAGGTGGTGAGAGACGTCAGCTTCGAGATCCGTCGGGGGGAGACTCTGGGAATCGTCGGTGAGTCGGGCTCCGGGAAATCGGTGACCGCCCTGTCGATAATCCAGCTCCTGGACTCGCCGGGCCGGGTGACCGCAGGCCAGATCCTCTTCGACGGCCGGGACCTCGCTCGAATCCCCGACCATGAGATGGCCGCCCTGCGGGGAAGGAGGATCGGGATGATCTTCCAGAACCCGGCGTCCTCGCTCAACCCGGTGCTCAGCATCGGCTACCAGATGGCCGAGGCGATGCGCCGGTTGAAAAGGGTCCCCGTAAAGCGGATCGAGTCGGAGTGCCGGGACGCGCTTCGATCGGTGGGGATCGGGGACCCGGATCGGGTCCTGGGCCAGTACCCGTTTCAGCTCTCCGGCGGCATGAACCAGCGTGTGATGATCGCGATGGCGATGACGGCCCAGCCCGATCTGCTCATCGCGGATGAGCCAACCACCGCGCTGGACGTGACCACGCAAGCCCAGATTCTCGAACAGCTCCATGAGATCACAACCGAGCAGGACACGAGTCTCATCCTCATCACGCACGACATAGCCCTCGTCGCCGAGCACGCCGACACGATCGTGGTGATGTACGCCGGCCAGGTTTGCGAGTCGGGTCCGGCGTCTCGGGTGGTATCCGATCCGAGACACCCATATACGCGGGCCCTCCTCGAGTCTGTCCCCCGTGCCGAGCTCGAAGCCGGAGTGCGTCTCAAGGCGATTCCCGGGGAGCTGCCCGACCCGGCTGCGCTGCCGGTGGGTTGTCCCTTCGCACCGCGTTGCCCCTCGGTGATGGACGTGTGCACGGAGGTCAACCCGCCGCCGTTCCGAGTTGGGTCCCGCCATTCGGCCGCCTGCCATCTGTGGGCGCCCGAGATGAGGAAGGAGGTCGTGTCGTGACCGAGCCTCTCCTCGAGATCCGGGACCTCCACAAGCACTTCGAGTCCCGGTCCGGGCGACTGTTCGGGCGGGTGAAGACCGTCAGGGCGGTCGATGGTGTGACCCTGTCGATTCACGTGGGCGAGACGCTGGGCCTGGTAGGCGAGAGCGGATGTGGCAAGTCAACGTTGGCCCGGACGGTCCTTTTCCTCGAGTCTCCCACCTCGGGGGAGATCCGGTTCCAGGGCAGGCAGCTCAAAGAGGACGAGGCCACCCGCCTGCGCCGGGGCGCCCAGATCGTCTTCCAGGATCCCTACAGCTCGCTCCCGCCGCGCATGAAGATAAGGAACATCCTCGCCGACCCCCTGCTGATCCACCGGCTGGTCCCAGACGACCAGGTGGGCGATCGAGTCCGATCGCTGTTGCAGGACGTCGGCCTCTCCCCGGACGCCGAGACATCGCTACCTCACGAGTTGAGCGGTGGCCAGCGTCAGCGGGTCGGAATCGCCAGAGCCCTCGCGGTGCAGCCTACGCTTGTGGTGGCAGACGAGGCCGTGTCATCCCTCGATGTCTCGGTGCAGGCCCAGATCCTGAACCTTCTCAAGGACCTGCAGGCCGAGCATCGACTCGCCTACCTGTTCATCTCCCACGACCTGGGCGTCGTCAAGTACATGAGTCATCGGATCGCCGTGATGTATCTCGGCCGGATCGTCGAGCTGGCTCCGACCGACGAGCTCGACGCATGGCCGTTGCACCCATATACCCGTGCCTTGATGTCCGCGGTGCCGTCGATTCAGGAGCGAACCGGGCCCCGTATACGTCTCGAGGGCGAGCCCCCCGATCCCGGCAACCCGCCTCCGGGCTGCAGCTTCCATCCCAGGTGTCCCATGGCCCAGCCCATCTGCAGAGAGGAGACACCTGAGTTGAAGGAGTGGCTGCCCGGCCGCGTGGCTGCCTGTCACTTCGCCCTGGAGACAACCGGCTCGACTCCAGTAGAGGTCCAGACCGATGGCCGGCAGGCGGAATCGGGGAACGGCCCATGAAGGCGGTCTCGGTGGGAGTCATCGGGCTGGGCTTCATGGGGGCCCGCTGGGCTCGGGCCCTGTCGGAGCACCGGGGCGCACGCCTCACGGTGTTGAGTGACCTTCGGGAGGATCTCGGCCGCGAGCTGGCTGGGCGATGGGGCGCCACCTACATTGCTGACCCGTTCGAGGCCGCTGCACATCCGGATCTCCACGGGGTGGCGATCTGCACTCCCGAGGATGCGCACGTCGACGCGGCGCTGGCGGGTCTGGACGCCGGCAAGGTGCTGATGGTGGAGAAGCCCCTGGCCCACACCGTGGCGGACTCGGAGCGGATCCGGGATCGGGCCCGCGAGCGGGATCTGCCGCTGCTGGTGGGGCACATCCTTCGCTTCGAGCCCCGATATGCCGCCATCCGCCGTGCCATCGAGGCGGGCGACATCGGGACGGTGCAGGCGATTCGGAGCGAGCGAATCGGCCTGGTGAGCGACCAGGACATACTCCAGGGCCGCACGTCCCTTGCGCTCTACTACGGGGTCCACGAGTTCGATATCGCCAGGTGGTATGCCGGCGACGTTGCCCGGATCTACGCTGAGCGGAGCCAAGGTGTGCTCTCAGCCCGGGGCTTCGAGGTCGAGGACCTCTACTCGGCGACGTTGCGTTTCGTCGACGGCGCCCACGGCACCTCGATGTTGGGGTGGTCGCTCCCGAAGGCAACCCCAGGCTGGGGAATGGCAGGCTTCACAGTGGTCGGGGAGGAGGCCGTGCTCCAGGTGACACAAGGCGAGACAGGTTTCATCAAGGTGACTCCCGACGGGATGGCGCATGAGGACGTCCACTTTTCCCCCGAGGTGGATGGCCGTCTCTTCGGGGCGCTGGGAATCGAGGTGGATCATTTCGTGCGGTGCGTGCAAGGCGCCTCCGAGCCCCGCTGCACCGCCGCCGATGGGACCGAGGCGGTGCGGATCAGCCTGGCCATGGAGACCTCGGCCCGCACCGGGAAGCTGGTGGGCATTGCAGGCGATTGACGTCGATCTGATGGCTCGTTATTTTGATCTTTGGGACGGCTATTTTATCTGATGAGACAGGAAGCTGCCGCCGACAAGTCGTACTTCGTGCGGGCGGTGCAGCGCGTGATGGACATCTTCGACGTGCTCCAGCATAGGAGGGACGGGATCTCGCTGGGTGAGGTGGCGAAGGCGGCGGGAATCCCCAAGAGCTCCGCATTTCGCTATCTGACGACATTGGAGAGCAGGCATTACGTGGAGCGGGACGAAGAGAGCGGCAACTATCGGCTGGGCATAGCTCTGTTGCCCACCCGGGGCCGCCAGCTCGAGCTGCTGGCGGCGAGAGCCGGCCCGATCATGAGAGATCTCAGGGATCGATTCGAGGAAACGATCAACCTCGGAGTCCTCGACGGATATCGCATCTCATATCTGGAGATCCTGGAGAGCCCGAAGAGCATGCGGCTTGCGGCTCGCCGAGGTGATCGCCATCCCATCCACTCGACGGCGCTGGGCAAAGCCATCGCCTCGACGCTTCCCGAAGAGGTGGTTCGAGCCATCCTGACCTGGGAGGGCATGCAGCAGTTGACCCCACGGACGATCACCGATGTCGACGACTACATCAGCGCCCTGGGCGAGGTGCGCCAGTCCGGGTACGCGTTGGACGAGCGGGAGAACGAGGAAGACGGGCGCTGCGTCGCGGCTGTGATCCCGGGAATCGACATCTCGTCTGCGATCAGCCTGTCCGCTCCGGCATCCCGTCTGGCCATGGAGGAGGTGGAGGTGGTCGCCAAGGCTCTCACCGAGGCAGCCTGGCGCATCTCCCGCGATGCAAGGCGGAGCGATGACTGAGCTGGCCCGGCTCACCTGGACCGAAGCCGATGAGGCGCTGAGGTCCGCCCGCCTGGCCTTGCTGCCGGTCGGCAGCCTCGAGCAGCACGGTCCGCACCTGACCCTCGACACCGACATCGCCATCGCCGAGACGCTGGCCCGGCGTCTCGCTGGCGATCTCGGGTCCGAGGCGGTGCTCTGCCCGCCCATTGGCTACGGGCTGTCCGAGCATCACATGGGATTCCCCGGGACCCTGACGCTGCGCCCGGCCACATTTATCGGCATGTTCGGAGATCTCGTGGAGAGCCTGGCGACCTGGGGCATGAAGCGGGTCCTGGTGGTCAACGGTCATGGGGGCAACATCGATGCGTTGCGCCTGGTCAGCCGTAACGCCCGTCGCGATCATGGGACGCTGCTCGCGGCCATCATGTGGGCCCAATTGGCCGCCACCGAGATCGCGGCCCGTGCCCACAGCCCGCAATACGGGCACGCATGTGAGATAGAGACTTCGGTTGCGATGAGCCTGGTCCCCGATCGGGTTTACGCCGACAGGATCCAATCGCTCGGTTCGCGTCGATCGGCCGACGAGTTGACCGACCCGCCCAACAGCACGGTCGACCAAGCGGTTTGGACCAACGAGTGGACCGACGATGGAGCGTTGGGAGACCCCACCAAGGCGAGCCTCGAGCTCGGCGACGAGGTGGTCGCGATCGCCTATGAGCGGGCGTTGTCATTTGCCAGGCGCTTCGCCCGGCGGAGCCTCGGCGAGGGGGAGCAGCGATGACGACTGATGTCAGACAGATTCCCCTCCGAATCGGTGGAGCGTGGGTCGACGGCGAGCGAGATCCCCTTCGCGTGGTCAGCCCGGCCACGGGCGACACGATCGCCGAGGCAGGCCAGGGGACCCGCCACGACGTCGAACGGGCGGTCGACGCAGCGTGGGAAGCCCAGGATCGGCTGGAGGACATGACAGCCTTCGAGCGGGCCCAACTGGCCCATCGGGTAGCCGACCTGCTCATCGAGCGCAAGGAGGAGATCGCCACCAGCATCTCTCTCGAGCAGGGGAAGCCGTACGCGACCGGCGCGCTTGCCGAGGTCGAGGTGGCCGCCGAGATGTTTCGGGATGCAGCCGAGAGCATCAAGAGGCTGGAGACCTCGGTCATCCCGTCCGCCGACAGGGCAAAGCGGATCATGACGATCCGACAGCCCCGCGGGGTATACGGGATCATCACCCCCTGGAACTACCCGGTTGCCATCCCCAGCGAGTATCTCTCGGCTGGGCTTGCTTCGGGCAATGCCATGGTCTGGAAGCCCTCCGAGTGGACCCCGCTCTCGTCGTGGCACCTGCTCCGATGCTTCATCGATGCCGAGGTGCCCGACGGGTCGCTCAATCTGATCCTGGGTGAGCCCGCCGAGGTCGGTGATGAGGTCGCCGGAAACCCCGGGATCGTTGCCATAGGCCTGACGGGCAGCACCAGGACCGGCCAGATCGTGGCTCAGAGAGCGGCCGGAAAGCCGATGCTCCTAGAGCTGGGCGGTAACGGCCCGACGATCATCTTCGACGATGCCGACATGGACCACGCGGTCCGACAGTCGGCGTTCGGGTCGTTCGAGAATTCAGGTCAGATCTGCGACTCGACCGAGCGCATCCTGGCCCAGTACTCGGTCTACGAGGACGTCGTGGGAGGCCTGGTCGAGCAGGCCCAGCAGGTGCGCCTGGGGAGCCCCTTCGAGGAGGAGACCACGATGGGCCCGCTGACCAATGAGCCGACCGCCAGCAAGATGGACGAGCATCTCCTCGACGCCACCGAGAAAGGAGCTCGGGTCGTTTACGGAGGAGCCAGGGCGGAGGGACTTCCCACCCGCCTCTACTACCAGCCCACTGTGATCGAGGGGGTCACGTCAGAGATGAGTTTTCAGACCGAGGAGACCTTCGGCCCCGTCGCCCCGATCGCCGTCTTCTCCGACGAAGAAGAGGCCCTGCGAATCGCAAATGCCGCGCCCCTCGGGTTGGCAGGGTCGGTCTTCACCCGGGACATGAGCCGTGCGATGCGGGTCGCTGAGCGGCTGGAGACCGGAGTCGTCAACATCAACGAGACGTCCGCCTACTGGCAGCCTCACACTCCCTTCGGGGGCTTCACCCGAAAGCAGAGTGGGGTGGGGAGAATCGGCGGTCGTTTCACGCTCGAAGAGATGACACAGCTCAAGTTGATCACTATGGACATAGTGGACCGATCGTCATGACAAGAGAGAGAAGCCGTTCCGAGGAACTGTCCAACCGGGCCCGAAGCCACATCCCGGGTGGTGTCAACTCAAACGTCCGTCTTCTTGCGCCTGCGATCTTCTTCGACAG
>Ga0326597_10006231_pt1 | contig 16396 bp, 10 predicted proteins | sample RVTome_12_FD_203789 | JGI IMG/M metagenome (GOLD analysis project Ga0326597, IMG submission 203789) | Soil microbial communities from uranium-contaminated site in the Upper Colorado River Basin, Wyoming, United States - RVT100D185 | ecosystem: Environmental > Terrestrial > Soil > Contaminated >...
GGTCGCCAGCGGATTGCCGCCGAAGGTCGAGATCGAATTGGCGGTGAAGCAGTCGATGATCTCCGCCCGCCCGACAATTCCGCCGATTGCAAGCCCGTTGCCGAGCCCCTTGGCGAAGGTCATGAGGTCGGGCGTAAGCCCATGCGCCTGATAGCCCCAGAAATTCTCGCCGGTGCGACCCCAGCCGGTCTGCACCTCGTCGGAGATGAACAGGATGCCAGTCTTGTCGAGCACCTTCTTGAAGCGCCCGAACAACCCGTCGGGCGGGGTCGCAAACCCGCCGACGCCGAGAATCGGCTCGGCGATCAGGCAGGCGACATCGCCGCTCGCCGCGACGTCGAGAATGTTCTGCAAATCTTCCGCGCACGCCTCGATGTAATCGGCATCGGAGAGCGCGCGGAACGGGCTGCGATAGCGATAGCTGCCATGAACGAAGCTGACATTGAACGGGGATAGCGGCGAGGGCGACCAGGTCGCGGTGCCGGTCACCGGCACGGTTGAAAACGACCGCCCGTGATAGCTGTGGCGCATCGCCAGCACATGGTTCGAGCGCCGATAGGAAGTCGCCAGCATCAGCGCCGCGTCATTGGCCTCGCTGCCGGAATTGGTGAAAAACACCTTGGCGTTCGGAATGCCGGAAAGCTCGGCGATCTTTTCGGCGAGCTCGATCTGCGATTCGATCAGGTAAAGCGTCGAGGTGTGCAGCATCTTTGCGGCCTGCTCGCGGATCGCCTCGACCACCGGCGCGACATTATATCCGGTCATGGTGGTCAGAATGCCGCCGAAGAAATCGAGATATTCGCGGCCCTCGCCGTCCCAGACCGTGCGGCCTTCGCCGCGCACGATCGAAATCGGCTCCTGATAATAAAGCGCCATCCACTTCGGAAGAACGTTGCGATGGCGGTCGATGAGCGAGATATTTTTCATGGGGATCGATCCTGACAACATGCCCAGCCCAGCGGTTTCGCGGCGGGGAATTTTCAGTATTTCGAGCGCGGTTCCGCGATTCAACTGTTTTATCGGCGCGGCTAAGGGCTTGAAAAGTCTCAACATCAATTGCTATTGTCGAATATGTTAAACACCTGAAATCAGGGCGGCGCAATGGACGACATCGGCGGCAAATTAAGGCGGCTGCGCGAGGCGCGCGGCTTCTCGCAGAGGGAGCTTGCAAAGCGCGCCGGGGTCAGCAATGGCGCGATTTCCCTGATCGAAAACGGCGAAAGCGATCCGACCGTTGGGCTGCTGAAGAAAATCCTGACCGGATTATCCGTATCGGTTTCGGAATTTTTCTCGCGCGATTTCATCGCCGTCAGCCCGTTCTTTTTCGCCAGGGACGAGCTGGTCGAGATCGGTTCGGGCCTCGTGTCTTACCGCGAAGTCGCCTCGACGCTGAAACAGCGCAAGCTGCAAATTCTGCATGAGCGATACAAGCCTGGCGCCGACACCGGCCCCTCGAAGATCACCCATCGCGGCGAGGAGGGCGGGCTAGTGCTCGAAGGCCAGCTCGAGGTTCAGGTCGGCGATCACACGCGCCTATTGGGCCCCGGCGACGCCTATCAATTCGCCAGCACCTCGCCGCACCGCTTCCGCAATTCCGGCGAGGTCGACTGCGTGCTGGTCACCGCCTGCACGCCTCCGACGTTTTGATCGCTGGCGACGACCGGGGCTAGAGCACGTTCCCTATTCTTCGAGTCGGGAACGCGCTCTAGAGTCTTTGTTTTGTCGCGTTTTCGACGGAAAACCGCGCTGCACTTTTCATGAAAACGCTTTAGCCGGCGCATTTCTAAAGCCCTGCCACCTGCCGCAGCCCGGGATCGTTCGTATAGCGATTGCTGCGTCAGGCGATCGGTTAATTCGTTTGATTGCCTGCGCGGCATCGGCCGCACCGTCCGGAAAAGCGGGGTCTCGAAAATCACCGATTTTGCAAGCCGTGCGATTCCCGGCCCCCTGCCCAGCGCGCTGGGCGCATTCATGCCAACTTGCATGGGCGCTTACCCATGCAAACCGCGTAGGGCGGGCTTCAGCCCGCCAATTCTTCTTCAACACGCGCTGATCTTGAGCGGCGGGCCAGGGCCCGCCCTACGCCTCTTCCTGCGGAATTATTTCTTCGCCGCCTTTTTCGCTTCGGCGATCGCCGCGGTCACGTCCTCCCGGCGATTTCCCTCAACGATCTTGACGAAATCGCCTTTCAGCGAAGCGATGACGAAAGTCGGCGTTCCGTCGATCGCCATTTCCGAAGCGATGCGATGGGTTTCTTCGATCGCTTCCTTGATGGCCGGGTTTTTCAGCTCTTTCTCGACCAGGGTCGAATTGACGCCGACCTTGGCGGCGAGGGCCTTGATGCTGTTCTTGGTCATGACGCCGTTTTGGGCGAGCAAGGCGAAGTGAAGGTCGGTGTATTTGCCCTGCGCGCGCGACGCGAGCGCGAACTCGGCCGCATAATCCGACTCTTCGCGCAGGATGGGCAATTCCCGGAATACGACTTTGACGCCCGGATCATCTTCGGTCAGCGTCTTCACGAAGTCCGAGGCGCGTTTGCAAAACGCGCAATGGTAATCAAAAAATTCGATCACCGCGACAGAAGCGGCCGACGGGTTCGCGCCGGCGACGACCCCATGTCTTTCATCGAGCAGCGCCGCCAGGTTGTCGCGCGCGTATTGTTCCCTCTCAGCTATCGAATTCGCGTGCTCGCGCTCTGCGTAGGCATTGACGGACTCGAGGATTACGTCCGGATGCTCCAAAATATAATCGCGCACGACCTCGCGGATCTCATCTTCCTCTTCGGTGGTGAATCCGCCGGATTTGCTTGACTGCGCGCTGGAAAACCCGACGGCGATCACGCCGAGAAGCGCAGCGCCGGCGAGCGCGGCGCCAAGAGCAAGTTTCATTCGCATCAGATTTTTCCCAAAAACTCTCAACAATGCTTTCTCATCAGCGCCCTCCTGCGGACGCGCGTCAATCCGTCTGAGGATCTGGAACGTCGTCCTCAGGGCGCTCTGTCGGGGGCGCCGTCTCGTCGCCGCCGTCTTCCGTGTCCTCGTCCTCTTCGTCTTCGGGATCGGGACCCGGTCCCGGCGCGCGCGCGCCCTTTTTGCCGCCGGCCGCCTGCGCGGCGGCGATAATGTCCGCGGCCTCGCGGTGCTCGGGCGATCCGGGCTTGAGGCCCCTCTGCGCCCGGCGCGCAAACACCGCCGCTTCGCCCGGCGCGCCGGCATGGTAGCGGGACTCGGCGGTGGCGAGATCGGCCATGGGCTCATTGTCGAGACCGCCATAGGCGCGCGCCAGCTCATACCAGCCGAACGAATTGTCGGGCTCGATCAAGAGCGCGGCTTTCAGCTCCTTGATTGCTTCAGGGTAACGAGCCGCATCTTCCGTCGCGATCAGGGCGCGGCCGAGGTTGATCCTCAAGAGCGCCTTGGTCGGCGCGAGCTCGACCGATCGCGCATGCGGGGGAATGGAGTCTTCGACGTGGCCGGACTCGAACAGCATCTGGCCTTTCAATTCCTGGTAATAGGGATTGTCCGGGAACTTATCGATCAGCAGGGTGATTTCTTTCAGCGCCTTGTCGATCATCGATCCGCGATAATAAGCGACGGCGCGCGCGTAGAGCGCCGGGTCCGACTGATCAGACAGCGGATATTGCCGCAAGGTTACGTTCGTATCCTGCAGAAAGCCGTTGATCTTCGCCTGAATGAGCTTCATGCGCTCGATGTCCGCCGGCGCGTCCTTCCGGCTGTAATAGGGGGAGCGGGTTGCGCGCTCGGTGAGCGACGTCATCCGCTGCGCCGCAAGCGGGTGGCTCTGCATATACGGATTGATGCGGTTGCCGGTGATGATCTGGTAGTTTCTGAGCTTGCCGAAGAATTCGATGAGCCCGGCGCTCGAATGGTGAACGGCGTCGAGATAGGTGACCGCCGCCTGGTCGGCGCTCGCCTCCTGGCCGCGGCTGAATTTCATAACGTTCGCGTACCCGACGGTCTGGCCGAGGCCGAGAATGCCGAGCCCGGCGTCGGGGGCGCCGGCGGCGATCGCCCCGGCGGCGAGGACGAGACTGAGGAGCATCGGCCGTGTGGCGGATGCTATCGCCTCGTCGGAGCGGGCGGTGTGGCCGCCGGCGATGTGGCCGGTCTCGTGGGCGATGACGCCTTCAACCTGGTTGGGCGTGTCGGCGGTGGTGATGAGCCCGGTCTGAATGCCCATGTTGAGGCCAAACGCAAACGCATTGGGCGTCTGATCGCCGATCAGCAGAATATTGATCTGGTCGGCAGGGAGGCCCGCCGCCTTGAAGACCGGCCGGGCGTAATCATCGAGCCACTGCTCGATTTCCGCGTCGCGCAGGACCGGTTGCGCCGCGGCGGGCGCTGAAAGCATTACGGCGGCGGCGATCGCCGCCAGAGTCATGCGCATGCGCAACGAACCCTACTCCTTACGGTCTGAAAAGCGCGTCCTCGCTCTTCAAAATCCTATCCTGGCGATGCTCCGGGGCACAATTATGACGGCCCGCCGCAGAGGGTAAACGCACAACGGCGCGATGTCCGGCGGAGATTTCGGCTCCGCCGGTTCAGCCGCCGAGCGCGCGCTGCCACCAGCCCCTGCGGCCGGGCTTCGGCTCGCGGCGCATTTCAGGCCGGGCGGGACCTTCTTCTCCTCCGCCGGCCGCGTGTTCAGCCTCGTCAGCGTGTGTCTGCCTGGTTGCGGGAACTTCGGAGCCGTTGATGGAGCCTTCTTCTTCCTCTTCCGATTTTTCTTCCGATCTCGCCGGGTTTGCATGGTCGCCGTCATCGCCTTTGTCGGCGTCCATGCCGAATTCTAATGAGTCCGGTTGGACTTCGCGGGCAATGGGCGGCGGCGCATCGCAAGCATACGCCTTGTCCGGCAGAGGTTCATGGTTCGGTTGTTCGCCCGCCTGGGCCGCCGTTTCGGACGCCGGCTCGTCTTTCCGGCGGTTTCGGCGCCCGCCCCGGCGCCCGCGGCGCCGGCGTTTTTTGGCGGCCTGGTCTTCGTCGGAGTCCGAAACCGAAACCGCAGCCGGCTCGGCCGCCGCTTCGCCCTCTTGATCGGTATCGGACTTTGCGGCGAGCGGCTCTTGCGCGCCGGGTTCATCGTGCCGGCGGCGACGACGACGACGGCGTTTGCGGCCGCCGGGCCCGGCTTCATCCGACGAAGGTTCCGGTTCGCCCGCGGCCGTCTCCGTGGTCTCGGTTTCAGCCTCCGCCTCCGCCGCGATTTCGGGCAGGTCCGGACGCGCTGCCGCCGGCATTTCCGTCAGATCTCGCGGCTCGCCGCGCTTCTCGATTTCGTACTGATCGCCGGCTTTCGTGGTGTCTGCGACAATTTCAATCGACAGCGCGTAATCGTCCTCGATGCGCTTCAGCCAGGCGCGTTTGTGATTGAGCATATAGAGCGCGACGTCGAGCGAGGTTTTGAGACTTACGATTGCTGCGCGCGCCGACAATGCGTCGCCCTCGATGGCGCGCAGAATTCTGAGCGCCGCCATCTCGTTCGATCGAATCGTTCCGGCGCCGCTGCAGGTCGGGCAGGCGTGCGTGGTGCCTTCGACGAGACTTGAACGCCGGCGCTGACGCGACAGCTCCATGAGGCCGAAATTGGAAATCCGACCAAGCTGAATTCGCGCGCGGTCGCTCTTCATGGCGTCCTTCAGCGCTTTTTCGACAGAGCGATTGTTGCGGTTCTCCATCATGTCGATGAAGTCGATGACGATGAGGCCGGCGAGGTCGCGCAGCCGGCACTGGCGGGCTGCTTCGCGCGCCGCTTCGAGATTGGTCTTGAGCGCCGTCAGCTCGATGTTGCGCTCGCGCGTCGACTTGCCGGAATTGACGTCGATCGCAACCAGCGCCTCGGTCTGGTGGATGACAAGGTAGCCGCCGGATTTCAGGCGCACGGTCGGATGGTACATGGCGTCGAGCTGGCTTTCGACGCCGTGCTTCAGAAACAGTGGGGTTTTTTCCTTGTAAGGCTGAACATTCTTGGCGTGCGACGGCATCAGCATTTTCATGAAGTCTTTGGCTTCACGATAGCCGGCGTCGCCTTCTACGAGGATGACGCTGATGTCTTTGTCGTAAAGATCGCGGATCGCGCGTTTGATCAGGCTCGCCTCTTCATAAATGAGGCAGGGCGCGATGGAGCTCAAGGTCAGGCTGCGGATGTTCTCCCACAGCCGGATGAGATAATCATAGTCTCTTTTGACCTCTGCCTTGGTGCGTTTGGCGCCTGCTGTGCGGATGATCAGCCCCATGCCCTTGGGCACGTCGAGGTCGCCAACGACATGCCGCAAGCGCTGGCGGTCCGTAGCGCCAGGGATCTTGCGCGAAATGCCGCCGCCGCGCGCCGTGTTCGGCATCAGCACGCAATAGCGCCCGGCGAGCGACAGATAGCTCGTCAGCGCCGCGCCCTTATTGCCGCGTTCCTCCTTGACGACCTGCACCAGCAGGATTTGCCGACGCTTGATGACTTCCTGGATTTTGTAATTGCGCAAGAGGCGCGCCCGTTTGCGGCGGGCTTCCTTGTAGCGGTCGAGAACCTCGTTGCGATGATCGCTCCGCTTTGCGCGGCGGCCGGTTCGGGGCCGCGCTTCGGCTTCGTCCTCGGCGGCGGGCGTTTCGATTTCTGCAGCTTGGCTCGGCTCCGGCGTATCTCCTTCGTCATCGGCGTCATGCGTGTCGTCTGCGCCCGCGGCTTGCGCCGGCTCCGCGTCTTCGCTGATTTCCGGCTGCGGCGCGGCGTCGAGCGCGGCTGCTGCGGCGCCTTCGCCGGAGTCTTCGTCTACGGACTCTTCATCCTCGTCATCGTCCGCCTCGTCGACGTCGGCGCCCGCCTCTTCATCCATGTGGACGTCGAGATCGTAATCGTCGTCGGCGCCGACCCGGTCGTCGCCGCGCTGCTCAAGCTCGAGCTCGGCGGCGAGCGAGGCCTCTTCGGCCTCGGCTTCTTGCAAGAGGCGGCGATCGGAGACCGGGATCTGGTAATAATCGGGGTGGATCTCGTTGAAGGCGAGAAAGCCGTGGCGATTTCCGCCGTATTCGACGAAGGCGGCCTGCAGCGAGGGTTCGACCCTCGTCACCCGCGCCAGATAAATGTTTCCCCTGAGAGGTTTTCGCGACGACAGCTCGAAATCGAAATCTTCAACCTTGCCGTGTTCGAGGACGCAGACCCGCACCTCTTCCGAGTGGGCTGCATCGATCAGCATCTGTTTTGTCATTGAATATTGCTCCGCGACTCGCGACCCTTGTCGCGTCGTCGGTTCGGTTAGGTCGCCAGAACGCGGGCGCCGCAGCCGGCATCACCGCTTCAGGGTAAGATGCGCGTACGGGAATTGCCTGTCGCGACATGGCGAATGTTTCCAATTGCCGGCTCTCGCCGGCGGTTGATCTTGGCGCCTCAGCGCCGTTCTGCTCCGAACGCTGGCCGGAACGTTCCTGGCCGCGTTCGCCGGCTGTGGGAGCTGCCGGCTCTATCCCGATGCGTGAGCGCCTTGCGGCGCGGCGCACGGAAATTCCCAATACCGCCGCCTTAATTCAGCTCAACTCCCTGAAACTACTCAGGAATATGGTGTTTTCAGCGGCGAGCTCAAGTCCGGGAGAGCCGGCGCACCCTGCGCCGCGACTCCCGACCGAGCCGGGGGACCATGCATGACCCTGTCGAAAAAGAAAAGCGGGTCCGATCACCGACTCACGCTTCCATGGAAAGTGGCAAATGATTTAAGGCCACGTTAACGATAGGCGAAAATGATGCGGTCGCGGCGCAAGGGTTGCGTCCTGCAGGAAAATCAAGCGAGTTAGGCGAAGACGCCATGCGTTCAGCGGCTGCAAGAAAGGGGTTCGGGATCTGGAGGTTGCTTGCCCTCGCCATAGGGTTGTGCGCCGCCGTCACTCTCCCGCTTGGAGCCGCGAATGCGGCGGAATTGCTCGGCGTCCGCCTCGGCGTGACCAACAGGGACGCCACCCGCATCGTTCTCGACCTGACCGATGAGGCGGACTACGTCTTGCTGGGCGAGGATAGCGGATATGGGCGTATCATCGTTGAATTGAAGGGCTTTTCCGCGAGCCCATCGGAGAGCATGGGGGCCGGGCACATCGCGTCCTACCGGGTTGAAACGGCCGGTAATGGCGTGACCGAGGTGGTTTTTGATCTCTCCAAAACCGCGAAAATCAAGGAACACTTTGTCATTCCGCCAGGCGGCGCGGTGAAGCGGCACCGCCTCGTCATCGACCTCGCGACGGCCGACAAGCCGGCGTTTCTCGCCAGCCTGCCCGGCGGCTATGAGGACCTGACGGAGGTTCTCAAGGCCGTCACCGAGCCCTCGAACGTTTCGGAACCGGCGCAACCGGCGGACGACTGGCCGATCATTGTGATCGACGCGGGCCATGGCGGCGCGGATCCGGGCGCAACCGGCACGGGAGGCGTTCTGGAAAAATCGGTCACGCTGGCCGCGGCCAAGCAACTTGCCGAGATTCTCAACGCCAGGGGCCTATATCGCATCGTTATGACCCGGGCGGACGATACGCGGCTCGATCTGCAGGAGCGCTCGCGCCTCGCGCGCGAAGCGGACGCCGATCTCTTCATCTCGCTCCATGCCGACGCCCACGGGGACAGCGCTTTGCGCGGTGGATCGGTCTATACGATCTCCGACAAAGGGAGGGCGCGCTCGGCTGAGACCGCCGAGGCGCTCGGCGATCACGACGCATTCAATCTCGACCTGAAAGAATTCTCGCCGGAAGTGAGCGGCATCCTCTTCGACAAGGCGCAGAGCTTCACCGAAAACAACTCCTCAAGGTTTGCCGAAACGCTCGTGCGCCACCTTGAGGGCGTCGCGCCGCTTCTCAACAATACCCACCGCAGGGGCGATCTGTTCGTTCTTCTGGCCCCCGACGTGCCGGCGGCGCTGTTCGAGCTCGCCTACATCTCGAACGACGCCGATGTCGCGAATTTAACCTCGCCGGCGTGGCGAAAGCGCACGATGACCGCCGTCGCCGACGCCATAGACGCCTATTTTGACGGGCAAAAAAGCGCGCGGCACGCGTCTTTCCAGCCCTGACAAGGGGCAAGAGGCCATTTATTCTCCACCGGATCGCCGCCATAAAGCCGTTGTTTCGTCCAGCATGGAATAGCTGTTAAGGTTGGAGTTGTTGTGGGCGCGCCGTGGGGTCTTCAGCGGCCCCATCGGCGCGCAGGGTAGGTTCTGAATTCTATGGGTGACAGAAGGAATCCCTGGTCGCCAGGTCCGGCAGGGTCCGCCGGGCGCGGGGAAAAATCTCGCATGCAGGACGAGTTATTCGAGGACGCGCGGGGAGCGTCGGACGACGTCATTCGCGCCGAGCCGCGAGTGAGGGCCGCCGCCCCTGAGGGCCTCCCCGCGCGCGGGTTTCCGATCTGGCTCAAGCTCCTCGGCTTCGGATTTACGGCGATTGCGATCGTTTTGGTCGGCGTCGGCGGTTTTGGGGCGTGGTATCTCTATAAGCTCAGCCAGGACCTGCCGGATTACCAGGTGCTCGCCGAATATGCGCCGCCGGTGACGACCCGGGTTTACGCCGGCGATGGAACGCTGGTCGCCGAGTTCGCCCGGGAGCGGCGCCTGTTCGTTCCGATCGCCGCCATGCCCGATCGGGTCAAATACGCATTCGTTTCGGCCGAAGACAAGAATTTCTTCGAGCATCAAGGTCTCGACTTCAAAGGCATTTTCCGCGCGCAGATTGCAAATATCGGGAACCTGCTCAACGGACGGCGCCTGGAAGGCGGCTCGACGATAACCCAGCAGGTGGCCAAGAATTTCCTGCTGTCGAGCGAACAGAAGATCGAGCGCAAGCTCCGTGAAATGCTTGTCACCAGGAGGATCGAGAAGGCGTTCACAAAAGACCACATTCTCGAGCTTTACCTCAACGAAATTTACCTCGGCAATCGTTCCTACGGAGTAGCGGCGGCGGCGCTCAACTATTTCGACAAGTCGCTCGATGAATTGACGGTCGCTGAAGCCGCCTATCTCGCCACCCTGTCGAAGGGACCCAGCAATTACCATCCGATCCATAATCATGACCGCGCGGTCGAGCGGCGAAATTGGGTGATCGGACGAATGCTCGAGGACGGCCGGATCACGCGGGAGGAAGCCGATGAAGCGCGCGCCTCGCCGCTTGCCGCCGTCATCGCCCCGCCGCTGGGCGCGCGCGACTGGGCGTCGGAATATTTCGCCGAAGAAGTCCGCAAGCAGATCGCCGAGCTTTACGGAACCGAAGCGCTGTACGACGGCGGACTTGCGGTGCGCACCACGCTCGATCCGAATCTGCAGAAGGCGGCGGGGATCGCCCTGCGCAAATGGCTCGTCGACTATGACCAGCGACACGGCTGGCGCGGTCCGCTTGGAAAGATGGAAATCGGCGAGAATTGGGTCGAACGCTTCAAAGAAGATATCGCGTTGCTGGAACAGAACAGGACGATTGCGGACGATCTGGCGCCATGGCGGCCCGCTCTCGTTCTCGATGTGTCGGCGGAGAACGCGAAGATCGGTTTTTCGGACGGCGCGGAGGGCGTCATTCCGCTTGAGCGGATGAAATGGGCCCGCGCCTATGTCAAGGTCGATTCACAGGGCAAGGAAATCGAGGCGGCGACACAGGTGCTGGCGAAGGGCGACGTCGTTTTTGCGGACCCTGTGACGGATGAGACCGGCGCGCCGGTCGAGGGCGCGTTCGCGCTGCGCCAGGCGCCGGCCGTCAATGGGTCGCTCGTTGCAATCGATCCGCATACCGGGCGGGTTCTCGCCATGGTGGGCGGGTTCTCGTTCCAGCTTTCCGAATTCAATCGGGCGCTGCAGGCGCTTCGCCAGCCCGGTTCTGCGTTCAAGCCTTTCGTCTATTCCGCCGCGCTCGACAGCGGCTACACCCCGTCGAGCATCGTGCTCGACGCGCCCTTCGTGGCGCCGGGCGTCGATAGCTGGTGGAAGCCGGGGAATTATGTCGAAGGGCGCTTCTACGGGGAAAGCACCCTGCGCCTCGGGATCGAGCAGTCGCGCAACACCATGACGGCGCGGCTTGCGCAGGATCTCGGAATAGGGCGCATCGTCGAATACGTTGAGCGGTTCCACATCTCCGACAGTCTGCCGCGGGAGCTCGCGATCTCACTCGGCGCGGCCGAGACGACGGTGATGCGCATCACGGCCGCCTATGCGACATTCGTCAATGGCGGCAAGCGCGTCGAGCCGGTCCTGATCGACCGCGTTCAGGATCGCACCGGCAAGACGATCTACAAGCGGGACGCCCGCGAATGCCCCGGATGCAACGCCGCCGAATGGAGCGAGCAGGCCGAACCCCAGCTCGCCGATATGCGCGAGCAGGTGATCGATCCGCGCACGGCGTACCAGATCGTGTCGATGCTCGAAGGCGTCATTCAGCGGGGCACCGGCAGCGCCGTAAGAAAAGTGGTCGACAAGCCGGTCGCCGGGAAGACGGGAACGACGAACGAGTATAAGGACGCGTGGTTCGTCGGTTTTTCTCCCGATCTCGCCGCAGGCGTCTTCGTGGGGTTCGATATGCCGCAAACGCTCGGGCAGGGCGAGGCCGGGGGCAACATCGCGGCGCCGATCTTTGGAGATTTCATGGCGGTTGCGCTCGAAGACAAGGCGGCCATTCCGTTCCGCGTTCCCTCCGGCATCCGCCTGGTTCGCGTGAATGCAAAGACCGGAAGGCCGGCGAGCGCTTCGGACAGCAACGTCATCCTCGAAGCCTTTAAGGCGGAAGATGTCGTCAGCCGGGGGCCGTCGGCCGACGATCTGACGCTTGACCCCTTAAGCGCCGCGCCCCGCCCCGGTGAAGAAACACCCGACGATCTCAACGGCCTCTACTGACGGGCGAGGTGTCCAAGAGCCGGCATTCAACCGCTGTCGCCGCTGAAGATGGGACATATATTAGGTTAGGAGCGCTTTTTGATGCGTGCGGAAATCGAAACCATCACCGATAAAATCAAGCAGTCTCTGACGCTGCTGAGGAGGCGTCTTTGACTGGGATGCAGCCCAGGCCCGCCTTAAGGAGCTGAACGCCAGGGCCGAAGATCCCAATCTTTGGAACGATGCGCAGGGCGCGCAGCGCCTCATGCAGGAGCGTAATACGCTCGAAGAGGAGATCAACGCCGTCGCCGGCATAGAGCGCGAGCTTGAGGATCTCATCGGCTATGCCGAGCTCGCTGAAGAAGAAGGCGACGTGGCCAGTCTTGACGAGACGCAATCCCTGCTGGCCGCCTTAGCCGCGCGCGCGGGGAAGGCGGAGGCCGAGGCGCTGCTTTCCGGCGAAGCGGACGCCAATGATTGCTACCTCGAAGTGCATCCGGGACAGGGCGGCACGGAGTCCAACGATTGGGCCGCCATGCTCCTGCGCATGTATGTGCGGTGGGCGCAAAGGCATGGATTCAAGGTCGATGTCATCGAGGAGCTGCCCGGCGAAGAAGCGGGCGTCAAATCCGCGACGATCCAGGTTTTCGGCCGCAATGCCTATGGCTGGCTCAAGACCGAGTCCGGCGTTCACCGGCTGGTTCGGATTTCGCCCTTCGATTCAAACGCCCGGCGGCATACGTCGTTTGCGGCGGTATGGGCATATCCCGCCGTCGATGATGAGATCGATATTGAAGTCAACGAAAATGACTGCAGGATCGACACGTTTCGCGCCTCCGGGGCCGGCGGCCAGCACGTGAACACGACGGATTCCGCCGTTCGGATCACCCACATTCCGACCGGCATCGTGGTCCAGTGCCAGAACGAACGATCGCAGCACAAGAATCGCGCAACGGCGTGGAAGATGCTTCGGGCGCGCCTCTACGAGCGCGAGCTGCAAAAGCGGGAAGAAGCCGCGCAAGCCGCCGCCGCGTCAAAGACCGAGATCGGTTGGGGGCATCAGATCCGCTCTTACGTGCTTCAGCCTTACCAGCTCGTCAAGGATTTGAGGACGGGGGTCGAGAAAACCGATCCCGAAGCCGTGCTCAACGGCGATCTCGACGCATTCATGTCCGCCTCGCTCGCGCAGCGCGTCGCAGGTTCATAGCGCGGATTGCTGATCTCTCAGGGCGGAGCGGTTTAGCGAAGCGGCGAGCGGCCGCTCAGGAAAGTAGGCGTCTCATTGGCCGCCGGGCGCGGCGCAACGGCGTCTTCGCCGTTGGTCAACGGCTTGGGCGAGGCGGTTCCGGTGGGCCGCGCCTTGCGGAAATCCTTCGCTGCGGCTTCCGAAAGCGGATCGTCCGAATGCCGGCAGTTTCCCTCAAAATGGGCGCCCGATTCAACCGATAGAGAACTGTGCAGGATGTCGCCCTGAATATGCGCCGTCGCTGCGAGCGATACCGATTTCGCCCGGATGCCGCCTTCGACACGGCCGCGCACCGTCACGCTTTCGCAAATGACCTCGCCCTTGATGATCGCCTTCTCTCCGATCATCAAGGACATCGCCCGGATGTCGCCTTCCAGCGTTCCGTCGAACTGGACCTCGCCGGCGGCGTTGATGGCGCCGCGCATGACGACGTCGGCGGATATGATGGACGGCACGCCTGCGGGTTTCATGGAACTCGACCTTTTCGATGGCGGGGGAGGGGCGGTGGATTGAGCAATCTCCGCCTGCAACCGCATGGACTTTTCTTCCGACTGCGCTTTGGACTTAGCTTTCGAAAACATAACGACCTGCCTCAATGAATCGCCGCGGATTCCGCGGTTTGCCCTTGTACAAAATCTCGTAATGCACGTGCGGGCCGGTGCTCCGGCCGCTCGAGCCAAGCTCCCCGACTTTGTCGTGGAGCCGGATTTTCTGGCCGGCTGAGACAGTGACCCGGTTCAAGTGCGCGTACCGCGTCATGAAACCGTTTCCGTGATCGATTTCCACCACTCGTCCCCAACCCGATTTGGTCCCGGCAAAACGCACGACGCCGGCAGCCGTCGCCGTGACCGGCGAGGCCCATGCCGCAGCAAAATCAATGCCGAAATGATTGGCGTTGCGGCCGGTGATCGGATCCCGCCGGACGCCGAAGCCGCTGGTGAAGCGGCGGCTCACGGTCAACGGCGAAGAGAGAGGAATGCGGTTGACGGCCGCATCGAGCGTCGCCAGCTCGTCGACCAGGAGGCCGGCGCGGTTTGCATGACGGAAGAACGCCGTCGACACGTCGGCGAGGTTGCTGACATCGATAAAAGGTCCGCCCTGCGCCAGCACGAAATTGGCGATTTTGACTGGCGGCGCGATCTCGTCGGCGGCAATGCCCGTGCTCGCCATGACCATGCGCAGCTCGTCGATCTTCTGGGTCGTGCTCTCTTCGAGCGAAGCCAGGAGGAGCATTTGCTCGACATAGAGCTCGGCGGACGCGGATTCCATTTTGTCGATCGCCGCCGCCGCGGGGCTGCCGGCAGGCGCTTCGGTGCGTCCGCGGGTCGCTTCCTCGACAGCTTCGCGGCGCAGGGCGGAAAGCCGGGACTGGCGGGGGGTCGCCTCGGCGGGCGCAACGTCGATCATGACCCGGTTGCCGTTGGACGGCTTGGCTCCGTTCGGCGCCCCCGCTTCGGCAAGCCCCTGGGCCAGCGATCCGATGCTCTGGTCGACCGCGAACTTCCGCTCCACCATGTTTCTGAGCGTCTGATGGCGGCTGGAAATGTCCGCCATCGTGGCATCGAACTCCTGCTGCATGATGACGTTGATCGACGCCACGTCGTCATAGGCGCGCATCTGCTTCTGGAGCTGCTTGGTGTAGGCGGTCTCCATCACCCGGGCGTCGCGGTCCTTGGCGACGATGATCTGCTCCTTGAAAACGACGTTGACCGACGCGTAAGCGACCCAGAGCAGGAATGAGCCCACAACCGCCGCCAGGGCGATCTGGGTTTTTGTGGACATCGAAATGAAATGAACTACGCCGTCGCTGCGATGGTATATCTGCCGTTCCTTGAAAAGGCGGCTGATAATACGCCTGACGCGGCCGGATTTACGGCTCATCAACAAACGCCCCTGGTCAACGCCGTAGCGTTATACGCCGACACCCCTTAAGATATTGCAGCGTATCTACGACCATTACGCAACTGTTATGTGATGAAGTAACCACAAATTTTCGCTTTGGGCGCTTCGGCGCCCGTTCTTCTCGTCTCTCGCAACTTCCATTCCACCGGTTCGCGCCTCGCCGGCATGACAGGCTGCTTCGAAGTCGACGCGCGTCCGGGCGCGCCGGGTGAAGAGCAATCTGCACAAATCCGAGCACGCTGATTTTGAGGGAGATCAAAAAAGCCCCCGCCGGGGATGAGTTTTCGAGACCCTCGAACCACCGGGCGGCGGGCGCGACTTGCGCGGGTTCTTCCCGACAAATCATTGATTATATTGGCTTGCTGCTGACGTCGCCGGTGGGTTCGAACGGTTGATCAGGCGAGGCCCGCCGTTGCGACCCCGCTCTCCAGGATTAACCGGAACGACTGCGCGCCCCGCCGCCGCATCAGCCGCGGTCGCTGCAGCGGATCGCCATAGGGCCGTCTTGCGAGGGCGTCGCAAAGCGCCTCCTCGTGGTCAGAGCGATTGTGCGGCCGCGAGCACTTCCTCCGCGTGCCCCGCGACTTTGACCCCGCGCCAGATCCCGCGGATGACGCCCTTGCCGTCGATCAGGAAGGTCGAGCGGTCGACGCCCATATAGGTGCGCCCGTAGAGGGTTTTTTCGACCCAGGCGCCATAGGCCTCGATGATCCTGCCGCTTTCGTCCGACCCCAACGACACTTTAAGCGCATGCTTTTCCTTGAATTTCTCGTGCTTGCGGAGGCTGTCCTTCGAGACGCCGACGACGACGGCGCCGGCTTTGCAAAACGCCTGGGCAAGCCCCGAAAAATCGACGGCCTCGCGGGTGCATCCCGGCGTGTCGTCCTTCGGATAAAAGTAAAGGACCAGGGCTTTCCCGGCGCAACCCTTGAGCGACAGGATGCTTCCGTCATCCGTCGGCAGGCTGAAAGCCGGCGCCTTGCCGCCTTCCTTTAGGATTTTCGTCACTTTGAGCTCCAAGAGAAGGGCATTGAGGGAAGGAAAATTATGGCGATCATGCCGGAAATTGAAACCTTTCGCGCCATCCCGCGCGGCCGGGCCGAGCGGATGAGCTTGCCTCACAGTCGCGCAGAACGTAGGCGTTAGCGGAGCGGCAGCGCCGGATGGGCGGGGCGTTGGCGCGAGTTGAGGCGGCGGTCATGAGCGGAATGAATGTTCAGAGCAGGTAGTCGCGCCGCCAGAATCGGCGTGATTGCGTTCGAGCTTGCCGGCGTCGTCATCGCCGTCGCGGCCGCCGGCGCCGCTCTCCTTTACTGGCGTCTGCAATCGGGACCGGTTTCCCTCTCGCTTTTTGAAACGAGCGCGGAGCACGCGATCCGCCGGTCGCTCCCCGATGGCCACGGAGTCGACATCAAATC
>Ga0326597_10006232_pt1 | contig 16394 bp, 11 predicted proteins | sample RVTome_12_FD_203789 | JGI IMG/M metagenome (GOLD analysis project Ga0326597, IMG submission 203789) | Soil microbial communities from uranium-contaminated site in the Upper Colorado River Basin, Wyoming, United States - RVT100D185 | ecosystem: Environmental > Terrestrial > Soil > Contaminated >...
GGCCCTCGTGTACGTAGACGTCGATGCCGTATCCGCGCGAGGCGAGCGCCGGCACGATCTCGGCCGATCGCCCGGCGATGCCGCTCGGCTGGGGCGGCCACGGCGTGAACCATGCGAGGCGCACGGGAGAAAGTGTACGCGCTATCCGTCGGAATAGGGCCGTCCGGTCGGGCCGGCGGTGACCGCCGGCAAGCCCACTCGAGCGAGCAGCGGCGCGAACCTGGGATGGGGTCGCAGCGCCTGCCAGAGTGACGTGCGCATGTAGGCGGGCGTCGTTTCGCCGTGGGCGAGCGCGAGCTCGAGACCCGCCATGGCCTCGTCATGCCGGCCGAGACCGACGAGGACGAGCGACCGCCACCCGTGCAAGGGAAACGACGCGGCGGCCCGGTCGTCGATCTTCTTGAGCAGCGCTTCGGCTTCGGCGACACGACCGAGTGAGCCGTACGCGCCCCCGAGCACGGAAAGGATCCAGACGCCGCTCCCGGCGAGGTCGACGCACCGCTCGAGCAATGCCACGCCCTCGTTGGCGCGGCCGATCTCCGGCAGCGCGCAGCCGGCGACAAAATGCGCCAGCACGGCATCGGGCCGGATCTCCACGGCCTTCAGGCCTTCGGCCGCGGCGCGATCGAATTCGCCGAGCATCAGCCAGGTAAGCCCGGTCACCGCGAGCGACCAGGCCGAGTACGGGTCGATCTCGCGGAGGCGATCCAGTTGCCGCGTGGCCTCGCCCGCGCGCCCGACCGCCGCCAGAAAGATGGCATAGTACGCATGCGACTCCGGATCGGTGGGATCCAGCCCGATCGCGTGCACGAGACCGCGCTCGGCTTCGGGCCACTGCTGATCGTACATGAATCGCAGGTAAGCCCGGACCGCATGCGCGCTGGGAAGCTGGGCGTCGAGCGCCAGCGCCTGGTCGAGCGACGCTTCCGCCCGCGCGCGCGCGCCGCGGGCCGGAAGATAGCCGTAGTTTCCCAGGACTTGCAGCGTATACGCGACACCGACATGGGCAGGAGCGAACGAGGGATCGAGCTGCACGGCCTCCTCGAACGCCTTGAGCGCTTCGCCCAGGTTGTAGGTCGTGAAGCGGTGATGCCGGCCCTTGAGATAGCGATCGTAGGCGTCAAGGTTGCTCGGCTGGCGCTGGCGCGATCTCGGCGGGCTTGAATCGCCGAGCAGCCGCACGCGCAGCGCGCCCACGAGACTGGACGCGATCCGATCCTGGATGTCGAAGACGTCAGCCAGTTCGCCGTCGTAGCGATCGGACCAGAGACCGCGGCCATCGGTCGCGTCCACGAGCTGCGCGGTCACGCGCAGCCGGTTCCCGGCCGTGCGCACGCTGCCCTCGAGGACCGCGCCGACGTTGAGGGCTCGCGCGATCTCCTTGACGTCGTGCCCGCGCGCCTTGAACTGAAACGCACTCGTGCGCGCGGCCACGCGCAGGCCCTCGACGCGCGTCAACGCGTTGATGATCTCCTCCGCCATCCCCTCGCAAAAATACGCCTGGTTCTGTTCGGCGCTCATGTCGGTGAAGGGCAGCACGGCGATGGATGGCTTCGCCGGCCCGGCCGCTTCGCCGGCCTCGCCCATTGCCTCCAGCGCGAACCGTAGATCCCGGACCGACTGAAAGCGTTCTTCGGGGTCCTTCTTCAGACACCTCCGGACGATCCGTTCGAACGCGCCGGACGTCCGGCCTGAACCCGTCGGCGCCAGACTCGGCGGCTCCGCGGTGAGGATGGCCGCCATGGTGTCGGCAGGCGACGGGCCCTCGAACGCCCGTCGGCCCGAGAGGATCTCGTACGCGACGGCGCCGAGCGCGAAGATGTCGGCTCGCCCGTCAACGGGAAGACCGCGCACCTGTTCCGGCGCCATGTACCCCATCGTTCCCAGCACCGTGCCCGCCGATGTTTGTGTCTCGACGGCGGTCTCGTCCCGGTCCAGCGCGGCCTTCTTCGCCAAGCCGAAATCCAGGATCTTCACGACGCCGTCGCGGGTGAGAAAGAGGTTCTCCGGCTTCAGGTCGCGGTGGACGACGCCCCGGGCGTGCGCGGCCACCAGGCCGGCGACGACCTGCGCGAGCAGGTCGCCGACCGTGGACGCCGGGATCGGCCCCGCCGACAGGCGCGACCGCAGTGTCTCGCCCTCGAGCAGTTCCGTGACCACGTAGGCGGTGCCCGGCGCCGCGTCGGCGCCGGTATCGAAGATGGCGACGATGTTGGGATGCGACAGCGCGGCGACGGTGCGCGCTTCCTGCTCGAACCGCCGCAGCCGATCGGCATCACCCGCGACCGCCGGCGGCAGTACCTTGATGGCTACGTCCCGCCCCAGGCGCGGGTCGCGCGCGCGATAGACCTCGCCCATGCCACCGGAGCCGATGGCTCCGACAATCTCGTAACGCCCAAGTCGTGTTCCCGGGGGCAAGGGCATGTAGGACGGCGATCTTACAACGCGGGGGTTCCAGAATCAGACCTACGGTTAGTCGCGACCCGTCTGCAGCAGCCCTTCGAGCAGGACGATGTCGGCGTCACCTTCGCCGACTGCCGCCAGGACGGCGTGTCCATCGGCCGACCACGACACGCGTCGCGCGATGAACGTCGCGCGCTGGCCGAAGTCCGTGAGTTGACGCCACTGACCGGTCGATGTCGAGAGGGCCCAGATGTTGGTGGTGAATCCGTCAGTGAGGGCCTGCGCCATCCATTTCCCATCAGGCGACAGCGCGGGGTTGACGATCTGCCAGATTGGGACGCGAGACGGCGAGATCCGCGCAAGGACGCGAAACGGCGCATTCTCGGGACTGGCGGCGCGAATCTCGAATTCCGGCGTGCCGTCAACGAGCGGTCGTTCGAACGTGTAGTACAGCGTAGAACCATCGGAGCCGATGACATTGCGCAGATGTTCCCTCGTCACGGCGATAGCCTCTCCCCCGGCAGCGGGTATCTTGTTCAAGATGACATCGGCGGCCGATGCGCCGCCTCGCGTCGAGTAGTACACCCAACGTCCGTCGTGCGACCACGCGGGGCCGAGCCCCGGGTTGGCGAGGTTTCGCAGATTACTGCCGTCCGGATTCACCAGCCACGTTCCAAAGGTCAGGCCGGCATTGCCGCGGGACGAGACAAACGCGATGGCACTGCCGTCAGGGGACCAGACGGGCACGCCGATCGCCACGCTCGGATCGCGCTCGTCCGTGATCTGGCGCAGTTCTCCGCTCTCGGTGTTGATCACCCACAGGTTTGCGTGCCCTCCGCGGTCCGACAGGAAGGCGACCTCTCGATCGACCGGACCGGTGGTGGGAGTGAGGACCTGGCCAGTCTGGTGAGTCACACGGATCGCACGAGCGACGTTCTCTTCGGGTGGCCCTCCGGCGGGATACTTCCAGATATCCGTCTGCAGCCGGACCCGGCCGGCGACGATGGCCCCATTGGGGGCGACGTCTGGATGGAGGTACGATGTTTCGCCCGACGTGATCTGCCGTACGCTGCGGTTCCGTACGGTCACCTGCCAGAGATTCAACGTCGGCAAGTACGGCATGGTGCTGCCACGGCTCGAGCTGTAAATCAGGCCCGCGCTGTCTGGCAGCCACGCGAAGCCGCCCATCATGTTGTTCTCCTGCGTGAGCTGGCGTGGCGTGCCCCCGGTTGCCGGAACGAGCACGATGTCGAACCTGATGCTGTCCCCGCGCTGAAACGCGATCCACTTCCCGTCCGGGGACCAGCGGGGATACAAGAAATACGTCGTCGGCTCGAACTCCGCAACGAGGTCGAAGCTCGACCCATCAGGCGGTGCCGTGACCAACTGGATCGCCCGGCTGGCCAGCCTGAAGAACGCGAGTCGCCCATCCCGCGCGCTGACATCGGCCGCGCCCACGCTGGAGGTGATGCGCCGCGGAACGCCACCGAGCGCGGGGATCTCCCAGAGGGCGCCCTGCGTGTCTCCGCGCGCAGCGGGCGAAAAGTAGACCAGAGCGCTCGAGTCGGGCGTCCAGCGAGGCATCTGGTGATCGGCAGACGCTCGGGTCAGTCGCAGTGGCGCTCCACCGGCCATCAGTTGCACGAAGACTTGACGTGTGTCGCCGACTCCCGCCGAGAAGGCCACAGCCCGGCCGTCAGGGGAGAGCGCCGGCGTTTCTTCGAGGCCCGCCTGATCGGTCAGGCGACTGACGCGCACCTCGCGCGGAGCGATCTCCGGCTCGGCGCCGCGTCTGGGTAATGCCGTCGCAAGGACGCTCAGGGTTGCCGCTATCCCGATCCCGATCCCGATCCAGAGCGCCGGATGCGCCCGCACGGGCAACCATCGTTTCGGCGTCGGCACTGGCGCCGCGGGCGCCGCCATCGCGTCTTCAACCTCGAGTCGCGCATCGGCAATATCGTGCAAACGGCGCTTCGGGTCCTTCTGAAGACAACGTCTCAGCAACCGGCGAACCCCGTCCGCGGTCGCCTCCGGCAGGTGGTTCCAGTCCGGCTCGCGCTCGATGACCGCCGCGATCGTGTCCGACGCTGTGTTGCGGTCGAAGGCCCGGCGGCCCGTCAACATCTCGAAGAGGACACACCCGAACGCCCAGACATCGGTCCGTCGATCCACGGGGTGTCCGCGCGCCTGCTCGGGACTCATGTAGGCGGCGGTGCCGAGAATGACGCCATCGCGCGTGTCGAGCGCCGTGACGGTCGGGGCCTGCGACACATCGGGCTCACGACCTTTGCCCGACAAGGCCTTGGCCAGACCAAAGTCGAGAACCTTCACGACCCCTTCGGGTGTCACTTTGACATTGGCCGGCTTGAGGTCGCGATGGATGATGCCTTTCTCGTGTGCCGCCTCCAGCGCCTCGGCAAGCTGCCGCGCGATCGGAAGGGCTTCCGCCGGCGCGAGCGATCCGGCGGCGAGCCGATCGGCCAGCGTCGGGCCGTCGACGAGCTCGAGGATCAGCGCCGACACTCCCTCGCTTTCCTCGAAACCGTAGATGACTGCGATATGCGGATGGTTGAGCGCAGCCAGGGCTCGGGCTTCGCGCCGAAAGCGTGCGAGCCGGTCAGGATCGTGGGCAAATGCGCTGGGGAGAACCTTGAAGGCGACGTCGCGTCCGAGCGTCGTATCGTGCGCGCGGTAGACCTCACCCATGCCGCCGGCGCCGAGCCGCGACACGATACGATAGGGGCCGATCTGCCGGCCTGTGAGCGCGTGTCGATCGGCGTCTTGCATCACCTCACCATGATGTCGACGGCCGGGGGCGAGAGCCGATCGTACTACACCGCGCGACCCTGTTCGCTTGTTGCGGCGACCCGAATCAAGTATTGGAACGATTAGCGCTGCCCGGGCGACCTGACGGCGTTCTCGGGCGCTCACTCCTCTCTGAGACAACCCTCACTCCTCTCTGTGACCCAGAGGACGCCGGTGGCCTTCGCGAAGTCTCGGACGGGGTGGTAGGCTGGTAGTATGGTAGTATTGCTCATGCCCAAGCTCACGTTCTCTCTCGACGAGCAGACCGTGACCGCGCTGCGGACGGCGGCCCGACAGACCGGCAAGGCGCAGAGTCTCATCGTCCGGGAGGCCATCGCGCAGCACACGGCGGGCGAACACCGGCTGTCGGATCAGGACCGCGATCGGCTGCTGGGCGTTCTGCGCCGGATCCGCGCGCGCCCGTCGACGCGCCCGCAGGCCGACGTCGATCGCGAGCTCAGGGAGATCCGACGCTCGCGTCGCACGGGCTGGAGCCGGCCGGCACGATGATCGTGCACTTGGACACGTCTGTGCTGGTGGATGCGCTGACGGGACCGCGGCGGTCGCTTCCCGCGGTGGAGCGGACCGTCGCAGAGAGCCACGTGATCGCGGTGTCGGCCCTCGTGCTGTACGAGTGGTTGCGCGGCCCGCGGACGCCCGACGAGATCGAGGACCAGGAAGCCCTGCTGCCCGCGTCTGAGGCGCGCGCCTTCGGGGCCCTTGAAGCCAGACGCGCCGCGGACGTGTACCGGGCGTTGAAACGCGCGCGCGGCCGCGACATGGATGTCGCCATCGCCGCGACCGCCCTGGAGCACGGCGCGCGGGTATGGACGCTGCACCCGGATGACTTTCGCGACATGCCGGGGCTCACGCTGTACGGCCCGCCATGACGCGCGGCGAAGACCGGACCTTCACCCTGACGCCGACCAGGCCACGCCCCCGGGTGCGCGCGAGATGCGTCCGCTGATCCTCTGCGTGAGTCTCACGCTCTGCACCGCCTGGATTTCGTCGCACCTCGTCGAGCGCTACAACCGGGGCACGCACGCATCTGCGGTGCAGGAGACGATTCTCCTGGGACCGCCGGGCAGTTATCCGCCCCAGTGGAACAACCGGGTACTGTTTCCGGCCGGTCAGGTCGCGCTGTCGCGCCTCACGGGCTGGAGCGCGCGCGAGAGCTTCGTGGCTCTTCGCTACGCGTCGATCGCCGTCATGTTCGCGCTCTTCTACGCGGCTGCCTCCCGGCTCTCACGCGCGCCGCTCGCCGCCGAGCACGCCACGCTCGCGCTCGCCATCGCGTTCTGCTTCGGCTTCAACCACGACCTGCAGAATCCGGTCGACGCGCTCGACGTCATGGCCTTCACGCTGGCGACCTGGTTCGCCGTCGGCGGACGCCTGGGCCGCCTCCTGATCCTCGCGTGTCTGGCCTCCGCGTCCCGCGAGTCGTCGCTCTTCTTCGGGCTGATCTGGGCCGGCGCGCAGGTCACCAGGCATTCGCTCCGGCGGCTGATCGCCCAGTGTGTCGCGGTCACGGCCGCGGCGTTGGCGGCGACGCTGGTGTTGCGATACGTGTTCGACGGTGACGCGTTCGTGGGACCGGCGCGGCGCTGGGGCCATGCCGCACGCAGCGTCATCGCGTTTCTCCAGGACCCCGGTCCGACGGACTGGATCCCGCTCGGGGCCGGGATGCTCGCCGTGGCGGCGCTCCCCTGGCTCGGACGGCCGCACCCGCGCGAAGGGTGGGGCTTGCTGGCCGCGGGCGTCGTCATGGGCATCGTGTCCGCGCTCGGGGCCACTCCGATGGAACTCCGGATCTTCCTGCCGGTCGTCACCGTCTGGATGCTGGCCGGCATCCTCCGCGGCTCGTCCCCGATGGGCGTTCACGACCATGGCGCGCCGGCGCCCGCTTCGTCGGCGGCCATCTGAGGCAGCACCCTGTCGCGGACCGGGCCGCCCGGTCGAAAAGCGTCACGTTCATCCACAGGGCCTCGAAACCACAGCGGCCCGTCCTGTTCGGCCGGCCTCGCGCGGTCGTTCCACGCGAAGCACCGATGGAGTCTCACGCGAACGTATCCGAGCGTTCCGCGCGAAGCGCTCGCAGGAGTTGCGCAACAAATCCTGTTGTGTGGGGCGGTCAGGCGCCGCGGACGTGGCCGGCCTCAGATCGGATCTGGCGGACCGGTTCGAGCAGGTATTCCATGTTGCCGACGAGGACGTCGCGCGCGAGCGGGATCGCGGGCACGCGCGCCGCCAGCGCCGGCGCGAGGCGGCGGACCGTGCCGCTCACGTACAGGTCTTCGCGCAGGATGGCGAGCCCGGCCGCGCGGAGGTGTTCGCGCAGGTTGCGGACGGTCACGCGGTAGAGCAGGTCGTCGGTCTTCTTGCGGCCGGCACGCGCGTCGGTGAGGAAGGACGCGCCGTTGGGCGGCACGTCGAGCGCCCAGGGCGCGTGCCGCGCGAGCCACACCGACGCGCGAAACGCCAGGCCCCGTCCGACGACCAGGTGCAGCGGGACCGGCACGTGGAGCGGCGGCAGGTGCGATCCGTGCGGCGACAGATACGGCGCCGTTTGAAGGAAGACGCGCCCGCCCGGCCGGGTCACGCGGTTGAGCTCCCGCAGGTACTCGAGCGGCTGCGCGACGTGCTCGATGACGGCGTGCGACAGCACGACGTCGAACGCGGCATCCCGGAACGGCAGGCTCGCGCCGTCCGCCTGCGCGAACGCGATCCCGGTCACGCCCTTCTCGGCCGCCAGCCGCGTGCCGGCGTCCCGGAACCGGTCGCTGAGGTCGATGCCGACCACTGCCGACGCTTCCTCCGCGAACGACACGCACATGCCGCCGCCCCCGCACCCGGCGTCCAGCACCCGGCCCAGCTCGGTGACCCCGGCGCGCTCCAGATAGCGCAACACCTTCGCGCTGCGCCAGTATTCAAAGACGGCGTAGTGGTACTCGGACGTGAAGCGCACGTCGCCCGTCGAGCGGATCATCGACTCGTCGATCCGCTTCACGCCGCGCGCTCCGCATCAGCCGCGTCCCGCATGCGGCGTCATTATAAGACCCGCAGCTATAATCCCCCGGATGTTCGCCAGCGTCGAGCGCCTGTTCCGGCACCTGGTGGTGTACGGCAGCGCCGACATCGCCGCCCTCGCGATCAACATCCTCCTGCTGCCCGTCTTCACGCGCGTGCTGTCGCCGACCGAGTACGGCGTGCTCACGCTCGTCATCGTGCTCGAGGCGTTCCTCAAGGTGCTCTTCCGGTGGGGCTTCGACACCTCGTTCCTCCGGCTGCACTACGACCAGCCGACGCCCGAGCGCGGAAAGGCGCTCGCCGGCACGGCGATGCTGTTCCTCGCGGCCGTCAACGGCGTCCTGCTCGCCGGGTTGTGGCTGGCGGCGCCGGCCCTCGCCCGGCTGCTCCTCGACTCGGAGGCGCACGGCTGGATCGTCCGGGTGCTCGCGCTCAACCTGTTCGTGTCGAACTTCCACTTCCTGCCGTTGACCCAGCTGCGGATCGAACAGCAGCCGCGGGCAGTGGCGGGATGGACCGTCGTCAGGTCCTTCGGCACGATCGCCGCCAGGCTCGTGTTCGTCGTCGGCCTGCGGTGGAGCGTGCTGGGGTTCATGCTCGCCGACCTGATCGTGTCCGTCGGCCTGCTCGTCGGGCTGTGGCCGATCGTGGCGCGGATGACCCGGTGGCGCTTCCTGCCCGGCGTGGCCCGGGAGCTGCTCGTCGTCGGTCTGCCGCGGGTGCCCCACGGCGCGCTGCACCAGATCATGGCGATGGCCGATCGCTTCCTTCTCGGGCTCTACCTGCCGCTCGACCGACTGGGGGTCTACTCGATCGGCGTCAGCATCGCGTCGCTTCTCAAGCTGTATCCCGTGGCGCTGACGACCGCGTGGACGCCGATCGCGTTCGAGGCGATGGCGCGGCCCGACGCGCCGTCGTTCTACGCCCGGACGGCCACGTACGTGTTCGCCGTGATGGCGGGGCTGTCGGCCGCGATGATCCTCGTCGCCGACCCGATCCTCCGGCTGTTGACGCCGCCCGAGTACCACGCGGCGGCCGCCGTCATGCCGCTGCTCGTGCTGGGGCTGACGATTCAGGCCGTCGCCAACTTCGCGTCGACGGCGCTGCACATCGCCAAGCGCCTGGCGCCGCTCCCAATCATCACGCTGGTGGCGGCCGTCGCGAGCGTCGTCGCGAACGTGGTGCTGATTCCCCGGTTCGCCGCCCAGGGCGCGGCGCTCGCGTCCGCGGTGGGGCAGGCGGCGCTCCTCGGCGCGACGTGGATGTTCGTGCGGCGCGCGTATCCGATCCCGTACGAGACGGGGCGCCTGGGGAAGATCGCGGGCGTCGCCCTCGTCGTGAGCATTGGCGGCCTCGCGATTCGGGCGACCGCGCCGGGTGTGACGGCCGACGTCCTCAATGGGCTTCTCGTGGCGGCCTATCCGGCCGGGTTGCTGGCCGCCGGCGTGTTCCGTCCGACGGAGATCGCGAGCCTGCGCGAGTGGGGGCTCCGGATCTGGTCGCGCAGGCCGCCGGCCGCCGGGGACGAACGGGACGGCTGAGACACCGCCGACTAGAATCAGCACGGCATGAGCACCTCCTTCGATCCGCCTGGACGCACGCCGCCGCCGGCCGTGCGCCGCACCGGACGACTGGTGCTGTCCGCCGCGCTGAGCCTGTACGTCGCGACCACCGGCGGCAGCATGGCGACCGACATCATGAGCTACGAAGTGACGAAGGGCATGGTCGAGCGCCGCTCCGTCGCGATGTCATTCAACGTGCACGACATGGACGCGCACCGCGGCCTCGACGGCCAGTATTACGCGCCGTACGGCATCGGCCATGCCCTCTACGCCATCCCGTTCTACGCTGCCGGGCGCGTGGCCGAGTCGGCCATCGGGTCGCGAATCGCACGCGCGGACGCCGTCCGCAAAGCGGCCTTCGTCGGCGGCAGCGCCGTGGCCGCCGCGCTCGTCGTGTGGATCGTGTTCTGGTTTGCGTGGCGGCTGGCCGGCGATCGACGCGCTGCCGCACTCACAGCTCTCACCGTCGGGTTCGGCACGCTGCTGTGGCCGTACGCCAAGTACGGCTTCAACGCCCCGGTCGCGGCGCTGGCGGTCGCGGCCGGCGTCTACGGCGTCTGGCTCGGCACGCGCGCCGACCGGGCTGGCGCGCTGTGGGCCGGTGGCGCCTGCCTCGCGTTTGCCGGGCTCGTGCGGCACGAACTGGCGCTCTCCGCCGTCGTCGCGGCCGTCTGGGCCTACTTCGAGCGCGGCCGCCGATGGGACGCGACGCGTCGGGCCTGGGTGCCGATCGGCGTGCCCGCTGTCGCGGCCGGCCTTCTCACGCTCTATTACAACCAGGTGCGCTTCGGCAGTCCCTGGGACACCGGGTACCTCCGGGATTCGACGGCCACGTTCGGATCGGCCCTCGAGGGCATCGCCGGTCTCATCGTGAGCCCCGGGCGCTCGGTGTTCCTGTACTCCGTCGTGGCCGTGCCCGCGCTGGCCGCCCTCGTCGCGATGTTCCGGCGCGACCGGTCGACCGCCTGGCTGCTCTCGGCCCAATGCGGATCGCTCTTCGTGTTCTACGCCTCGCTCACCTACTGGGACGCGGACCGTTCCTACGGCCCGCGCTACCTCCTGCCCGTGCTGCCGCTCGTGTGCCTGCCGCTCGTATACTGGTTCGCCGCCTGGACCGGACCCGCCCGCAGGTGGCTTGCCGCGGCCGTCGTGGCGAGCGTCCTGGGCCAGGTGCCCGGCGTGCTCGTTGACTTTACCAAGGTCGGCACGATCCTGGACCTGGGCCGAATCGAGATCGAGGAGCGCCGCTGGGACTGGAGCCGGTCCGGGCTCACCCTCAACGCGCGGGCGTCGCTTCGCGCGCTCCCGCGCAACGCGCAATACGTCGCCGGCCTCGCCGAGCCGCCGCCCGTGCAGCTTCCTGAAGGCCGCGCGCCCGGGTTTTCCGAGCAGTTCGGGTACAGCCTCGACTTCTGGTGGCTGTACCTTTTCTACCTCGGCGTCCTGCCCGGCCCCGCCGCGCTGCTGTTTGGCGTCCTCTGTTTCGGTGGGGCCGGCTGGCTCGTCGCGCGGGTACGCCGCTCCACGCGCGATCCATGACCCGCCGCCAACCGGTGGCCGCCGGGCTCGCGATCGTCGGCGTGCTGACGGCAGCGGCGCTGGCCGCCGACGCGATGGCGCGCCGTGCCAACCGGCGATTGCTTCCCGAGCTGGGCCTCATCCAGACCGTCTACGGCACCCGTGGCTTCAGGTCGGCCGTGTATGCGCGGCAAACGACCGCGCTCGACCTCGCCCTGCTCGACGAGCGCTCCGACCTGCCGCGGCGCGACATGTCCATCCGCTGGGAAGGCGTGTGGCGCGTGCCGGACGGCGGTCCCGTGCGGCTCTACGCGGGTGCGGACGATGAAGTGCGGATCTGGATTGACGACCGGCTCGTCGTGGATCGCGATCTCCAGTTGGGGTTCCGGACGCATGTGGATCCGCTCGAGCTCGGCGCGGGCCCGCACCGGATTCGGATCGAGTACGTGCAGGGGCGCGGCGGACACGATCTGAACCTCCAGTGGGCGCCCGACGGCCGCGCGTTCAGGCCCTTCGCGCCCACCTCGCTCTTCCCCCGCGAGCCCGGCGACCGGCTGCTCGCACTCGTGTCGCGTTCCGCGTGGGCCGGCGCCACCGTTCGCGCGCTGTCGCTCGGTGCCGTCGGGGCCGCCGCGTGGCTCCTCCTGCCGTTCAGCGCGCTGCCTGGCCTCGCGGCTCGGTGGCGCGCCGGCGTCTCGCGCGCCCGGGCGGCGGTGTCCCGCCTGGCCGCGCGCCCCCGCGTGCAGACCGGGTGCGGCATCGGACTCGCGGTCGCACTGCTCGGCTGGGCCGTCGCCCACCGGCTCGGCGCGCTGAACCCTGTGACGTTCTGGGCGGACGACATCTGGGTCGTGGCGCTGGCCTCGCGCGCGTCGCTCATCGAGGCCTTGACGACGCCGGCGCCCGTGCCGCCGGGCTTCGTGCTGATGCAGTGGCTCGCGCGCCGGCTGTCGACGGATCCCGGGGTCTCGCTGCAGTGGCTGCCGCTCGCGTTCGGCCTTGCCGCGCCCCTCGTGCTGGGTGTGCTCATCCGCCAGGTAACCGGCAGCGCGGCGCTGGGCCTGGCGGGCGTGGCGCTCGGGCTGCTGGACCCGTTCATCGCGCAACAGTCCGTGCTGTCGAAGCAGTACTCGCTCGACGCCCTCGTCGCCGTGTGCCTGCTCGCGATTGCCGTCCGTTCGGCCGCAGGTCCACCAGTGCCGCTCGCGCGGGTGGGTCTGGCCGGCGCGTTGGCGTGTCTCTTTTCGTTTCCGTCCGTGTTCGTGAGTGTCCCCGTATTCCACGTCCTGGCGTGGCACGCGTTCCGGATGTCGACCAGCCGACAGGCGCGCGGACGAACGGTCGCCGTCGCCACGTCCTTCAACGTCGCGATGGCGGCAATCTACGCCTTGGTGCTGCATCCACGCGTGAGTCCGACGATGGTCCGGGGCTGGTGGCGGGACTTCGCGCCGATCGACGACCTCGAGGGGAGCGTTCAGTTTGTCGTCGGCCGCTGGGATGAGCTCCTCGCACAGATGGTGCCCGGATCGCTGCCGCTCCTGGCGCCGCTCGCTGGCGTCGGGCTGATCTGGCTGCTGGCGCATCGGTTGTGGCGGCCCGTCGGACTCTCGCTCGTGCTCGGCACGGCTGTGTTGCTCGGCACCAATCTGCTGGGGTGGTACCCGATCGGCGCCGGCTACTTCGGCCGCTCCGTGCTGTTCGTGCACGGCCCGGTCCTCACCCTGATCGTCGTCGGCGTGCACACGCTCACGAGCGCGCTCCGTCGCGGCCGGCGCGTCGCGAACGTCGCGGCGCTCCTCCTGCTGGTGGCGTACGGCTCCCAGGTGGTCGTCCAGACGGAGTACTTCGACCACAACCATTCCAGGTTCGCGGAAGAACTGACGGCGCGCGTCGGGCCCGACGACGCGGTCGTCGTCAGCTCGATGGGCTCCTACCTCCTCTACGTCTACGGCCGCTGGCCGGCCGACATCGTGCGCGACGACACGCCGACTCGGTTCCACCTCGCTTTCCGACGGCCGTTGACGTGGATCGTGCCCGTGGGCCGCGGCGTTCGTCGTGTTCCGATCGACCGTGGCGACCTCGACCGGCTGAGGGGCCTCGTCGCAGCCGCCCGACCCGAGCGCGTGTTCTACTTCTCGACGCGGCGCGACGTCGCCCTCGTCGGCGGGGCCATCGAAGACCAGGGGTATCGGCGCGTCGAGACGCGGTCGTCCACGACGGCCACGTTCCTCATCGAATACCGGCGGATGGCTTCGCGTGAAGCGAGCGCTGCAGGCGTCGGGCGATGAGCGCGGCAGAGGCCACCAGCGCCACCGGCGCCGCGACGGCGGTCCACCGCGCAATCGCGCCCAGGTAGAAGAGATACAGCCACCAGAAGTCGAGGCTGAAGGCGAACTGCTGCGAGAAATCGCGGTTCGACTCGTCGGCGGCGCCCTCGACCGCCGGCGGCTCCGCGAGGCCCGTCAGGTATCGCAGGTTGTCCGGTACGGCGCGCACGGCGGTCCTCGTGTTGAGCACCAGGGGCGACCCCTCCCAGGTGTAGCGCGTGAGCGCGATGGAATAGTCAGGCCGGCTGCGCGCGAACGCGAGCTGGGCCTTGTTGAAGTCCACGAGCACGCCGGGCAGCTGCACCGCGAGCGCGATCGCGCCGAGGGCGAGCACGACGGCGCGGGCGCCCGGCGGGGCGGTCGGGCGGAGCCAGCGGGCGACAGGCAGCGTCACGAACGGCAGGATCGGCACGAGATACCGCGGACCGTAGCTTTCGCCGCCGTCCCACTGGGCCAGGGTCGCAAACACCGGCAGGAACACCGCGGCACTGAGCAGCAGGAACCACGCCGTCGCGCGATCATCCCGCCCATGTCGCCACAGGGCCAGGAGGCCCGCCGTCGTCACGGGGGCGTACAGGAACAGCGAGCGGCCCGGACTGAGCAGCAGTCCGTGCAGGCCGACGAAGAGAGGCGTGTTCATCTGCGCCGCAGGATCGCGGAGCAGGCCCGTGTCGAGCGGGTGACCGAACCGGACGTGGTTGTAGATCATCCAGCCGAGTACGCCGGCAAGCACCGGCGTGCCCGCCGCCACCAGCCAGCGAAGCCGGACCCGCGGCTCGCCACGCGACTCGGTCCACAGCCAGAGCGCCGCGGGCAGCCCTGCGAGCGCCATCTCGTGTCGTGTCAGTACCGCGTATCCGAGCGCGCAGCCGCCGGCGACGAGCCACCGCCGGTCGCGGGTGCGCGCGCCCGTCCACAGGCCGTACGCGGACGCCGTCAGGCACAGCGCCGCCAGCGGCGCGTTAAAGCCGAACTTCGCGTAGACCCAGAGCGGCGTTCCGAACGCGAGCAGGCAGCTGGCCGCGACGGCCGCGCGCGCGTCGCCCCAGATCCGCCAGGCCAGCAGGCAGGCGAAGAAGATGCAGCCGGCGGCCGCCACCGTGCTGCCGATCACCACTGCCGCCTTGGTCAGCGTTTCCGGCTTGCCCGCCCTGAACCCGGCGACCGTCAGGGCCTTCGCCGCCAGATAGAAAGGCACGCCGAACAGCGGATGCCCGAGGCCGACCGGCGCGTAGAACCGGCCGTCCACGCCGCGCTCGTAGTAGCCGGTGCCGAAGACGTCGTACCGCATGGCGACGGAGTGCTCCTCGACGATCGCGCGCGCGACTTCGTAGCTGGCCAGATCCGTCGCGAAGCTGCCGCCGGTCGTCGCGGCGAACACGCACCACGACATCGCGGCGACAAGGGCCGCCGTCGCGTACGGCGCGCGGCCGGTCGAGCTGTCAGCCATGCAGCCAGGCGGCCAGCAGCCGAGCCGGCAGGAGGAGGCGATCCACGAGGATCTGCTTCACGGTTTCCGGATAAGGCACGAGGTCGGTGTATCCCCGCATGAAGAGCTGGTATTGCAGGAGGAAGAGCACGTTGTACGCGATCAGGCCGATGGCGGCGGCGCGCAGGGCCGGGCGCCGGCCGGCCGCTTCGAACCGGTCGGCGATGGCGGCCAGCCCGAGCACGAACAGGGGCGTGTAGGAAATGAACCGTCGCGCGCCGAAGGCCTCGCCCGCCCACCAGTCGGAGACGGCGGCGTTGACGTACACGGCGGCGGCCAGCGTCAGCGCCACGGCGCCGCCCACCAGCCGATCGCGGCGCCACAGCCAGGCGACGCCCGCGGCCGCGAACAGCAGCGCCGGGGTCCACAGGAACAGCCCGTGCCGGGTCGAGAACAGCACCGACAGGATCGCCGGGTCGCCCCACCGCATGAAGCTGCCGCCCTGCGGGATGACGAATGCGCTGCCGTAGACCGACTGCCAGGCCATCAACTGCGGCACGACACCGGTCAGCAGACCCGCGCCCATCGTGGCACCGAATCGCGCGAGTTGTCCGGTCGTGACCCGACCGGCGGTGCGAGCCACCACGATCTCATACGCCGGCAGCAGCAGCACGATCGCGTCCTGCCACCGGACGAGCGCCGCGAGGGCGCCGGTCAGTCCGAGCAGCAGGCCGCGACGCGGATCGTAGCGGCCGTTCGAGCCGAGCCAGACGAGGACGAACAGGGACACGGCGAAGAGCGACGTCGCGTGCGAGTACGCCGGCGAGACGACCGAGTAGTAGACGGCCGGCCCCGCCAGCCAGACCGCCAGCGTTGACCACAACGCCACCGGCGCGCTGAAAACGCGGCATGCCGCCCGGTACGACAGCCACGCGCCCAGCGTGGCGTAGCCCACGCCGGACAGGCCGGCGGCCAGCTGCAAGCCGGTCGAAAACCCGTCTGGCGGCGGACCGAGGCCGATCGCCGCCAGCAGCCACAGCACGCCGGCGGCTGCGAGATACAGCGGCGACCAGAGCACCGCCGGTCCCACCGACATCATGTTGGGCCGCCTGCCGGCCGGCGTGCGCTCGGTCAGCCACACGCTCCGCGTCCCGCCTTCGCCGGTGTCGTAGAAGTGCTCGTACTCGTTCTTGAAGTCGAGGTCGCCGTCGAAGACGGCGGACCTGAGGTACGCGTAATACTGCACGGCGTCGCCGCGCATGACGTGTCCTCGCGACGCGCCGGTGAGGAATGCGCCGGCGTACGCCACGGCGCACGCGAGGC
>Ga0326597_10006233_pt1 | contig 16393 bp, 14 predicted proteins | sample RVTome_12_FD_203789 | JGI IMG/M metagenome (GOLD analysis project Ga0326597, IMG submission 203789) | Soil microbial communities from uranium-contaminated site in the Upper Colorado River Basin, Wyoming, United States - RVT100D185 | ecosystem: Environmental > Terrestrial > Soil > Contaminated >...
GGCGAATGTCAAAGACTACATCGACACGCGCTTCATCAAAGAACTCGAAGATTCGGGGTTCATCAAAGCGCTGTATCGTAAATGAGCGCTACGGCGCGTTGGTTCAAATCGTTCAAAACGTTCCAGAAGTTCCAATCGTTCTCGATGCCGTTCCCAAAACTACTGGAACGACTGAAACGATTGGAACGGCTGGAACCGCTTCAGAGCTTTTCTTATGACGCGTGCCGCCTCCGAACGGCGCGCGATCGGTCGGATAAGCCCTTAGTCCTTCCTAATCTCTCGGCTCTACGGAAAACCCGGGCGCGTACATCCATTCGGCATACTGCTTAACCATACGACGCGCGCTAAAGCGAGGCATGGTCGTGCGAATCGCCTCTCTTACCTTCTGGAGCCAGCGCCCTGGTATTCTATTTGCGTTGCGATCATAAAAGGTTGGGACCACCTCTTCTTCAAGGAGTCGGTAGAGCGCTTCCGCGTCGGCTGCGTCCACGGCGGCGGAATCATTCCCTGCCACGCCGCCATCGATCAACCAGCCGTTTGATCCCGTGTAGCCTTCCGCCCACCAACCGTCGCCCGTGCTCAGGTGAAGCGCACCATTGATCGACGCTTTCATCCCGCTGGTCCCGCTCGCCTCGTAAGGCTTGCGCGGCGTATTTAACCAAACATCGCACCCCTGGACCAAAAAATGAGCAACATGAAGATCGTAGTCCTCCACGAAGGCGATGCGACCGCCAAATACAGGATCGACGGCGCGACCGAAAATATTTTTCAGGTGGTGCTTGCCCGGGTGATCCGCAGGATGCGCTTTTCCCGCAAACACGATTTGAACCGGGCGTCTGAACGCTGTCAGGATTCGGGCCAATCTGTCAGGGTCATAAAAGATCAGCTCCGGACGCTTGTAGTCGGTGAACCGCCGGGCGAATCCAATAGTAAGCGCAGTGGGATCCAGCAGCGTTCCCGCAGCCACGACCCGAGCCGCCGTGACCTGCTTTTGGGTCCATAACTCCCTGGCGCGCTCGCGAATAAACGCGATGAGGTAGCTTCTCAGCGCCTCGCGAACAGTCCAGAGCTCCTCGTCCGGGACCGTCAAAATTCTTTCCCAGAATTCTACCGCGTCGTGGTGCTCCTCCCAGTCGATCCCAAGATGACGTTCGAACAGTCTGGCCATGTCAGGCGCGATCCACGTGGGGACATGGACCCCATTCGTCACAGTGTTCAACGGGCATTCTCTAGCGGGGACGTTCGGCCATATCTTTGCCCACATATCGAAGGTGACCCGTCCATGCACCTGACTCACCGCGTTCGTTGCGCTGGTGCTGCGAATGGCCAAGGCAGTCATATTGAATAACGGCCCAACGCCACTGTCGTAACACCCCATCCTCATGAACTCATCGCGATGCGACCCGACGGCGCCCCAGCATCCCGCGAGGTAGGACTCTACCAAATCAATGGGAAAAGCATCATGTCCGGCAGCAACCGGAGTGTGCGTCGTAAAGATCGTTGAGCGGCGTACTCTCTCAAGAGCCGCATCGAAACTCTCGCCACGGTCCAGTAACTCACGAATTCGCTCCAGTGCAACAAACGCCGTGTGGCCCTCGTTCAGGTGCCAAACCATAGGCTGGTAGCCCAGCGCGCGCAGAGCCCGAACCCCGCCAACGCCCAAAAGAATCTCCTGCTGCAGTCTTGACTCCTGGTCACCGCCGTAAAGTCGTGCTGAAAGCTCGCGATCGGCGGGCGCATTCTCTTGAACGGAAGTGTCCAGTAAGTATATTTTCACCCGGCCTAGCCGAACGCACCATACCGTAAAGTGAACAACGCGATGACGCAGCGCGACGGACAAGTTGCAAGGCTTGCCCTCTTTGGTAACTGCCGGCTCCACCGCTGCGTGATCCCACTGTAAATGTTCGTACAGCTCTTCTTGCTGCCCTTCGGAAGTGATGCTCTGGTGAAAGTACCCCTGCGGGTACATGAAACCGATCCCGACGAGTGGAATTCCCAGATCACTTCCTTCCTTGCAGTGATCGCCGGCTAAGACTCCAAGACCACCGGCATAGATGGGCAACGACTGGTGCAGGGCAAACTCGGCAGAAAAGTAGGCTATCGGACGGTTGGGCAAACCGGGGTAGGTTGCAGTCCACCAGGACTCTTTGGCCGTAAGGGCACGGCCAAGACCCCTGATCGCCGCATCGTAAAGAGCGACAAAAGCTGGTTCCCGGGCCGCTTGCTTCAGACGCTGGTTCGTCGTTAAGTGAAGCATTCGCACGGGGTTGTGCGAGGTCAATCGCCAAAGCGGGTAGTCGAGGCGCCGAAACACTTCTCGGGCCGCCGGCTGCCAAGTCCACCGGAGGTTAAATGCCAGTTGCCAGAGCCCGCTGATCTGCTCAGGCAGAGAACGTCGCTCGAATCCCACACGAGATATTCTAAACGGCTACGCGTCGGCACACAAACGCAAAGATGTTCTTCAGGCTTTTGTGTGAAGCAGAGCTAGGAGTTTGCACCGCCGAGGCGCAGAGGGCGCAGAGAAAATCGCCTAGAAATAGCAACTCTGCCCTTCGATTTCCCTCATGATGACCCTGAGCAATGTCGAAAACCTAAAATCCAAAATGGAGTGTGCCGGTTCTCGATTCCGTGAAAGCATGGTGGTTCAAGAAAATATCGGCGTCAGTCAGGCTGAAGAAAACCAATCGCAGTTCTTGAACGGATTTATCAGTGCCGAGAAAGTTTTCAATCGCCGCCGACGAGACCTTGGCGGCTTCCTCTAATGGATAACCATAGACTCCCGTCGAGATCGCGGGGAAGGCCATCGTCTTCAAGCCGTTCTCCGCCGCAAGCTTCATCGAATTACGATAGCACGCTGCTAGCAACTCCGCCTTATCTTTTCCGCCGCGCTCGTACACCGGCCCGACGGTATGAATGACATACCTCGCCGTCATCTTCCCTGCCGTCGTGATCACCGCCTGTCCCGTCGGCAAACCGTCGGGATAGTGAACCCGCCGAATCTCCTTGCACTCCTTCAAAATCTCCGGCCCGCCCGCGCGATGAATCGCCCCGTCCACACCGCCTCCGCCCATCAACGAGCCGTTCGCCGCGTTGACGACCGCATCGACGTCTTCCTTCGTGATGTCCCCGACCTTCACGACGACGCGACCTATCAAAAAGGATTTTAGTATGTTCATAAACTCTCCAGGCTTATTAGCAGCAGTGTATAACAAAGCATTGACTGGTTAAAAGAACCCAACAGTTTTTAGAATCACGGTAGATGAAGAGGTCGTAGTCCGGCCAAACCACCTGGGATTGATTCGGGCCGGTTGTAACCGGCAAAGGCTGACATACGTGCAGAGCGCAGTCCCCCGCGGGCAAGCCCGTGGGGCGGAATCCTGAGCAAGAGTCCCAGCGAAGGCCGGGGCTCGAGTCGAAGGATCGGAAAATACTTTTTGCGTATAAACAACGATCTCGGCCCCGGAGATTATTCGGTAAGGCTAATTTTGAAAAATAAGGCGGGAAAACTAAGACCGGACAAAATCGCCGCTTTGATGTTTACTTTTTCTTTTGCACATACTGCTTGACCCAGAGATCATAGAGACCCGATATCGGGTATTCTTCCAGAGTGCGAGTACCCTGCCCGGTCTCATATAGAATCACGATCTCCCGGCCCTCCTGAGCGCGATTGGAAGCAAAGAGAAGTCTGGCATCGGCTTTACGGTCTAAAAAATCGCCGACGGCGCCGAGCGTAAATGAAAAGCTGTAGGGATCGGGCATTGCGTCAGGGTCATTTCGGAGCGCTCCGCGTTGTTCATCCAGGCGTTTTATGTCTTCCAAGTAATAAAAGAACTCCACGTTCATGGAAGCTCCCTGGCTAACGGTCTCAGGAATCGGCGGCTTTTCTTCCTCTCTCCATAAGCGCAAGAACGCTGGGAGCTTTCTAATTTTTTTCTCTTCGTCTTTCTTCTTCGACGGGTCCTCCTTGACTCGGCAGCGAACCAGATAACAGTTACCGTAGCAGACGACTTCATAGGCTTCGGGTCGTAACGTCTCCAGCTCCTGCCCTATGACGCGAAGGATGGTCGAATAGTTCATGGGTTTCACCTCAGAGGTGTGCAAGGGGTCGCGTAAATATTGCTCGGATTCGCGCTGGTGAACGGATCAGTCACGGTACCCTCAAGTAACCACCCCCTGTTTTTTAAGCGCGGTCAAGAGCCCGGCAAAACTCCGAATGAGAACTCTCGGCTTCGCGGCTTTTAGCGTCTCCTCATCGTTATAGGAATGCTCCGTCGATAGCGCGACGGTGACGACTTCGAGATCGCTGCCGCCGACCTTGCAGCCATGAACATTATTGCCGGCGCGGATGTAGGTGGCGGTGCCGGAGAGAAGAACAATCCGCAGCCGCGGCAGTTTGTGCTTGCGGTAGAGATAGTAAAAACCCTGCTCTTTGGCGTAATACGTGTCGTCGCGGTCGACGATCTCGTCGAAGTAGCCACCGATGCCGGCTCTTTCCATCGCTTGATGCTTGAAGCGCCGGCCGCCGGTGGTCATGAGCATGTTGCGCAGACCGGCTGCTTTCGTTTCTTTCAGCGACTGCTCGATGCCGGAAATGAAATCCGGCGGCTTGGTGTCGAAGCCATGCTTGCGCGCGATCTCGAGGGCGTGAGTTCTGATCTCCACACGCTTCGCTTCGTTGAAGGGCAGCGTGCGGTCCTTTTGATATTCCTTGGCGAAGATGTGCGGAATGAGAAATAGATCGAAGGGGCCGTCGGCGATCTTACGCAGCTCGGTGAACGAGAGCGAAGGCATCTCGTAGCGCGGCAGGATCTCGTTGGCGATGGTGAGGACCCGCTGGATGTCGGTTTCCACTGTATCCGACATCGTGCGCACCAGGAAAGTCTCCGTGTTCATGAAGGATACCCTCCCTTGCTAAGAGGATACTACTTAACAAACGACAGGCAAGCGATCTTTATGACCCTTGATCTTCGAAGGGCAAGCGGTGCTTGCGCTCGGAATTACAACTTTTGCAGCTCGGCACCAGATTGCCCTTGGTCGACTTGCCGCCGCGGATCACCGGCACCAGGTGATCCATCGTCAACTCCTTCGGCGGAAACTTTCCGCCACAGTGATGGCAGACGCCGGCGGCGCGCTTGCGCTTCCACCACTGGCTCTCGCGCAGCTTGCGCGCCTTTTGCCGCTCGCGCCGGATGTGCTCGTCGGAGACCTCTACTAGAAACGGTGCGGGTTCCATCGATTGCCACGGAACAGGACTGACTTATTTGTACCATCGTTTGAGGTTTTTGAGGTAGACCGCAAAGCCGATCGAAGTGAGCGCGTAGAGAACGGCCCGCAACGCCGCCCACGTTTCCCCGCTGTTGGAGTAATTGCGAAACTCCCAAAGCGCGAAGAACAGAAAAAACACCACCGCTGTTGAGATCAAAATCTTGTGAGCGGTGATCAGCTTCATTGATGCATCAACTCGCGATTGCGGCCTCAAGCGCCGGCGCGGGGCGGGGATCGAGGCGCGCGAAATAAGAATAGTAGAGAATAAATGCCAGTGTGAGCACCACGCCGCCGATCAGGTACGCGGTTTGCCAATCGCCGACGGCCATCAACGGGCCGGCAAATGACGCGCCGATCCCCATGGGGAATTCGACAAAGGCGTGCATGATGCCGTTGGTCGTGCCTCGCTCCCGCTCTTTGACCACTTCCATGGCGAATAGCGTGTAGATGGGATCGGAGATCCCCTTGTTAGGATAGGGTCCGCCGAGCAAGAGAATGGTAAAGACGTAAAACACGCCGGCCCAAATTAAGTTGTCCGACATACCCAACAGGATCAGGCCGGGAATGCCGAGAAGTTTGACCATCGTCACGGTTCGGACTCGCCCAAGGCGGCGCACGACGATGGGAATAAAAAGCGTGAACACCGCGCTGGCAATGGAGGCGAGGGCGAAAACCAACCCGATCTGCGTCGTCGAGGCTTGCAAATGCTCGGCGAAGAACACATTAAAAAACGGGGCGGAAAAACCCAGGGCAAAGCCGACCAACCCTTCGGTGAGCGCCAGCATGCCGATGCGGCCGTAGTTTTCGATGCCGCTGAACCAGCGCTTGATATCGATGGGCCGCCACTCCTCTTTGATCAAATAGATCGGAACGGCCGAGCAGAACATCACCGGCACGGCGCACATCAGCGCCGCGCGTCGCGCCCAGGCGCTCTCCGGGCCGATGTCGAATAGAGCGGCGAACACAAAAGGCAGCACGCCGGCGGAAAGATTTCCCACGCTGGCGGCGCCGACTTGAATGCCGCCGTTGAGGCTGAAGAGATTCACCCGCTCGTCGGGACGGCTCTGCTCGATCATGAAAGGCGGTCCGACAATCGCGTGGCCGCCTTCAAACAGTCCCGTTATTGCCGCGAGCACCAGCAGCCAGCTCGGGTCTGTGACGAATATGATCGCTGTGGTCGCCAGCAGATTGCCGCCGTAGGCCAGTAAAAAGACGCGCCGCCTGCCGAAGAGATCGGAAAGAATCCCGGAGGGAATCACTGAAAGGCCATGGCAGGTCCAATTGATCGCGGCGAACTTGGCGACGAAAAGCAAATCGAATCCGACGGCGAGCAGATAGAGGTTGAAGAGCAGGCGCAGCAGGCTCGCCGACAGGCCGCTGAACGGGCTGCGCAGAAGCAACAAGCGGGCGTTGTGACTGAAGCCACTGAAGCGATCGCCGATGAGAGTTCCTCGTTTCGCTTGGCGAATCAGAACAATGGCCACAACGAGCAAAAGCAATCCGCCCAGACCCCAGACCCAGAGCGGCCCGGCACCCTTGGGAGCGTGCGCGCCGTGGTCACCGTCCGCCCAGGCAAGAGAAGAAAAAAACAGGACGCTCAGGACAGTCGCTGCAATCGAGTGTCGCATTGTTTTGCCTCCTCGGCTCTGAGACCGTGTCGTAATATCCGAGACATCGGGTTGTCATCCCGAGCGAATGTGAGGGATCCATTCCGAAAGATTCCTCGTCGCTTCGTTCCTCGGAATGACAGAGAGCGGCATTTCCCCTATGATGACACCTTCTGTTTGTGGCTTCGAGCGTATCATAGGACGAGGCTTACCCGGAGTGCAAGGAAATTTTGACGCGTAGATTTGCCAGCTGCGTTTCCATGTCGTAGGATGTGGCAACGAATCGAAACGGAGAAAGAAAATGAACCGCGAAGCGATCCAGACCGACAAGGCCCCCAAAGCCATCGGCCCTTATGCTCAAGCGATCAAGGCCAACGATTTTATCTACACGGCGGGACAAATCCCCATCGACCCCAAGACGGGCAACTTCGTCGAGGGCGGTATAAACGAGCAAACTCGGCAGGTGCTGGAAAACTTAAAAGCGGTCTTGGTGGCGGCCGGCTCTTCCCTCGATCAAGTGGTCAAGGCGACCGTCTTTCTAAAAAACATGACCGACTTCCCCGCGATGAACGAAGTTTACGGGGAATATCTCGGCAACGCGAAGCCGGCCCGTTCCACCGTGGCGGTCGCCGAATTACCGCGCGGCGCGCTGGTCGAGATCGACCTCGTGGCACTGGTGTGAACATCATGCCAGGAGGGTGCTGAATCCCCTTTGGAAGGCTGCTCAAATAGATCTCAGAGGCGAGGCGAGAAAGTTCGCTAAGGGCTAAGGGCATGGCGCAAAGCGTTCTCCTTTACTCTTTGCCCCTTGCGCTTTGCAAGCTGGTACGTCGAAGCGAGGCGATTGAGCGCAACGAAGCTTATGAGTCTTTTTCAGCAGTCTGCTAAATTCCCAGGACCATTCGTACCAGAGTCTGGAGAATCAATTTAACGGCGCCGCTAAGAGTCTCTCTCACCGTTGGCTTCTCGTCTACCGCGCCCTGCGGGTAGACGAACATTCCCTGGGTGCCCGTCATCACCCAGGACTTCGGGTTTTGATACACTTCGGGGATTTTGTGGATGATCGCCTCATCTCCCAGTTTATCCACTCGCGTTTTCCTCTGGAGTTTCTTGTAGCGCCTGAGCTCGCCGCGATTGAGCCAAATCCCGTCGCAGCGCCAGCAGCGTCTGAGTTGTAAATCTTTTGGCAGCATTGGATCGCTGCACGACTGCAACTTCGCCGTGCACCTCGGACAATAAAGCGTTTTCGCCGCCGGCGTCACGAGGTTGGTCAGTAATTTCTCATCGACGGCATCCACACGCTCTGCTTCATCCGGGTCGATGGGAAACAGCTCCCACCTGTCGCACCAGATGCCGCCGCACTTCCCGCACTGGTCCACTTGAATGAGTGTTCCCGGATTGGCCTTGGCTGTGACCGGATTCATTGGCACTTCGCACTGCGGGCAACGCACCACGGCATATTCTCCAAAACCTTAAACCTTTGAACCCTGAACGCGCTCGCTACCGCCGGGCAAACCCGCCATCTGATAGAGCAGCATGATGCGCCGGTTGATCGGCGGGTGGGTGCTCAGGAGATCGGCCATTTTCCCTTCGCGGTCGTCGACCCGGCGTCGCAGCGGATTGGCGATAAACAAGTGCGCTGTGCCCCGGCTGGCTTTGTGAAACGGCATGGCCGCATCGCCAATTTTCTCCAGCGCGTGCGCCAAGCCGAGAGGATTGCGCGTGAACTCCACCGCGCTGGCGTCGGCCAAATATTCCCTCTGGCGCGACACCGCCATCGCCATTAAACGAGAAATCAATGGCGACAAGATGATCAGCAATAACGCGGGAACGACGATAATCAGGTTCTTGTTCGCGCCCCGGCGAGTGTGGCGCGAGCTAAAAAACGAGCGCTGCGCCCAGTCGGCGAGCAGCGCCACGCCGCCGAGCAAAACGCTGACAAGCATCATCACCAGCGTGTCGTTGTTGCGGATATGCGCCATCTCGTGGGCGACCACGCCTTGGGTCTCCTCGCGGTTGAGCAGTGCCAGCAGCCCGGTCGTGACGCAGATCGACGATGACTTTTCGTCTTGCCCGGTGGCAAACGCGTTGGGCGCCGGATCGAAGACAACGTAAACCCTGGGCATCGGGCATCCCGAGGCCATGGCCATTTCCGTGACGACATTGTGAAATTCGCGGTGCTCTGGGAGTTGAATGTCCAGCTTCTCGGCCCCCATGGAGCTCAAGATCAGATTGCCGCCGTAGTTGTATGCCGTCAGCGCCATGAAGGTGGCAAAGGCTAGCGTCGACAGGGTCGCGATGGGAACCGGCGGGCCGTATCGCGTAAACGCATCGAGATAAATGTAATCGACGGACAGACCCACGAGAATGAAAAAGACGATGAAACAAAAAATGATCGCCACGCTGATCCACCCATTGCGGCGCTGGCGCTCGGCGAAATCTTGAGTCTTTAGTGCGCCCACAGGAGTGGACCTAACCTGGGTAAATCACGATCCGAGGAAAGCGACAACACACCGGAGTCCGAGGGGTGAAGCCTGGAGGGAGAAGGCACCCAGACGTACCGTTGCATTGACTTGTCTGGCGCTTGGTCGCGCTGTCACTTGTCGCCACTGTTGTTTGCTCCAGTCGAGTAGTTCGCAATCAACTTCGAGGCACAGCTCCATTGCCTTTTCCCGCAAGGATTTAGCCCTCGGACTCTGGATGCTGTGATTTACGCAGGCCAATCAGCGGGTCAGCTTGAGATCGACGCGCGGCACGGCGTGCTCGGTTTCCGGCACCGAGAAGAAGTCGGCCGGCTGGAATCGAAAAAAGCCCGCGATCATGTTCGACGGGAACACTTCCTGCTTCATGTTAAAGCGCATCACCAGGTCGTTGTAATACTGGCGCGCGAAAGCGATCTGGTTCTCGGTGGTCGTCAGCTCTTCCTGGAGCCGCAGTACGTTCTCATTCGCCTTGAGCTCCGGGTAGTTCTCCATGAGCGCGAAAATCTTGCCGAGGGATTGCGTCAGCGCGCTCTGCGCTTCCGCGGTTTCTTTCACGCCGGTCGACGCCATCGCCTTGCTGCGCGCGTCGATGACGCTCTGGAGCGTGTCCTGCTCGTATTTCATGTAGCCTTTGACGGTTTCGACCAGGTTGGGAATCAGGTCGTAACGCCGCTTGAGCTGAACTTCCATTTGTTTCCAGGCGTTCTGAACTTGGTGGCGCAGCGCGACGAGGCCGTTGTAAGTCCAGATGATCCACGCCGCCGCGAAAAACAGGACACCCCACACAACCCAACTCATGACCATCGTCCCCTCCTTAGCCCGGGTTATTCATGCTACCAGGCAAAGTCATTACACGGTGTCGATTGAGGGGTGAGCCTGGAGGAGCGAAGGCATAGAGCCGAAAATTTCCAGTGGCGTGGTTCGCACTCAACAAAAGGCCCGCGGTTCTCCAAGGTTCACGCTCTCGATGTTTAGTTTGAAGGCCGCTCCTAGTTACAACTCCATTGCCTTCGCTCCGGAGGGCTCGCCCCTCAATCGCCGTTAACGGCGAACAATCCGGGTTAGTCGTCGCGAATCAAAACCGTCTTGTTGATCTCACCGACGCTTGCCACGCCGGTCATGCACATCGCCCGCTTCATCTCCTCGTTGAGAATCGCATAGGCACGCTCGACGCCGCGCGCGCCGAAGGCCGCAACGCCCCAGGCGACGGGACGGCCGACAAGCACGGCTTTGGCGCCCAAAGCGATCGCCTTAACGATATCGCCACCGCTGCGCACGCCGCTGTCGAGGAGCACCGGCACCTTGCCGCCGACGGCGTCGAGCACTTCAGGCAGCGCTTCCAGCGCGGCGCGATTGAAGTCGAGAATCCGCCCGCCGTGGTTCGACACGACCAACGCATCGGCGCCGGCATTGACCGCGGTGCGCGCGTCGTCCGCGCCCATAATTCCCTTGATCACCACCGGCAGAGAAACCTGCTTTTTCATCCACTCGATATCTTTCGGTGACGCGCTATGTCCTTTTCTCGGCTTGCCGTCTTTAGTGGAAAGCGGCACCTCGTCGCCGATTTTTACCGGCCGCACCGTGTCCATCGTAATACCCACCGCAGCGAAACCGAGGTCCTCCGACCTCTTAGCGTACTCGGACACTTCTTCTTTGCCGCGGTTCATGTAGGCCATGAAAACCAGCGGCCCCTTCGACACGTCGCGCCAGCCCTGCGGATTGAACTTGGCGGCCTGGCTGACGAACATCATCGCGCCGGCTCGCCCGGTGCCTTTGGCGACGTCGCTCTCCGCGTTCTCGCTGATCAGACTGAAGCTACCCACCGGCGCAGTAGCGGCGGGAATCGGCAGCTTCTGGCCGAACAGCTCGACGCTGATGTCGGGATCGGAAATGTCGTGATAGACGCGCTGGCGAAAAAGATATTTGTGAAACGCCCGCGGGTTTCTGTGAAAAGTCGCCCTGGTCTCGGCGGCGCCGTTGAAGTGATGCCAGGCATCCGCCGGCATGCGCTCGCGCGCGACGACGCGCAGATCGCGCAGCCCCATCTGTTCCAAAGGTTTTTCAGTCATAGAATACTCGGTTGGGTCGCGGACAACCCGACGGTTCTTATCACGCGTTTTCCTATGAAATCCCAGGCCGTTGAATCTAACGGCAAGCCGCTCGACGCGTGCGGCAAATCTACAGTGGCACAGCCGGGCTGTCAAACGTTTCCATCGCAGCGATACAATTCCCAAAGGGAGGTTTCCACCCCGAGGATTCGCGCTTGGAATATTTCGTGAACTCCAGACCCGAGAGTCGAAAACCGAGACCGATTCTCATCCGCCTTGACAGAAAACGCCTTTTTCCTTACATTCGCCCAGCCTTTTGGTCGTAGGAGGAGCACCATATGCGCCAAATCCGCATCCTCGTTTTCTTCGCCCTGACCGTTTCATCCTTCGTGCCAATAAAGCAGGGCTACGGCCAAGAGCCGTTTTACAAGGGCAAGACCATCCGCGTGGTCGTGGCGACCTCGGCCGGCGGCGGCTTCGACGCCTATACGCGCACGATCGTTCGCCACATGGGCAAACATGTCCCCGGCCGTCCGACGTTCGTCGTCGAGAATATGCCCGGCGCGGGCCATCTGATCGGCGCCAATCATATGTACCGGGTCGCCAAGGCGGACGGCTTGACCCTCGGCCACTTTCAGGGCGGGCTTTTTCTCTATCAACTATTGGGGCGGCAGGGCATTGAGTTTGACGCGGCGAAGTTTGAATTTATCGGCGCCCCCGTAACCGATAACCGCGCCGGCGCCTTCACCAAAGCGAGCGGCATCACCAGCATGGACCGGTGGCTCGCCGCCAAGACTCCCGTAAAAATCGGCGGCATCGGCGGCGGCGCCACGGAGGATGTTCCGCGCATGTTGGCCGCCACCACGGCGCTGCCGATCCAATTGGTCAGCGGCTACAGAGGAACCGCCGAGGTCCGCCTGGCGGCGGAGAGCGGCGAGCTGGCCGGCGGTTGCTGGACCTGGGATTCGATCCGCGCAACGTGGACCAAGGCTATCGCGTCGGGAGACGCTGTCGTCGTGCTGCAAATTCTTTCCAAACCTCACCGAGAGCTACCGAATGTCCCCTTGGCCGCGAAATACGCCAAGAACGAAGAAGCTCGCCAATTGATTCAGGTCGGCATCGAAGAGCCGTCGGACTATTACCGGCCCTACGTCTTGCCTCCCGGCACGCCGAAGGAGCGGGTGGCGACTTTGCGTAGGGCATTTCAGGACACGCTGAAAGATCCCGAGTTTTTGGCCGACGCCGCGAAGGCCAAGCTTGACATCGAACCGATCACGGGGGAAGAATATGGAAAAGATGGTGGGGAAGCTCTTCAAGCTCAGTCCCGCCTTAGTAACGAAGCTCAAGGAGATTCTGGGTACCAAGTGAGTCTTGTCCGGGCGGATCGCCGCAGCAGCCGGCCAGGATGCATTCACAGCGAAGCGCAAACCGATATACGGTCATGAGAATTCTTTCGTTTAAGCAACAAAAGGGGGGAGCTATGAGAAAGGCCACGAAACTGATCGTGCTGATTCTGCCGCTCTTTTTTGGCGGATTCGGCTATGCTCTCGCGCAGGGTAATTTTTACGAAGGGAAGACGATTCGCATCATCGTCGGTCTGTCGGCGGGCGGCGGCTACGACGTTTACGCGCGCACGATCGCCAGGCACATGGGCAAACATATCCCTGGGAACCCGAGTCTTGTGGTCGAAAACATGACCGGCGCCGGCAGCATCATCGCGGCGAATCATCTCTTTAAGATCGCCAAGGGCGACGGCCTCACCATCGGCCATTACCTCGGCGGCATCGCTCTGCAGCAGTTGCTTGGCAAGCCCGGCATCGAGTTCGACGTGCTAAAATTCAAGTACATCGGCGTGCCGGCCCAGGACAATTTCATCATCGGCGTGCATAAATCGACGGGCATCACCGACGTCAACGCCTGGATCGCGTCGAAGCAGATCGTCAAGTTCGGCGGCGTCAGCGCCGGGTCGGGCAGCGACGATATTCCCAAAGTCCTCGCGGCGACGATCAATCTGCCGGCGCAGGTGGTGTCGGGCTATAAAGGGACGGCGGAGACACGCCTCGCCTTCAACAACGGCGAAGTCCAGGCGACCAGCAATTCTTGGGAATCGACCAAGTCGACCTGGCGCAACGAGCTTGAGTCGGGCACATTGAAAGTTGTCTTGCTGGCGACGCTCAAAGGGCACCCCGAGCTACCGAATGTTCCGGTTGCCTACCAGATGGCCAAGACCGATGACGCGAAAAAATTGATGGCGACGGTGCTAAGAGCCAACAGCCCGACGGTTCGTCCCTTCGTCGCGCCGCCGGCGACGCCGAACGACCGCGTGCAAATCCTGCGCAAAGCCTTCGTGGATACGCTGAAAGACCCGGAATTATTGGCGGAGGCCAAAAAGGCGCGTCTCGACATCGAGCCGGCCAACGGCGCCGAGCTGGAGCAAAACGTCAGGGAAATGTTCAAGCTCGAGCCGGGGCTGATCAACAAGCTCAAAGAAATTCTCAAGTAGCGCGGCCCTCCCTAAATGAGCTGGACTCCGGGTTGCCGTATGCCTAACCACCGAGGCGCTGAGGGCGCGGAGCTCTGGGACAAAATCAGGGAGAGCGGCTTCCCTCCGCTCATGGTGAGACTGTCGAACCATGCGATCTCTGCGTCTCCGTGGTGATGACTCCTTTACAGTAAACCGGAAGGAAGAGAGAAATATTACCGCCGAAATGATGCGCAACGCGTTACCAGTGAGAGCTTGATGTACGAATCGCAATCTCAGCCGGTCAAAGAAGACGTCTGGATCAAATCCACCTGTTTCATGTGCTGGAACACCTGCGGCATCCGGGTGAACCGCGTTAACGGCGTGATCGTCAAGATCGAAGGGCAGCCGGACTGCCCGCAGAACTGGGGCAAGACCTGCGCCAAAGGGAACGCCGGCTTCATGTCGCTTTATGATCCCAACCGCGTGTTGCATCCGATGCGCCGCACCAATCCGGAAAAGGGTTTCGACATCGACCCCAAATGGGAGCGCATCTCATGGGAGGAAGCGCTCGACATTCTCACCGAGAAGCTCAAAAAGATCCGCGCCGACGATCCGCGCAAGCTGGTCGCCTCGACCTTCGACACGCGCGGCCAATCCGGCGTCTTTTTCGCCGCCTGGAGCGCCGCCTTCGGCACGCCGAATCACTGGGGCGGCGGCGCGCAATATTTTTGCGGCAACGGCTTTCATCCGGTCACCTATCTCACCCACGGCACCTGGTTCGGCGAGCCCGATACACGCCACTGCCGTTACCTCATGCTGTTCGGCACGCAGAACGGTTCGGTGTCGAACCACTTGCCGATGGATCTGGCGGCCAAGATGGCCGACGCCCGCATGGCGGGCATGAAGCTTATCGTCGTCGATCCGGTCGGCATCAACGCCGGCTCCAAGGCGCATGAGTGGGTGCCGGTTCGTCCGGGAACCGACGCGGCTCTGGCGTTGGCGATGATCGATGTTCTACTCAATGAGGAAGGCCTTTACGACAAGGAATTCCTGCGCAAGTACACCAACGGCCCTTATCTGATCGCCGCCGACGGCCACTACCTGCGCGACGAAAGCAGCGGCAAGCCGCTCATGTGGGACGCAGAATCGGCCCGCGCGCGGTCCTTCGATTATGCATCATTCGGCGAAATCGCCCTCGAAGGACGATTCACCGTCAACGGCAAGGAGCACTCGACCGCCTTCACGCTCTTCAAAGAACATGTCCGGCAGTACACGCCGGAGAAAATGGCGCCGGTCACGACAATTGCGGCGGGAACGATACGACGGCTCGCCAAGGAATTCGGCGCGGCGGCGCAGATCGGCAGTACCATCGTCATCGAAGGCCAAGAACTGCCGTTTCGTCCGGCGGCCGCGAGCTGGTACCGCGGCGCCACGGCGCACAAGCACGGAATGTTGACCGGCCTGGCGATTCAATTCTTAAACGTCGTCGTCGGCGCCATCGACGTGCCCGGCGGCCACCTGGGCTCGAATCCCGTGTCCAAAACGGCGCCGCTCCACTGGTCGCCGACTCCGTCCGCCGACGGCTTGATCATCCCGCAGGGCTACGCGCGCCGGCGCAAGCCTCCCTATCCCGCAACCAAAGTGAAAGCGCCCGAGCGCTTCGACCTGCTCGACCTCTGCCCGGTCGCGCCTTACGGCGGGCCGTTTTTTACCGAAGCGATACTCCACCCGGAGCTGTTTAAGCTTTCCTACTTTCCAGAGATGCTGATCGTTTGCCGCAGCAACCTGCTCATGACCTGCGCCAACGCGGATGCGATGGCGGAGTCGCTGAAGAAAATTCCTTTCGTGGTCGCCTTTGCCACAGAGTTGAACGAAACGGCGGAATTCGCCGACCTGCTGCTGCCCGACACCCATTACCTGGAACGGCTCGACGCCATTCCCAACGAGCCGACGGAATTCGTCGCCGCTGGCCAGGGCCCATGGTACTGGATGGTCCGCCAGCCGGTGGTCCCGCCCACGGGCGAGGCGCGTCACTGGGTGGAGGTGCTCTTCGAGCTGGCTGACCGCGCCGGCTTCCGCGGCGACCTTTACGCGTTGCTCAACGGCACCCTGGAACTCAAAGCACCTTTCGCATACAAGCCGGAGGACAAATACAGCTGGGACGAGCTGGCGGACCGCTGGATGAAATCATGGTTCGGCGCGGACCGGGGGCTGGGTTGGTTCAAGGAAAACGGCTTCATCATCACCGGCGAGAAAAAAATAGAAGAGGCCTACCCGCGCCCGTTCATCACGCCCCGGCTGCCGCTTTATCTCGAGTATTTTATCGATGCTGGCAACGAAGTGAAAAAGACGGCCGACGGTTTAGGCATCCCCTGGGACACGAGCGATTACCAGCCGCTGGTGGCATGGAAGCCCTGCGAAGCCTTCGAGGTGAAAGACGACCACGATTTGATTGTGGTCAATTTCAAATTGCCCTTTCACTCCTTGAGCTACACGACGCACAACGCGCTGCTCGCCGAGCTTAGC